>Ga0335076_10000513_pt1 | contig 36023 bp, 31 predicted proteins | sample Lox_Sample_25_FD_206717 | JGI IMG/M metagenome (GOLD analysis project Ga0335076, IMG submission 206717) | Soil microbial communities from Loxahatchee National Wildlife Refuge, Florida, United States - Lox_Sample_2.5 | ecosystem: Environmental > Terrestrial > Soil > Wetlands | place: USA...
CTGGTATGCGCACCTGAAGAACCTCGCCGGACGGCCGTGGTACGTGGCGGCGCTGGTGAGCTGGGGCATCGCCTTCTTCGAGTACCTGCTGCAGGTGCCCGGCAACCGCATCGGCTATCAGCAGCTGTCGCTGGCGCAGCTGAAGATCCTGCAGGAGGTGATTACCCTCAGCGTATTCGTGCCTTTTGCGCTGCTTTACATGCAAAAACCGCTCAAGCTCGATTATCTGTGGGCGGCGCTGTGCATCCTCGGTGCGGTATATTTCGTGTTCCGTTCGCCGGGCAGCACATGAAGAACGAAACGGAAGCGGAGCATCTCACCGCCATCCACAGCCAGGTGCTCGACGCGCGCGCGGGACGCGATCCGCGGGTGATCGCGCGGCTGTTCTCAGGCTGGGCGGTGTTCGGTGAGCGGCAGTTCGTGCGCGGCTATGCGCTGCTACTGCCCGACCCGGTGGTGCCGAACCTCAACGCCCTCGGCGCGCGCGAGCGCATCGCCTTCCTCTCGGACATGTCACGTCTCGGGGATGCACTGCTCAAGGTCACCGGTGCCGCGCGCATCAACTACGCCATCTTCGGCAACCAGGATCCGGCGCTGCATGCGCACGTCATCCCGCGCTACCTCGACGAGCCGGAGGCGCTGCGCACCGAGCAGCCGTGGGCATACGACTGGTCGGCGGCGCCATCCTTCGAGCGCGCCGCCTGCCAGGAGCTCGCCGACAGCCTGCTGCGCGAGCTGACGCGGCTCGGCGTGACCAAGCCGATGCGCTTCACGCCCGGCGCGAACGCCGAGCGCTGAACCGCGCAGTCGCCGCCCTGGGGCGGCGCGACTACTTCGGGGCCTCGGACGCTGCGTGCGGCGGCTGCGCCGAGCCGGACGGCGCGCCGGCGGGCGTTTGCGGAGGTTTGATGCCCACCAGCTCGACGTCGAAGATCAGCATGGAGCCCGGCGGGATGGGCGCGCCCTGGGGCGGATTGAGGTCGTAGGCGAGCTGCGGTGGCACGAACAGCTCGTACTTGCCGCTGGGCTTCATCAGCTGCAGCGCCTCGGTCCAGCCGGGGATGACGTGGTTCACCGGGAAGGTGACCGGCTTGCCGCGCTGGTAGCTGCTGTCGAACTCGGTGCCGTCGAGGAGCTTGCCGCGGTAGTTGACGATCACCTCGTCGCTCGCCTTGGGTGAGTCACCCTTGCCGGGCGCGACCACCCGGTACTGCAGCCCGCTGGCCGTCGTGATCACGTCCGGTTTCTTGCCGTTCTCGGCGAGAAACTTCGCTGCGGCACGGTGGCCGGCCTCACCGGCCGCTTCGCGCGATGCGCGCAGCAAGCCCGCGATGTTGGCACGGTCGGCGTCGGTCATCTTCACCTTGCCGCTGAGCGCATCGCGCACGCCCTGCGCCAGGCGCTCGCTGTTCACGGCATCCGCAGGGATATCGTTGGCACGCAGCTGCTCACCCATCGACACCCCGAGACTGTAGCTGGCGGCACTCGTGGCGTTCGGCTTGCCGGCACCGGCGGGTTTGGTGGCGGTGGCGGGCTTACTCGCGGTGCCGGTGCTGCTGCTCGCCGCGGGCTGGCTCGCCGCGCCGGGCGCTGCGGCGGCCGCGCCAGATGGCTGTGCCCCGGCAGGTGGCACGAGCACGCCCACTGCGGCAAGGGTGCCGACGATCAACAGAATACGGCCGCGGTGCCGCAGTAGAGATGTCATGGGGTTTCCGTTCGAGGATCAGGGCCGCAAGAGCTGCGCAGTGTGGCCGATTGCGACGGCGCGCGCCAGCGGCGTTAACGGTCAGTGCTCATCGCTGGCCAGCAGTTGTCCGCTCGAGAGCAGCGCCAGCTCCTCCTCGGTGAACTGCCGCTGCGCCAGCGACAGTCGTGCGCGGTGAAGCTGCGACGCCTCGACGTACAGGCGCGACGGGGCGGCCTGCCCGAGCACCCCCGCATCCGAGCTCACCCGCACGCTGATCCCTTCCGTCCCGAGCACCTCGGCAAGGGACTGCGCGGAGGGCAGGTCCGGGAGCGTCGCGAGCAGCTGCCATTGCGGGTCCGACATGCCGCTACAGTGCCAGCCGCGTGATCTTTCTACAATGCACTCCCGGGACCGCCCGCGAATCGGCACCTGGAGACAGGCGTGCTCAGCATCCGGCAACTCTCGCGCAGCTTCCGCGAAGGCGGGCGCGTGCACCGCGTCCTCGAGGATCTCGGGATGCAGGTCGCCCGCGGCGAGCGCGTCGCCGTCATGGGACGCAGCGGCTCGGGCAAGTCCACGCTCCTCAACCTCATCAGCGGCATCGACACCGCCGACCGCGGCTCGGTGCACGTCGACGGCACCGAGGTCACGGCGCTGCGCGAGCCGGCGCGTACGCTGTTCCGCCGCGCGCATATCGGCTTCGTCTATCAGTTCTTCAACCTCATTCCCACCCTCGACGTCGTCGAGAACGTACGCCTGGTGCTCGAGCTGAACGGAGTGCGCGGCGCGAGCGCCCGCGAGCGCAGCCTCGCGGTGCTCGATGCCGTCGGGCTGCGCGCCCGCGCGCACAGCGCCGTCGATCTGCTCTCGGGCGGCGAGCAGCAGCGCGTGGCGATCGCGCGGGCACTGGTGCACGAGCCGCAACTGCTGCTGGCGGATGAGCCGACCGGTAACCTCGACGAGCAGACCGCCCGCGAGGTGCTGCCGGTGTTGCTGTCGCTGACGCGCTCGCGCGGTGCCACGCTGCTCATCGTCACGCACGATGAGGCGCTCGCCGCAGCGGCCGATCGCGTGCTCGAGCTGCGCGAGGGACGCCTGCACGAGCGCGCTGCGTCGCGGGCGGCGGCATCCCGATGAGCGCGCTGCGCGCGGCGAGCCTGCGCCACCTGTGGCGCCATCCGGCACAGCTGCTGCTGGCGCTCGTCGGCCTCGCCCTCGGTGTGGGCACGATCGTCGCGGTCGATATCGCCACCGCCAGCGCGCGCCGGGCCTTCGAGCTCTCCCTGGCCGCGGTCAACGGCGCCGCCACGCAGCAGATCGTGGGCGGCCCGCGCGGCATCGACGAGCGGCTCTACGTGCAGCTGCGTACACAGCCACCGGAGCCGCTGCTGCGCCTCGCGCCGGTCGTCAGCGGCTACGCGACCGTCGGCGAGCGCGTCATGCAGCTCATCGGCATCGACCCGTTCGCGAGCGCCGCGCTCGATGCGGGCGGCGCGGGCGGAACTGCGTTCGCGGTGGAGGGCGTCGGCGAGGTGCGTGCCTGGTTCACCGCGCCGGGCAGCGTCGTCATGAGCGCAGCGACGGCGCAGCAGCTGCACATCGGCGCCGACGGCCACTTCGCGCTGGAGGTCGGCGGCGTAACGCATCCGGCGACGCTCATCGGACGCATCGCCGACGCCGGCCCGGGCTTTGACGGGCTCATTGTGACGGACATCGCGCAGGCGCAGGAATGGCTCGGCGCGACCGGCAGGCTCTCGCGGATCGACCTGCACGTCGCAGCGGACGCGGCGGGCGCGGCGCTGCTGGCGCGGCTGCGCGCCTTGCTGCCGGCGGGTCTGACGCTGCATCCGACCAGGGCCGCGGGGCGCGAGACCTTCGCCATGACGGATGCCTTCACGACCAACCTGCGCGCCATGAGCCTGCTCGCGCTGCTGGTCGGGACGCTGCTCATCTACGGCGCGGTGAGCTTCGCAGTGTTGCAGCGGCGCACGACCATCGGCGTGCTGCGGGCGCTCGGAGCCACGCGACGCGAGGTGCTCGCGCTCGTGCTCGGGGAAGCCGCCGTGTTAGGTCTTGCCGGTGCCATTTGCGGCATGCTTCTCGGGCTTGTCATCGGGCGGGGTCTGGTCGGGCTCGTGTCGCGCACCATCAACGATCTTTATTTCGTGGTCGCGGTGAACGAGGTGAGCGTGCCGCCGAGCAGCCTGCTCAAGGCGCTCGCTGCCGGGCTCGCCACCGCGCTCGCCGCCGCGCTGGTGCCGGCGCTCGAGGTGGCCGCGAGCGCCCCGCAACTCGCCCTCGCGCGCTCGGTGCTCGAGCGCCGCGCGCAGCACGTCGCGCGCCGCCTGGTGCTCGTGAGCCTGTCGCTGGCGCTCGGCGCCGGCGTCGCCGTGAGTGCCTCGACGCACAGCCTGCTCGCCGGCTTCGTGGCGCTGTTCCTGCTGCTGCTGAGCGTGGCGGCGGTGACACCCGCGGCGCTGCGCGCCCTGGCGCACGGCGGCGCATGGCTCGTCGCGCACACGAGCACCGTGGCGCGGCTCGCGCTTGCCGACATTGCCACCTCCCTCAGCCGCACCGGTGTTGCCATCGCCGCGCTCGGCATGGCGCTCGCCGCCATGATCGGCGTCGCCATCATGGTCGGAAGCTTTCGCGAGTCGCTGCGGCAGTGGCTGCTCGAGAGCATGCGTGCCGACATCTATGTGAGCGCCCCGGGCGTCTCCGACAGTCTCGAGCGGCGGCTCGATCCGCAGGTCATCGCGGCGCTGCTGGCGGTGCCGGGAATCCGTGCCCACAGCGAGGGGCGGCGGGTGACGGTGGACTCGGCGAGCGGGCCGCTCGATCTGAACGCCGTGAGCCTGGTGCCGGCGAGCTACGCCGGGTTTCGTTTCACGCGCGGCGATCCCGCGCGCGCCTGGGCGCAGTTCCGCGCCGGCGCCATCCTGATCTCCGAGCCACTCGCGTGGCGGCTGTCACTGGCACCGGACGACAGGCTGAGCCTCGACACCGCCGCGGGCCCGCGCGCATTCACCGTGGCGGGCGTCTATCGTGAATACGGCAACGACCGCGGCGAGGTGCTCATGGACCTGCGCGAATACCGGCAGTGGTGGAGCGATGACGGCATTGCCGCGCTCGGCATCTACCTCGCCCCAGGGGTGAGCAGCGCGGCCGCCGCCGGCGCGCTGCGCGCCGCGGGGCACGGGCGACAGGCGCTTCTCATCCGTTCCAACGCCGACATACGCGAGCTGTCGATGCGCATCTTCGAGCGCACGTTCGTCATCACGCGGGTGCTCTACTGGCTCGCCGCCGGGGTCGCCGCCGTCGGCCTCGTGAGTGCGCTGCTCGCCTGGGAGCTCGAGCGTGCCCGCGAGCTCGCACTGCTGCGCTCGCTCGGGCTGACGCCTGCGGGCACGGCGCTGCTGGTGATGGGGCAGACGGCGTTCATGGGCGTTGCGGCGCTCCTCGCCGCCATCCCCGCGGGGCTGCTCACCGCGCTGACGCTCACCGATGTCATCAACCGCCGTGCCTTCGGCTGGCAGATCGGGCTGCACCTCGGCGCCGAGCAGTTCACCAACGCGCTGTGGCTGGCGCTCGCGGCAGCGCTCGCCGCGGGCGTGTATCCGGCGTGGCGCAGTGCGCGGCTGGCACTCACCGCCGGACTGCGGGAGGAATGAATGCGGTGCGCGCGCTCTCTCCATAGCTCGGCCGCGCTCGCCGTGGTGTTGGCGGGCAGCGTGCAGGCCGCCGTGCCGCCGGGTACCAGCGTAGTGCCGGGCCCCGGGGTGCCGCCGGGCAAGATGACCGCGCCGGCCGCGCCAGGGTTTGCCGAGGCGCTCAGCGTGCGGCCTTTCGTCTTCCCGCGTGATCACGGCCCGCACCCGGCATTCCGCCAGGAGTGGTGGTATGTCACCGGCAATCTCGATGCCGCCGATGGCGAGCGCTTCGGCTTCGAGCTGACCTTCTTCCGTTTCGCCCTGGTGCCGCCCGAGGTGCCGCTGCCGGCGCCCGCGCGCGAGGAGCCTGGCACGCAGATGGCGTCGGCGTGGCGCAGCCGTGAGATCTACCTGGCGCACTTCGCGGTGACCGACGTGGCGCGCGGGCGCTTTCGCTTCGCGCAGAAGCTCGAGCGTGGAGCGCTCGGTCTCGCCGGCGCGCTCGGCGAGCCGCTGCACGTGTGGGTCGACGACTGGTCGCTGGGCGGTGGCGAAGCCGTGGCCGCGGCCGGCGCGATGCGCTGGCGGCTGCACGCCACTCAGCAGGGCTATGCGATCGAGCTCGAGCTCGCGCCGCAGACTCCTCCGGTGCTGAACGGCGAAAACGGGCTCTCGCGCAAGGCGGACGAGCCCTCGGCCGCAAGCTACTACTACTCCATCCCGCGTCTCGACGTGCGGGGTCGAGTGCTGCGCGACGGCAGGGCCCTCACGGTGAGCGGTACGGCCTGGCTCGACCGCGAGTGGGGCAGCGGTGCGCTGGGTGTGCAGCAGTCGGGCTGGGACTGGTTCGCGCTGCAGCTGAACGACGGCAGCGCACTCATGTTCTACGCGCTGCGCCGCCGCGATGGCAGCCGCGACAGGCACAGCGCCGGAACGTGGCTCGCCGCCTCCGGCGAGACCCGCCCGCTCGCGGACGTCGACGTTGCGATCAGCGTCACGCGCGAGTGGCGCAACGCCCGCGGCGATCGCTATCCGGCGGGCTGGCACATCCGCGTACCCTCGCTCGCGCTCGATCTCGGTGTGCGCCCGGTGCTTCCAGACCAGGAGCTTGGCACCACGCCGCGCTACTGGGAGGGTGCGGTGGATGTCAGCGGACGGCGCGACGCCCGCACCCTCGGCGGTCGCGGTTATGTCGAGTTGGTGGGTTATGCCGCGGAACGATGACCGCGCGCGCCTACTGGCGCTGACGCCGCGGTTGGCAGATGATGCCGCCCCTTGCCGCACGGAGCCGACCATGCGACTCGCACGTCTGACCGTTGTGATCGCCCTGCTGGGCGCGATTCCCGTTTACGCCGCGCTGCCCAACGGAGCCAAGGCGCCCGACTTCAACACGCAGGCGACGCTCGCCGGCAAGGAGTTCAAGTTCTCGCTCGCCGATGCGCTGAAGAAGGGTCCGGTGGTGCTGTACTTCTACCCGGCGGCGTTCACCCCCGGCTGCACGGTCGAGGCCCACGAGTTCGCCGAAGCCACGGCCAAGTTCCACGAGCTCGGCGCGACGGTCATCGGCGTGTCGCACGATCCGATCGACAAGCTCGACAAATTCTCGGTGAGCGAATGCCGCAGCAAGTTCCCGGTCGCCTCGGACGCCGACGGCAGCATCATGAAGGCCTATGACTCGGTGCTGCCGAGCCATCCGGAGTATGCCAACCGCACCTCCTACGTGATCGCGCCGACGGGAGAGATCATTTATTCCTACACCGCCATGAACCCGGAGGGGCACGTGGACAACACCATGGCCGCGGTGAAGAAGTGGCGTGACGAGCACACCAAGTCGGGCTGAGCACGCGCGCTCTGCTTTACGCCGCTCCGCTTTACGCCAGGTCCGCCAGCACCGCGGGTACGTGCCGCCGTAGCAGGAGATTGCGCGCCTCCCACTGATCCTGCGGCGGAAGCTCGAGGAGGAATGTCACTTCACCGCCGGCGAGCAGCGCGACGGGCAGGCCATCGCGATACAGCAGCCGGTTGCCGCTCAGTGACGGCAGCCGTGCCCCCGGGGTGAGGATGCCGACGAGGTTCAGCGGGTCGGCGCCCGACAGCGAGACGAAGTGTCCCTCCTGTGCGGCGCGGCGCGCCTCGCGCAGCAGCGTGACGGCCTCGGGGAGGGCGTACTGCTCGCCGGTGAACCCGGCGACGAAGCGGCCACCGCGTATCTCGCCGCGCGCCTCGAGCCGGCGGCAGCACATCAGCAGATCGCGCCACGGGGGGAGCCAGTCCGCCTCGCGCGCGAGAATGCGCCAGAAGAGGACGCCCCAGCGGCGCAGGAGCGTCCGCACCACGTGCTCGATGGTTTCCTCCTCGAGGGCGCGCGTGGCCGCAGCCTCCTCGGCCACGCTGCGCGCGACCCGCGACCAGCGTCCCGCGGCATCCATGCCGAAGAGCGCCAGGCGCCGGCGCCGGCGGCCGCCCATGGCGGGCCTGCGCCGATCCGAGGGCACCAGCAGCGCCCGCAGCCCCGCAAAGCTGTCGGAGTTGACCCAACCGAGTGCGACCAGCTCGGCGAGCGCTTCCTCGGCCTGCGTCGGCAGCAGTCCCGAGCCCGCCGCCAACTCATCGAAGAACGACGCGCCGTGCGCGGTGAGGTGCCGCAACACGCGCTGCGCCGCGGCGGAGAGCCGCGCCGGATCGGCCCCGCCTGCGAGCGATGACCACAGGCGCAGGTTGCGGCGCGCGAGCAGCACGATGGGGGTGGCGCGCACCGGCGCCGCGCGGCTGTCCGGATCGCTGCGTCGCGGGCTGAGGCGCGTCCACACGAAGCGCCCGGCGAGGCACTGCTCATCGAGCCAGGCGGGCTCGTACTCGCTGATGCGGCTCGGGAGCAATTCCGTTTCCCAGGCGCTCGCCGGCGCCTCGAATCCCTCGAGCTGCGCGAGTATCGCCCCTACCGCATCCGGCCCCTCCATGCGGCCGGTCGGCGTGACGCGCTGCCACTCGAAGAGGAACCGCAGGAAATCGCGCGCCGCGATCGGCTCGATCTCGGCGCGCAGCCGCTTGACGGTGTAGCGGTGGATGCGCGCGAGCAGGCGGCGCTCGCACCACTCGCCGGCCGGCGGTGCAGCGGCAGTGAAGGCGCCGCGCATCGCGAAGCCCTCCGCCTGCAGTGCGGCGAGCGCCGCTTCGATCGCGCTCACCGGCACCCCGAGCAGCGCGGCGAGCGCCGCAGCGGTGGTCGGACCCGAGGCCCCGAGCCGCCCGCGCACGATCTCGATGAGCGCACTCTCGGCGGTGTAGGTGCGCTGGTGCGCAGCCGGAGTTACCACCTGCGGCTCGCAGTGCACGGCGCCGTAGAGGGCCACAAACAGCGGCAGCCGCTCGGCCGTGACCCAGAGCCGCGCCCCCTGGGCCGCGAGCTGCGTGACGCGACGCTGCGCGGCGAGCTCCGCGAGCAGCTGTGGCCAGCCCGCGCCGCGCTCCGCTTCCGCACTCGTGAGACAGCTGAGCCACAGCAACGCATCGTGCAGCTCATCAGCGGTGGTGGCATCGGGCCAGGCTTCCGCACGCACACGCTCGATCGCCTCCGCATCGAGCTTGCCGATGTCGGCGGCGCTTTGCGGATCGAGCCAGCGGCGGCTCATGACCGCCTGGGTGCGCCGTTCCTCGAGCGGCGCGTCATCGAGAAACGCGTACGGTCTCGCCGACAGCACTTCGAGGGCGAGCGGCGAGGGCTCGGTCAGGTCGCGCGCGAGAACGCGGATACGACCGGCTTCGAGGGCGCGCAGCAGTTGCTCGAGCCCGCCGATATCCATGGCGTCTTCCAGGCAGTCGCGGATCGCCTGGCGCACCAGCGGGTGGTCGGGAATCTCCAGCTCTCCGGGCAGGTTCTCGGCGCACGCCACCTGGTCGGGGAATACCGCCGCGAGCAGGTCCTCCGCTGCCATGCGCGCAAGCGGCGCGGGCACTTTCTTGCCGCCACGAAAGCGCGGCAGGGCGAGCGCGATCGCCGCACTCCAGCGCCAGCGCACCGGGAACATCGGCGCGGCACACAGCGCCTGCACCAGCAGCGGTCTCACCGTGTTGGAATGCAGGTAGCGGGCGACTTCCGGCAGCTCGAAGCTGTGTGCAGTGGTGAGCGACAGCACGATGGTGTCCTCGGTGGCCGCCGCCTGCAGCTCGAAGTTGAACGAGCGGCAGAAGCGCTTGCGCAGCGCGAGCCCCCAGGCGCGGTTGATGCGGCTGCCGAAGGGCGAGTGGATGACGAGCTGCATGCCGCCAGCCTCGTCGAAGAAGCGCTCGAAGATGAGCGTCTGCTGCGTGGGCAGCGCGCCGAGCGCGGCGCGCGCCGCGGCCAGGTAGTTGACCAGCTGCAGTGCCGCCGGCGGCGCGATGCCGGAGTGCGCCACCAGCCAGGCGCTCGCCGTCTCGATGCCGGTGTCGAGCTGCGCCTCGAGCTCCCCGCGCAGCCGCGACACGCTGGCCGACAGCTCGTCGGTACGCCCGGGCGCCTCGCCCAGCCAGAACGGGATGGTCGGGGGCTCACCGTGCGCATCCTCGACGCGGATGCGTCCCTGCTCGACGCGCAGGATGCGGTAGGACACGTTGCCGAGCTGGAAGATGTCGCCCTGCAGGCTCTCGACCGCGAAGTCCTCGTTGACCGTGCCGACGAACTGCGACTGCGGCTCGAGAATCACCTGATAGTCGGCGGTGTCGGGAATCGTGCCGCCGGAGGTGATCGCGGTGAGGCGCGCTCCCCGCCGCCCTTTCAGCCGGTGATTGACGCCGTCGTGATGGATGAGCGCACCGTGGCGGCCGCGGCGCGTGCTGTAGCCTTCCGCCAGCATACGTACCACTTCGTCGAACTCACCGCGCGTCAGCCCGCGGTAGGGGTAGGCCGCGCGCAGCAGCGCGTAGAGGCCCTCCTCGTCCCACTCGCGCGCGGCGACCTCGGCGACGACCTGCTGCGCCAGAACGTCGAGGGGCTTTGCCGGCAGACGCAGCCGGTCGAGCTCGCCGCGGCGCACCGCGGCCAGCAGCGCCGCGCACTCGACCAGGTCATCCCGCGACAGCGGGAACAGCCGACCCTTCGGCGTGCCGCCGATCGAGTGGCCGGAGCGCCCGACACGCTGCAGGAAGGCCGCGATCGAGCGCGGCGAGGCGAGCTGACACACCAGGTCGACCTCGCCGATGTCGATCCCGAGCTCGAGGGACGCGGTGGCGACGAGCGCGCGCAGCTCGCCGCGCTTGAGGCGCGCCTCGGCCTCGAGACGCGACTCCTTGGCCATGCTGCCGTGATGAGCGGTCACCTGCCCGGCTCCCAAGCGCTCGGTGAGATGGCGCGCGAGACGCTCGGCCTGGCGGCGGGTGTTGACGAAGACCAGCGTGGTGCGGTGCTCGTTCACCAGCTCTGCGAGGCGGTCATAGACCTGCATCCACACCTCCCCGGACATGACCGCCTCGAGCGGCGCCGGCGGTAGCTCGAGTTGCAGGTCGCGCTCGCGCACGTGACCGGAATCGATGACGGTGCAATCGGCGCTGCCGTCGGGGCGCAGATTGCCGGTCCCGACCAGATAGCGCGCCACCTCCTCGATCGGCTTCTGCGTGGCGGACAGCCCGACGCGCGTCAGCCGGCGAGCGGTCAGCGCTTCGAGCCGCTCGAGGGTGAGCGCGAGATGCGCGCCGCGCTTGCTGCCGGCGAGGGCGTGGATCTCGTCCACGATCACCGTGCGGGTCGTCGCGAGCAGCTGCCGGCCGGACTCCGAGCCGACGAGGATGTAGAGCGACTCGGGGGTCGTCACCACGATGTGCGGCGGGTGCCGCCGCATCGCCGCGCGCTCGCGCTGCGGCGTATCGCCGGTACGCACGGCGGTGCGGATATCGATCTGCGGCATTTCGAGCGCGAGCAGCTCCTCGCGGATGCCGGCAAGCGGCGCCTCGAGATTGCGCTGGATGTCGTTGGAGAGCGCCTTGAGCGGCGACACGTAAACGACCTGCGTCTCCTCGGCGAGGCCGCCGGCGGCGACGCCGCTGCGCACCAGCTCGTCGATCACCGCCAGAAACGCCGCCAGCGTCTTGCCCGACCCGGTGGGAGCTGCAATCAGCACGTGGCGATGCGCGGCAATCGCCGGCCAGGCCTCGCGCTGCGCCTCGGTGGGCGCGTCGAAAGTCCGTTCGAACCAGTTGGCGACGGCGGGGTGGAAGGCAGCGGGCATGGTGCGATTGAAACACAACTCAGGGGGCGAGGAGTTGTCGCGCCGGGAATTCACACAACATACAGTTCCGCCCCACCGGGCAGGCTGTACGCCCGCACCCAGCCGCGCCGTGACCGGAGCGCGAGTGGAGGCGGCTGCAAGGGCGAAAGGGGAGTAAAGTCAGAACTCCAGCTCGCGCACAAAGGAGCCGAGATGTGGGAGGAGGATCGGGAGGACCTGGCCAGGCGCGTCGTCGCCTGGCTGATCGGCATCATCGTCGCCATCGGCGTCGCCGTGGGCGTCTGGTACTGGTACACCACGCGTCCGACGCCGCCGCCAGCGCCTGCCGCGGTGCGGCCAGCGGCGCCGCAACCCGCTGGCAACACCGAGCCGCAGGTCTCTCACCCGGTTCCCACCGAGGGAAGCTCCGCCGCACTGCCGGCGCTCAATGACAGCGACCAGGTGGTGCACGACTCGCTCGCCGGCGTCCTGGGACGCAATCCTGTCGAGGAGTTTCTCGTGCCGCAGAACATCGTGCGACACATCGTCGTCACGGTGGACAACCTGCCGCGCCGTAAGCTGGCCGCGGAGCTGCGCCCGGTGAAGCCGACGCCCGGACAGACGGCCACCACCACTCAGGGCGAGATCACCACCCTGAGCGATGCCAACTTCGAGCGCTACGCGCCGCTGATGCATGTGCTGCAGGGAGCCGACGTCAGGGCGCTCGCCGTGGTGTACGAGCGGCTCTATCCGCTCTTCCAACAGGCCTACGAGGATCTCGGCTATCCCGGGAAGTACTTCAACGACCGTCTGGTCGAGGTCATCGACCATCTGCTGCAAACACCCGAGGTTCCCCCACCGATCCAGCTGACGCAGCCGAAGGTCTTCTGGGAGTATGCCGACCCCAACCTCGAGAGCCGCTCGGCGGGGCAGAAGCTCCTGATCCGCATGGGACCGGCAAACGCGCGCGTGATCAAGCAGAAGCTGCGTGACTTTCGCGCCGAGATCGTGCAGAAGAGATGAGGCGGCGCGGAGAGCCCGAAGATGAGCGATGCCATCGGCATGGACGAGGAGGGCCTGGAAAGGCCGCTTGCGCAGCTGCGATCGGTGCTGATCCCCGGCGAGACGCTCGAGGCGTGGGCCATCCAGATGCGGCTCTTCGCCCTCACGCACCGCCGGCTGCTCGTCGCCGCCACCAGCGGGCGGCTGGTGGTGCTGACACGCAAGCTCCTCGGCGGCTTCGATGTCGCCACCATCCGCTGGCAGGATCTCGAGGAAGTTACCCTGCGGGTCGGCATGCTGAGCGCGGATCTCGCCCTGCGCGCCGGCAAGGCGACCGATCTCGCCTCGCTCGCCACCCAGGGCGGACAGCGGGTCGAGTTCCGCGGCCTGCGCAAGGAACAGGCACAGGCCGTCTATCGGATCTGCCAGAGTCAGGATCAGGCGTGGCGCGAGAAGCGCCGGGTGCGCGAGCTCGAGGAGCTGCGCGCCCGCTCGGGCGGGATCCAGGTGACCTCGGGTCCGGTCACGGGGGCGTCGGCCGGAGAGAGTGACGCCGTGCGGAGGCTGCAGGAGGCGCGGCAGCTGCTCGAGGCGAAGCTGATCACCGACGCCGAGTACGAGGCTATCAAGGCGAAGATCGTGTCGTCGTAATGTCGAGCCGGGGGAACGACATGCGGTGGACGCAGCGCGTGGTCCCGCCGATCTGGCTGCTGCTCGCGTTGCTGACCTCGGCGCTGTTGCACCGCCTTCTGCCCATCGCGCAGCTGCTCGAGCCTCCCGCCACGTGGCTCGGACTCGCGCCAATTGCCTTAGGTGTGGTGCTCACCTCCACGGGATTCCGCGCTTTCCGTCGCGCCGGCACGCCGGTCGTTCCGTTCAGACGCTCGACCGCACTCGTCACCTGGGGCGTGTACCGTCTGACGCGTAACCCCATGTACCTCGGCCTCACGCTGATTCTCGCCGGGGCTGCCTGGGTGCGCGGCAGTATCGGCGCGTTCGTCCCGCTGCCGCTCCTGGTCTGGATCCTGCAGAGCAGCTTCATCCGCACCGAAGAGCGGGTACTGGAGGAGATCTTCGGTGGCGAGTACCTGCGGTACAAGGTGGCAGTGCGTCGCTGGCTGTGAGCGCCTATACATCCCTTTACAAGGGTAATCACAAGTAATCCACAGGTAATCCACAGCTAAGATGCGCTAGGCTTTTTGCATGGCCATCCGTTTTCGGCGGCGTCGCGAGGCGCACAACGAAGTCATCGGGACCTACAGCTTCCCGAGCCGCACGGTACAGGTGCTGAAGACGGAGGATGACCGCATCCTCTGGACCTGCGATTGCGACAAGTTCCGCCGGCAGAACGGTCAGCGCGAACCGCTGTGGTGCAAGCACATTGCCAAGGCCGCGGCACGCCGCTCGCTCGAGCGGCTCACGCGGCGTGTCGCGGTCGCGCGCTCGCTCGAGCGCTAGGGTTCCGCCGCCGTCCCCCCGCGCCCGGTTGCGCCGCGCGCTCGCCTACGCCTCGATCAGCCCGTGACGGATTGCGATCAGCGTGAGCTCCGCCTGATTCGAGACGCCGAGCTTCTGTTTGATGTTGTAGAGGTGCGTGCCGACGGTCGACGCCGACAGCTTCAGGTCCTCGGCGATGCGCTGTACGCTGGCGCCGCCGGCAAGCCGCACGAACACTTCGAACTCCCGCTCCGAGAGCCGCTCGACCGCCGACTTGCCGCCGCTCTCGACCTCATCGAGGGCAAGCTTCTGTGCGAGCGCCACGTCGAGGTAGCGCTGGCCCGCCGCCACCGTGGTGATTGCCTCGAGCAGCGCCTCGGGCGCGCTGCGCTTGGAGAGAAAGCCGCGCGCGCCTTCGCGCAGCGCGCGCCGCGCGTGCAGCGGATCATCGTGCGCCGAGAGCGCCAGCACACGGGCTTGCGGGTGGTGGGCGCGGATGCGCTTGAGCGCCTCGAGTCCGCCCATGCCCGGCATACCGAGATCCATGACCACCACGTCGGGCCTGAGCTCGAGGTAACGCTGGCACGCCGCCTCGCCCGAATCCGCCTCACCGACCACGCTGATCTCCGGGTGAGCCTGCAGCAGGAGGCGAAAACCGGTGCGCACTACGGCGTGATCGTCCACCAGCATCACACGGATCATGCGGTTGCTCCGAGGGGAATCTGCGCGGTGAGGCGCACTCCGTGCGGCTCCTCGTTGAGCACCTTGAGGGTTCCTCCGAGGTGCGCCACGCGCTCGGCGAGGCCCCGCAGGCCGAAGTGGCCGGGGCGCGACCAGTTCGCCGGCAGCCCGACGCCATCATCAGTCACCGAGACGGTCATGCTCTCGGGCGTAGAGCTGACGTCGATCATAACGCGCGCGGCGTGCGCGTGACGCAGGGCGTTCACCAGACCCTCCTGCACCACGCGGTACGCCGCGAGCGTAACGCTGGCGCCAAGATCTGCAGCCAGCTGATGCCGCAGCGACAGCTGCGGAGTGGGATGGCGCTGCTGCCAGTCGCGCACCAGGTTCTCGAGCGCTGCGGCGAGACCGAGCGTATCGAGCGCGGGCGGCGCGAGGCGCGGGATGAGCCCGTGCATGGCGTCGTAGAGCCGCCCGGCCTCCGCGCTGATCAACTGCGCCGCCTCGCGCATGGCGCTCTCATGGGACTGTGTCGCGATCGCCATGGCGAGACTGCGTATGGCCGTGACCGACTGGCCGAACTCATCGTGCAGCTCGTGCGCGATCAGCCGCCGCTCCTCCTCGAGGCTCTGCTCGACGAGGAGCGAGAGCTCGCGACGCTCCTCCAGCCGGGCGCGCGCCTCGCGCACCTCGCTCTCTGCGTGCACCTTGTCTTGCACGGCCTGCGCCATGCGATTGAAAGCCGCACCGATGGCATGCGCCTCGGCTCCCGCGAGCGGCGGCAGGCGAAAGCCGAGCTCGCCGCGCTCGAGACGCTCGAGACCCGCGACGATGGTAGGAAACGGCGCGAGCGCGCGGTCGACGAGGTAGAACGCCAGTACGCCAAGGACCAGCAGCGTCGCGATGGCAATGAGCAGCAGTCGCGTCAGGTCGTCCCAGGCATCGAGGATGGCCCGCGAAGGCTGAGCCTCGATCAGCACCTGCGCGCCATCGCCGAGCGTAAACACCTGTCGCTGCGGCTGCGGGGCAAGGAGTTTCGCGAACCAGCCCGGTGCCTCGCGCCCGGCCTTGTACACCGGCGGCGGCGAGTGATACATGAGCTTGCCCGAGGGATCGAGGAGCGTCAGCTCGTTCGCGCGCACGTGGCCGAGCCGCTCGAGCATGGCCTGCACCGCCCCGGCGCCGCTCGCGGCGGCGTAAGTGAAAACCAGGTTGCCGAGAACCTGCCCAGCCACGCGGTTGGCGGCCTCCATCTCCTCGCGTACCGAGGAGCGTGCATGGCGGATCTCGTTAGCTGCCAGCACCGCCACGAACACCGCGGTAACGCCCGTCAGCACGAGGTTCAAACGGGTTCGCAGCTTCACCGGGAACTGCGCTGCGGCGTCCTCAAGAAAATCATGAGGCCACTTTCATGATGATCCGCTTTCGCCTCAGGGCCTTACGGGAGAAGGATACACGGGTAACGGCTGATACCGTCCAACCGTCTGAAATCAGGAACATAGACTATGCGCTGGGAAACGCCGAAGGCCATTGATTTCCGTTTCGGTATGGAAATCACGATGTACATAGCGAATCGCTAGATCACGCGTCGCTAGAGTACGAATCGATAGAGTACGAGTAGGGACCGGGAGCCTGAGTTCTTCAGGCTCCCCGTCCGTTGGGGGCGGGGCCGCAAGGCCTGCTCGGCCAACGAAGCCGTGAAGATCCGGGTACTGGGGTCCGCTGCGGGTGGCGGGTTTCCTCAGTGGAATTGCAACTGCCGTAACTGCTCGGGCGTGCGCGCCGGCACGCTGCGTGCCTTTGCCCGTACGCAGTCCTCGATCGCCGTGTGTGGCCGCGACGGCGCCTCCTGGGCGCTCATCAATGCATCGCCCGACATACTCGCGCAGCTCAAGGCCAATCCCGACCTGCAGCCCGGGCGCGCGCCGCGCGACACCGCGATCGCCGGGATCGTGCTGGTCGACGGGCAGATCGATCATACGACCGGGCTGTTCATGCTGCGCGAGTCGACCAAGCCGCTGGCGGTGTGGTGCACGGATGAGGCCTGCGCGGATCTGACGCGCGGCAATCCGGTCTTCGCCGTGCTCGGCCACTACTGCGGCATCGACCGGCGCGGCCTGTCGGCCGATGGGCGCGAGTTCGAAGTGGACAGCGTCGACGGCGTCAGCTTCCGCGCCCTCGCCGTGCCGAGCAAGCCCGCGCCCTACTCGCCGCACCGCGACTCGCCGGTGGCAGGCGACAACGTGGCGCTCGAGATCCGTGACCGGGCGACGCGCCGAGCGGCACTGTACGCACCCGGGCTCGGGGCGATGCAGGAAGCCGTGTGGGGCGCGATGCAGGACGCGGCCTGTGTGCTCGTCGACGGAACGTTCTGGACCGATGACGAGATGCTGACGCTCGGCCTGTCGCGCAAGCGTGCGCGCGAGATCGGCCATCTGCCGCAAACGGGCAGCGGCGGTATGCTGGAATGGCTCGAGAAGCTACCCGCCGGCACACGGCGAATACTGATTCACGTGAACAACACCAATCCCATCCTCGACGAGGATTCTCGCGAGCGCGCCGAGCTAACCCGCCGCGGCATCGAGGTCGCGTGGGACGGCATGGAAATCGAGCTGTGAGCCCCTCGGGAGCTGTGAGCGCGCCGGCCTGGTCGCGCGCCGAGTTCGAGCAGCGGCTGCGCGAGCGCGGCCGCGCCTACCACATCCACCATCCCTTCAACATCATGCTGAACTCGGGTAAGGCGTCCCCCGAGCAGATCCGCGGCTGGGTGGCCAACCGCTACTACTACCAGATCAACATTCCGGTGAAGGACGCCGCCATTCTCGCCAATTGCGACGAGCGCGCGGTGCGGCGTAATTGGGTGCAGCGCATCCTCGATCACGACGGCAGCGGCGAGGACCCCGGCGGGATCGAGTCGTGGCTGCGTCTCGCCGAGGCCGTGGGTCTCGAGCGCGCGCAGGTGGAAAGCCTGCGGCAGGTCCTGCCGGGCGTGCGCTTCGCCGTCGACGCCTACGTGAACTTCGCGCGCCGCGCGCCCTGGCAGGAAGCGGTGTGCGCCTCGCTCACCGAGCTCTTTGCCCCGGAGATCCACAAGCAGCGCCTCGCCGGCTGGCCGCAGCACTACCCATGGATCGACAGCGCCGGCCTCAGCTACTTCCAGAGCCGCGTGAGCCTCGCACGGCGCGACGTCGAGTTCGGGCTGGCGCTCACGCTCGAGCGCTTCAACACCCGCGCCGCGCAGGAGCGGGCGCTCGAGATCCTGCAGTTCAAGCTGGATGTCCTGTGGCAGATGAATGATGCGATGGCGCTCGCTCTCGGGGTGACGGCTTGAGCGAGCTCGCCGACACGGCGCGCCCGGTGATCCGGCGCGGACTGAAGCTCCAATGGGAGCAGCCGCAGAACGCCTACGTGCTGCTCTACCCCGAGGGCCAGCTGCTGCTGAACCAGAGCGCCGCCGAGATCCTCAAGCGCTGCGACGGGGTGCGCACGGTCGCCGACATCATCGCCGACATCGAGCGCACGCACTCCTTGAGTGGCATCGGCCCCGACGTCACGGCCTTCGTGGCTCTGGCGCTCGAGCAGCGCTGGGTGGAGGTACCCGCGTGAGTGCCGCGCCCGCCTCAGCCGCACTCACGCCGCGGCTGCCGCTGTGGCTGCTGCTCGAGCTCACCTACCGCTGCCCGCTGCACTGCGTGTTCTGCTACAACCCGACCGAGTTCGCCAAGACCGGTGCCGAGCTCGCGACCGCCGACTGGATCCGTGTGCTGCGCGAGGCGCGTGCGCTCGGGTCGGTGCAGCTCGGGCTGTCGGGCGGGGAGCCGCTGGTGCGCGAGGATCTCGAGACGCTGGTCGCCGAGGCGCACACGCTCGGCTATTACATCAATCTCATCACCTCGGGCGTCGGCATGACCGCGGCGCGCATCGCGGCGCTCAAGGCCGCCGGCCTCGATCATATCCAGCTGTCTTTCCAGGACAGCACGCGCGTGATGAATGACTTCCTCTCGAGCACCCGCACCTTCGAGCTCAAGGAAAAGGTGGCGGCGCTCATCAGGAGCCATGGCTATCCGATGGTGCTCAATGTGGTGCTGCACCGGCTGAACATCGACCACGTCGGCGAGATCCTCGACATGGCCGAGCGCATGGGCGCCGAGTACGTCGAGCTCGCCAACACCCAATACTATGGCTGGGCGTGGCTAAACCGCGCGCAGCTCATGCCGAGCCGCGCGCAGCTCGAGCGGGCGGAGGAGGTTACCCGGCGCTTCCGCGAGCGCCTCGGCAACCGCATGAAGATCTACTTCGTGGTGCCGGACTACTTCGAGACGCGCCCCAAGCCGTGCATGAACGGCCTCGGCAGCGTGTTCCTCGCGCTCGCCCCCGACGGCACCGCCATGCCCTGCCACGCAGCGCGCATGCTACCGGGACTCACGCTGCCCAACGTGCGCGAGCAGAGCGTGCGCGAGATCTGGTACGACTCGCCGGCCTTCAACCGCTTTCGCGGCGAAGCCTGGATGAAGGAGCCGTGTCGCAGCTGCCCGGAGCGCGGCAAGGACTTCGGCGGCTGCCGCTGCCAGGCGTACCTGCTCACCGGTGACCCGGACAACGCCGATCCGGTGTGCGAGCTGTCGCCGCACCACCACCTGGTCACTGAGGCTGTGGTGCGCGCCGAGCAGGCCGCCGCGGGCGAGGGCATTCCCGCAGCGCCGCTGGTCTTTCGCGATCACCGCGTCTCGATCCCCGTGGTGGTGACGACCGAGAACGCTGCGCGCCGTTAGCCGACGGCTATCCTTACCCTACATGGCGGTCCGACGCGTATTGAAGATGGGCGAGCCGCTGCTCGCCGCGGTGGCTACGCCGGTGACGCGCTTCGACGAGGCGCTCGCCGCGCTGCTCGCCGATATGGACGACACCATGCGACACCTGAGCGGCGCCGGCATCGCCGCCCCGCAGATTGGCGCGAGCGCGCGCGTGGTGATCTTCGAGCTCAAGGACAATCCGCGCTACCCGCACCTCACGCCGGTGCCCTATACGGTGCTCGTGAACCCGCTTGTCACGCCGCTCACCACCGAGCAGGATGAGGGTTGGGAGGGGTGCCTCTCGGTACCGGGGATGCGCGGCCTCGTGCCGCGTTTTCGCCGCGTGCGCTATCAGGGATTCGATGGGCGGGGCACACCAATCGACCGCGTGGTGGAGGGGTTTCACGCGCGTGTGGTGCAGCACGAAGTCGATCACCTGGACGGCATCCTGTTTCCGCAGCGGGTGCGGGACCTGCGCAACTTCGGCTTCGAGGATGCGCTCGCCGGACAGATGAGACCGATGCCGGACTGACAACGGCTGAAGGAGACTTGAGACCATGAGCCAGCGCGCCGCCGGTCCCTTCGACGTGAAGGTCGTGCCGCAGAAGCCCGACACCCAGATCGCTCGTGCCGCCAACCTCGGCCGCCTGACCATCGACAAGCGCTTCCACGGTGATCTCGAGGGCATCAGCAAGGGTGAGATGCTCGCGACCCAGACCGAAGTGCCCGGTTCGGCCGGTTACGTGGCAATGGAGCGGGTCACCGGTTCGCTCAAGGGACGCCAGGGCAGCTTCGTCCTGCAGCACAGTGCCACCATGAGCCGCGGCGCGCCGACGTCGTCGATCACAGTGGTCCCCGACTCGGGTACCGGCGAGCTCAAGGGCATCACCGGCACGATGACCATCGCCGTCACGAGCGACGGTGGCCACACCTACGAGTTCAACTACAAAATCGGACCGTAGCGTCGCTAAAGCGTCAGGGCGTCTGTTGCGGCGTACCGGGCGCCGGCTCGCGCCGGGTCCGCACGTCGCGCACCATGCGGAGCGCCGCCTCCACACCCTGGTAGTAGCCCGGGATCTCCCCGAGCTCGCGGTAGCCGAGCGCGCGATAGAACGCCCGTGCCGCATCGTTCCCGGCGCGCAGCTCCAGCCCCACGATGAAGGTTCCGGCGGTGAATGCGCTCTCTTCGAGCCAGCCGAGCAGCTGCCGCGCGACGCCGCGACGCCGATAAGCGGGGACGACCGCCAGCAGGTCGAGGTGGGCGGTGTCGTCCGCGTAACGCATGATCGCAAAGCCGGCGAGCGCGATGCCGCTGCGCGCCGTGAGCACGACGCTCTCCGGATGACGCACGTGCCAGCCGATGCGCGCCGCGCCCCAGGCCGGCTTGAGCCCTGCCTCGATGAACTCGTGCGACATCGCCGCAAGCTGTGCGGCATCCGTGACGCGGGCCAGTTCGAGACGGTAGCAATACACGCCCGGGCAAGGATACCGCTACCGGCGCTCACGGCCCATCGTGCCACAGCACGCCCCAGCTTGACGCCGGTCGCCGCCGCTGGACCTGGGCGCTGCGCGCGCGGCGGCAGCGCCGACCGCCGCATCGTCAGGCGAGCGTGTGGAACACCTTCTGCACGTCCTCATCCTGCTCGAGCCGGTCGATCAGCGTCAGCACCTCGGTGGCCTCGCTCTCGGGCAGCTCCGTCGGCACCGTGCAGATGTACTCGTGCTCGGCTGACAGCGGCGTAATGCCACGCGCCTCGAGCGCTTCCTGCAGGCGGCCGAAGTCGGCGAACGCGCCGCGAATCACCAGCTGCGGCTCGCCCTTCTCACCACTGCTCTCGCCCATCTCGTCGAGGCCGTGATCGATCAAGTAGAGCTCGAGGTCGTCCTGGTCGAGCCCCTGTGGGTCGAGGCGGAACACGCCCATCTTGCGGAAGAGAAAGCTCACGCTGCCGCTGGTGGCGAGGTTGCCACCGCCCTTGCTGATGATGTTGCGCACCGCCGCCACGGTGCGCGTCGGATTGTCGGTGGCGGTCTCCACCAGCAGCGCGACGCCATGGGGTGCGTAGCCCTCGTAGAGCACTTCCTGGTAGTTGGCGGCGTCGCGTCCGGAGGCGCGCTTGATCGCCGCCTCGATCTTGTCCTTCGGCATGTTGACCGCGCGCGCGTTCTGGATGGTCCGCCGCAACATGGGATTCGCGGCGGGGTCCGGGCCTGCGGACTTCACCGCCATGGTGATGTCCTTGGCGATGCGGGCGAATTGCTTCGCCATGCGGTTCCACCGCGCGAACATCGTGTGTTTTCTGACTTCGAAGATGCGTCCCACGAGCGCATGGTGCACGAACGGCATAGCGGCTGCCAGCCGCGGGAGGCACCGCCGTCGTCGGGGGAAGGCGCTTCTTTGCCGGCAAAAGTCAAGCGCTTTGCCGGCGCTGCGGGGTCGGAGCTGCGGGTCAGATGAGAGGGCGGGCTGCCGCAAGCACCGCTGGCGCTTGCGGCCAAAGAACTACGCGAGCTGTGCCTGCAGCAGACGCATGCGGCGCAGTTGGCGACCGAGGCGGCGCTCGATGTCGCGCAGGCTCCTCTGCAGGTCCACCTGCTCCCACTGCTCGCGCATCGCCCGCTTCTTCTCGCCGAGCCACTGCTCCTTGACGCGCGCCCACTCGGCGAGCGCCGCGAGGAAGCTGTCGTATTCGTGCGCGAGACGCGCACGCAGTACCTCGAGTTGCGAGCCGCCCCCGGGGGACAGTCGCTCGAGCCGCGCCTGCACGCGGTGGAACTGCATGGCGAGCAGCGCGCGCTGGATCTGGAACACCGGTGTGCGTTTCAGCCGCCGCGTGAGCCCCGGCAGCTGCAGTGCGGCGATCAGCCACTTGGTCGGGTCCCACTGCCACCAGCGCACGCCGTTGCGATAGTCGTGCGCGAAGCTGTGATGGAAGTTGTGGTAGCCCTCGCCGTAGGTGATGACCGCGATCACCCCATTGTCGCGCGCCGAATTGTCCTCGGTGTAAGGGCGGCTGCCCCACATGTGCGCCAGCGAGTTGATGAAGAAGGTGACGTGATGGCTCCACACCAGGCGCAATACGCCAAGAAACAGCGTACCCCACGGGTCGTGGATCAGGAAACCGGCGGCGAGCGTGAGGCCGAAGTTGGCGGTGAGCGCGAGCGGCACGTAGTGGCGGTGCTGGAATGCCAGCAGCGGATCCTTCTTCAGGTCCGGGATGTTGCTCAGCTCCGGACGGCCGCTCGGATGATCGCGCAGCATCCAGCCGATGTGCGAGAACCAGAAGCCGCGACGCGCCGAGTACGGATCGCGCTCCTCGTCGTCGACATGCAGGTGATGGTTGCGATGCCCGCTGCACCAGACGAAGACGCTGTTCTGCAGCGCCATGGTGCCGAAGATCAGATATACGAGCCGCAGCAGCCAGTGCGCCTCGTAGGTGCGATGCGCCCACAGGCGGTGATAGCCCGCCGTGATCGCCATGCCGGTGCCAACCAGGAACAAGGTAAACACGACCCAGTCGGCGGTGCTGTACCCGTGAGCGAGGCCGTACCAGGGCACGGATATCGCGGCCACGGCTAACGTGAGCGCGAACATGAGCGCATTGGTCCAGATCAGGGGAGGGCGCGGCGGGCTGCCGGGGAATGCGCTCATGGGGGCCTGCGGAGAACTCTTGTCAAAAGAGCTAAGTTATCACGCCGCCGCCCGGGAAGTGGGACTTGCGTCGTCTTTGCAGGCGGCGCGGGGTCCGGGGGTGGGTTTTCGCGGCGCAGCACTCAGAAGCGGCTTCAGAATTTGACCAGGATGCCGGCGCCCCAGATGACCTCGCGCGTGCGCAGGTCCGGATACCAGACGCCGCCCTCGTTCGCGCAGTTGTCCGCGCCGATGGTGGCGCCGCTATTGCAGACGAAGCTGGCGGGCGCGCCGGTATTGCCGAGGGGCGGCGTCACACCGCCGGGACCGGCCCAGTAGGGCACGTCCGAGTGCCGAAAGGTCACCTCCGTCCACCACGTGATCCAGTCCTTGGGCATGTACTGGAAGTTGAGCTGCGCGTCCCACTGGTAGAGCTTCTGCCCGGGGTTCTCGGTGAAGTACGGCGTGCCCGATTGCGCGGTGGCGCCATTGATCGGCGGCACGAGCGCGAGGTAGCGGCCGGGATTGTTCATGAAGCCGCCGCCGAGGGTCACTGCGTAGAGGTTGTGGTCGAACCACATGCGGTTGTAGAGCATCGCGCCGAAGAAGTTGGCCTTGTTGGGCGCGTGTGAGCAATGCATGCCGCCGCCGTATTCGCAGCCGAGGTCGGCGGTGAATGACAATGCCATTCTCGAGACAACGCTCTCGGGAGACTCGAGGTACTTCCACAACACGCTGTCGTCCTCGTGCACCCGCGTGACGTTGGCGTAGTTGACGTAGGTGCCGCCGGGGTTGGGCATGCCGATGGAGGCGTTGGGATTGCCGCCGTTGGCGGGATAGCCGCTGCCGCTCGCCAGGTTGTCCTGGCCGATCGTGTAGGTGTTGAACACCAGCTTGAGCGAGTCGTTCGGAATCCACAGGATCTGCCCGCCGAAGCCCGGGTGGCTGTTGTACTTGGCGTAGGACTGCCAGCCGTTGATCAGCCAGGGCTCGATCTTCAGGGTCTGCGTCGGGAACCACTGCACGCGCAGCCCGTTGAAGAACCACGGCGTGTTGGAGGAGACGAAGGAGGGCTGGTAGGTCCAGTTATCGAAGTTGTAGTAGCTGAAGAGGCCGATGTAGGAGAGGAAGATGCCGGCATCGACGTTGAGGCCGTGGTTGACGTCCCAGTGATAGCCGGCATTCGCTTCTGAGAGGTACTTGTAGGCACCCTGCAGGTCCCACTGACCGACGCCAAGGCTGGCGTCGTTGCGCGGCGTGGTCACCGCATACAGACCCATCATCGACAGGAAGCGCGCCCTGACACCGTTCCAGTGGAAATCCCCGCCGAAGCTCACCTGCTCGAGCTGGAATTCGCCCGAGCGAAACTCCTCCGTCGAGCCGACGATCGTGTGATCGACCGGGTGGTTCAAGTCCTGCAGATAGTTCACGTCGAAGCGGATCTCTGGGGTGAAGAACTTGGTGTCGAATATCGGCGCGTTCGAGCGCGGCGTGCCGTTCATCCAGCCGAGATAACCGACGGCGAAGGGCGTCTCCGTATCGACCGCCGGACCCGGCGGCGGCGTCTGCAGCGCCTCGGGCACCACAGCGGCGACGGCCGCCGCGGCGGCGGCGGGAGCGGCAGCAGGGGCCGCCGCAGCCGCGGGCGCTACTGGAGCACCCGGCGGCGCGGTGATGTTCATCACGACGTCATAGCGCGCAGCCTTGCCGGCGACGACGGTGAGCGTCGGCGTCGTCACCGCCGGGAGGCCGTCGACCTGCGTCGTGATCGCCCACACGCCCGGGGGCACGTCGGCGAACGAGTACATCCCGTCGCTTCCCGAGATCGTGGCGCGCGTGCCGCTACCGTCGATACGCACCGCAGTCACCGTCGCCTGCGCCAGCGGCGCGCCGGCGGCGTTCTTCACAACGCCGACGATCGCGCCCACGTCAGCCGCACGCGCCGGAGGCGCGAGCAGCACAGTGGCAAGCAGGGACAGGAGAAGCCCCGGCAGGCGTTGCGAAATTCTCATCGGCGGTTCCTTGGGCAGCGACGGTCGCGTCCGAGCCGACCATCGTACGGAGTGGGGCGCGGGCGGCCAGACCAAACGCTGTTAAGAAACCGCGCGGGACGACCGGGGAAGAGGAGACCGCCCCAACGGGGCGGTCCCGCGATCGACACTCAGCAGCTTGCGATTGCTCCCCGCGTGCGGCTAGTGCGCGAGATCGCCGCACACGCAGGCAGCGCACGCAATATAGCGCCGCCCGCCAGCGCTGTCACAGCACCCGAAGTGCGTGTCCAATCTGGCACGATTGAGCCAGGCCTGGCATGGCCTCACCGGCAGCGGTGAAGGGGATTCATAATGCGGGGCCTGTTCACAGCCCGCAATGCAGGAGTGTGCCGATGAAGCCCGAAACGATCAGCGAGCACCGCAGCTTCGGCGGCGTGCAGGGCTTCTACCGCCATCAATCCACGGTGATCGGTCTGCCGATGCGCTTCTCGGTGTACCAGCCGCCGCAGGCCGCGCAGCGCGCCGTGCCGGTGCTCTTCTATCTCGCCGGCCTCACGTGCACGGAAGAGACGTTCATGATCAAGGCCGGCGCGCAGCGCGTCGCCGCGCAGCTCGGCCTGATGCTGGTGACCTGCGATACGAGCCCGCGCGACACCGGGATCGCGGGCGAGGCGGATGACTGGGAATTCGGCAGCGGGGCCGGATTCTACCTGAACGCCACGCAGCCGCCGTGGTCGCGCTATTTTCGCATGTATGACTACGTGCTCGAGGAGTTGCGCGCGACGGTGCTCGCCGACTTTCCGGCGCTCGCCGGCCGGCTCGGCATCTTCGGGCATTCGATGGGAGGACACGGCGCGCTGGTGCTCGCGCTCCGCAACCCCGACGTCTACAGGTCCGTCTCGGCGTTCGCGCCCATCTGTGCGCCCATGCACTGCCCGTGGGGACAGAAGGCCTTCAGCCGTTACCTGGGCGAAGACCGCGCGCCGTGGAAGGCCTACGACGCCGCCGAGCTGCTCGCCACGCGTGGCAAGCGGGTCTTTCCGCAGATCCTCGTCGATCAGGGACTCGCGGACAAATTCCTGCCGCAGGGCCAGCTGCTGCCCGAGCGGCTCGAATCCGCCTGCAAGACTGCCGGCCAGCCGCTCACGCTGCGCCGTCAGGACGGCTACGGGCACGATTACTATTTCATCGCCACGTTCATCGAGGATCATCTGCGCTTTCACGCCGAGGCGCTCGCGGCGCTCGCGGACGGCTGAGCCTGCGCTCCTCAAGCGGCGGCTCTATACTCAACTGCGGGGGAGTCCGACGACGCAGCAGATGCGGGCGCACCAGCAGATGACATCGGGCACGCGCGCTGCGGCCGGCGCAGTGCCGCTCGGGGCTGCGCTCCTCGCGCTCCTCGCGCTGCTCGCCGCCTGCGCCGCTGCCCCGCCGCCTGCGCCGCTCGAGCCGGCGCAGACTGCGGCGCAGTACGGCGCGCGACGTCTCGAGGCACTCTCGCCCGCGCTGCCGCCGCCGACCAGCGGCTGGGACAGCGCGCAGTGGCTCGCCGCGGCGTTGCAGCTCAACCCCCAACTCTCCGAGGAGCGCGCCGAGGTGGCGGCCGCCGCCGCCGGCGAGCGCACCGCCGCGGAGCGGCCCAACCCCTCGATGCAGCTGTTCGCGGAGTACCTCACCAGCGCCGCGCAGACCGCCTCCTGGCTCTACGGACTGTCACTGGAATTCCTGTTGCGCCAGCCCGGTGAGCGCGATCGCGCCCGCCACCGTGCCGCGCTGCAGACGGCGCTCGCGCAGTCCGACCTCAGCGACTCGATCTGGCAGGTGCGCGCCGCGCTGCGCCTGGCACTGCTCGATGCCGTGTCGGCGTACGACGAGCACGCATTGCTCGAGTCGCTGATCGCCGAGCGGCGTGCACTGCTCGAGAGCGATCGCGTGCGACTCTCGCTCGGCGACATCGCGCGCCCGCAGCTGCTCGCCGACGAGCTGGAGCTTTCACGGGCCGAGCAGCGCGCCCAGCAGAGTGGGGCTCGCGGCGCGGACGCGCGCGCCCGCCTCGCCGCCGCGGTCGGCGTGCCAGTCGCGGCGCTCGAGAGCGTTCCGCTGCGCTGGACCGACTGGGCAGAGATCGGCGCGCTCGCGGTCACGACACCCGAGCGCTGGCGCAGCGAAGCACTGATCGGGAGGCCACAGATCGTGCACGCGCTGCGCCAGTACGACCTCGCCGAGGTCAGCCTGCAGAGTGAGCTCGCCAAGCGCTGGCCGCAGCTGCATGTCACACCGGCCTATGCCTGGGGCGGAGATGGCGTGCAGCAGAACACCCTGTACGACATCGCCACCGAGGCCGGCGTCGCCGTGTCATTCGAGTTGCCGATCCTCAACCAACATCAGGGTCCGATCGGCGAAGCCGTCGCGCGGCGTACCGCCGCGGGGGAGCATCTGCGGGCGGTGCAGGCGCAGATCTTCGAGCAGATCGACCGCGCCGAGCTGGCGTGGCCCGCCGCGCGACAGGCGTGGTCCGACACGCGCAAGGCCGCCGAGATCGCCGATCGGCAGAGTCAGGCCGAACAGCGCGCGCTCAGTGCCGGCGCGAGCGAGCGTGCGAGCCTCGTCGCCGCGCAGATCGCGGCCACCGAAGCGCGGCTCTCGGTGTTGCAGGCGGCCTACACGGCCGAGATTGCCTTCGGCGAACTCGAGGACGCTTACCGCCGCCCGCTGCACGGCGCCGAGAATCCATGGTCCGCTCTCGCGCCGCAGACCTGATGCACTGCGTCCGGGCACTGCCGTTGATGCTGCTGATAGCGGCGGCGGTGGGCGGCGCAGCGCCGCAACGGCCGGATGAGCCGGACGAGCAAAAAGATCGGCAGGAGCAGGGGGATCGCCAGGAGCAAAAAGAGCAGAACGATGACGAGAACAAAGCGCCTGCGCCGCTATCCCTGACACCGTCGCAGCAGCAAGCCGTTGGTATCCGCATCGAGCATCCGCTGGCACTCAGCACCGCACCGGCGATCGAGGCGTATGGTACGGTGCTCGATCCTGCGATCCTGGTGACGGATCTTGGGCGCATGGAGAGCGCGCAGGCCGCGGCCGCGGCCGCCGAGGCCGAAGCCGCACGGCTGCAGCGGCTCTACCGTGACGACGCGCAGGCCTCGCTCAAAGCCTCGCAGGCCGCACAGGCACAGGCCGTCGAGGCGCAGGCGCAGTCGCGCGCAGCGGCGATCAGCTTCGCGCTGCAGTGGGGACCGCTCGCGAGCTGGAGCGCCACGGAGCGTCAGGCGCTGCTCGGCTCGCTCGGCAACGGGCAGCGGCTGTTGCTGCGTGCCGAGGTGCCGGGACGGCGTCTCGCGAGCGCTGTCGACGCGCGCGCACTGGTGGAGGTCGACGGTGTGAACGTCGCCGCCCGCGTGCTCGGGCCGCTCGCCCGCACGGACGCGCAATCGCAAAGCGCCGGTTGGCTGCTGCTCCTTGAGAACGCGCCACCGGGACTGGGGCCAGGAGCGCGTGCGCTGGTACGGCTGCGCCCGGCATCGAGCGCGCGCGGTCTGCTGGTGCCGGCCACGGCGCTCGTGTACGCCGAGGAGGGTGCATACGTCTATCGGCAGCTGAGCGCCGGCGACAGCTTTCGCTATGCCCCCGCAGCGGTAAAGCCGCTGGCGCGTGTCGGCAACGCCTGGCTGGTCGAGGGACTCGCCCGCACCGACCAGGTCGTGGTGCAGGGTGCCGGCGTGCTGTGGTCGCTGCAGGGCGTCGCGAGCTTCTCCGCCGCGGAAGAGGAACACGACTAAGCGCCCATGCTCGCCACCATCGTCCGTGGGTCGCTCGCCAATCCGAGGATCGTGACGGCGCTGTCCCTGCTGGTCGCCCTGCTCGGCGTCGGGGCACTGCTGACGGCGCGGCTCGATGTGTTTCCCGACTTCGCGCCGCCGCACCTGCTGGTGCAGGCCGAGGCGCCGGGGCTCGATGCGACGCAGGTGGAGTCGATGGTCACGCGGCCGCTCGAGGATCTGCTCGCCGGCGCCGAGAACGTCGCGGTGGTGCGCTCGACCTCTAGCCAGGGTCTGGCGGCGATTCAGGTAGTATTCGGTCGCGACAGCGACCCGTACCTGCAGCGCCAGGTCGTCGCCGAGCGACTGGCGGACGCGAGCGCACTGCTGCCCGCGGGCACGGGGCCGCCGCTGCTCTCGCCGCTGAGCTCCTCGATGGAGTATCTGCTGCACTTCGGCTTCACCAGCGAGCGGCTCTCGCCGCTCGAGCTGCGCGACCTGATCCGCTGGAGCATCAAGCCACAGCTGCTGGCGGTACCCGGCGTCGCCCAGGCGCAGATCTTCGGCGGGGACGCGCGCGAGCGTCAGTTGTGGATCGATCCGCTCAAGCTCGACGCATTCGGCGTCACGTTCGACGAGATCGCCGACGCTGCCCGCCGCGGCACGCAGATGAGCGGTGGCGGTTATCTCGAGACGGCCACGCAGCGCATCGTGCTGCAGACGCAAGCCCCGGGAGACTCGATCGCGGCTCTCGAGCAGGCCGTGGTCGCCACGCACGCCGACGCCCCGGTGCGCATCGGCGACATCGCGCAGGTGCGCGACGGCGCCGCGCCGCGCTTCGGCGACGCGATCATCGGCGGCCGGCCGGGCATACTCGTGGAGACTTCCACGCAGTACGGCGCCAACACTCTCGAGGTGACGCGGGCGCTCGAGCATCGGCTGCAGACTCTGGTGCCGGAGCTCGCCCGCCGTGGCGTCGAGTACCATGCGGCGCTGCTGCGCCCCGCGAGCTTCATCGAGAGCGCCATCGCCAAACTGCGCAACTCGCTCGCAGTCGGAGCGGTGCTGGTGGTGGTGCTGCTGCTCGTCACGCTGCGCGATTGGCGCGGCGCGCTCATATCCTTCGGCGCCATTCCGGTATCGCTGCTCGCGACGGTGTGGATCCTGAGTCTCGGTGGGCTGTCGCTCAACACCATGAGCCTCGGCGGGCTGGTGGTGGCGCTCGGCGTCGTGGTCGACGATGCGGTCATCGACGTCGAGAATGTCACGCGGCGCCGGCGCGGCGCCCCACGCGGCACCGACCTCGGCGCGTTACTGCTCGGGGCCTCGCTCGAAGTGCGGCGGCCGGTGTTCTTCGCCACCGCGGCGGTGGCGGTAGCCTTCCTGCCGATTCTCATGCTGTCGGGACTGCAGGGCGCGTTCTTTCGCCCGCTCGCCACGGCGTTCCTGCTGGCGGTCGCGCTGTCACTGCTGGTCGCGATGAGTGCCACGCCGGCGTTGTGCGCCCTGCTGATGCGCCGCTATGAGCCGCGCGGCGAGCCCGAGTGGCTGCGCTGGCTCAAGCACTGGCAGCGCGCGGCGATCCGCGCCCTCGCGCCGCGTGCGCCGGCAGTGCTGGCGGCCATAGTGTTGAGCGGCGCGGCGGGTCTGGCGCTGCTGCCGGTGCTCGGGGCGCGGCTGCTGCCCGATTTCCGCGAGAACTACCTGATCGCACACGCCGCGCTGCGGCCGGGCATCTCACTGCTCGAAACCTCGCGGGTCGGCGAGCGCATCGCCGAGCGGCTCGCGGCCATCGGCGGGGTACGCAGCGTCGCCGAGCAGATCGGCCGCGCCGAGAACGGTCAGGATCCCGATGCGCCCAACAAGAGCGAATTCGAGATCCAGCTCGATCCGGCGCGCACCCTGACCACCGAGCAGCTCGAGGCGCGGGTGCGTGCGGTGTTCGATCAGTTCCCCAACCAGCTGGTGGAGATCTATTCGGTCCTCGCCGAGCGCATCGGCGAGACGCTCTCCGGCGAGGTGGCGCCGTTCTTCGTCAGCGTGTTCGGTCCGGATCTGGACGTCGATGATCAGGTGGCGGGGGAGATCGCGGCGCTGCTGCGCAAGTGGCCGCAGAGCGGCACCGTGCGGCTGGTGGTGCCGCCGCGGCAGCCGGAGCTGCAGGTACGGCTCGAGCCCGAGCGGCTGAGTCTGTACGGACTGCAGGCTGCGGACGTGCTGGCGACGCTCAACGCCGCTTATCACGGCACCGTGATCGCGCAGCTGAATCAGGCCGACCGCAGCGTGCCGGTCGTAGCGCGCATCGCTGGTGCCGGCGCAACTCCGGACGATGTGCGCGATCTGCATCTGCGCGGTCGCGATGGCGCGCTGGTGCCGCTTGCGGCGGTGGCCTCTCTCGCCATGGTCTCGGCGCGCAGCCTCATCGAGCACGAGGACGGGTTGCGTCGCCAGGTCGTCGTGGCAAGCCCGACGACCGCGGACCAGGCGGGCTTCGCGCGCGCTGCGCAGCAGGCGATCGCCGCGCACGTCAAGCTGCCGCCGAACGTGTACCTGCGCTACGGCGGTACGGCGCCCGCGCAGGCGGCCGCCGCACGCGAGCTGTTGTGGCATTCGGCCGCCGCGCTGGTGCTGATCGTGCTGCTGCTGGCGCTGGCCTTCGGTCACAGCCGACACGTGCTGCTGGTGCTCGCGGCGCTGCCCAGCACGCTGATCGGCGGCGTTGCGGCCGTGGCGCTCACGGGCGGCACGCTGTCGCTCGGTGCGATGGTGGGTTTCGTCGCGCTCTTCGGCATGGCGGCACGCAACACCATTCTGCTCATCTCGCACTACGAGCATCTGATCGGCGTCGAGAGTGAGCCCTGGGGGCTCGCGACCGCGCTGCGCGGCGCCGAAGAGCGGCTGACCCCGGTGCTGCTCACGGCGCTCCTCACCGCGCTTGCCCTGCTGCCTGTCGCGCTGCAGTCGCGCGAGCCCGGTCACGAGATCGAGGGCCCGATGGCGATCGTCATACTCGGGGGACTCGTGTCCTCGACCTTCGTGAGTCTCGTACTGGTGCCGCCACTCGCGGCGCGCTGGCTGCACCGCGGTTGAAGCCCGAACGTTGCATTGGCTGGCATAGCGCCGGCGCTGAATCCGCTCGCACGTCCATGAATGAGTGCGTCGTTCTCGCAACACTCTCCGAGTCACACTGTAGCCTTTTTGGTAGCAGTTGCGGTCTCAGCGCAGCAGGACTAGCCTAAGTCGCTGTTCCGCAAGAAAGCGACATGTTGTCTTCTGACAACAAACCTTGGCACATCCTTTGCTCTTGCGCTTGGGTGGCTGCGCGAGCGCAGCTGCTATAGCGGCAAAGCGACGACAACCAGTGGGGAGTACTGCAATGAAGAACCGTTTCGCAACGCCAAAGCTTCTGCGGCCATCGCTTGCCGGCGTGCTCTTGGCCGCACTCGCACTGCCCGCGGGGGCGGTGGACCTGAAGACGGCCGACGGGGACTGGACGTTCTCGATCGATGGTAACGTGAACGTCGACTACATCTACTCGAGCTGCGAGAGCGCCTCGAGTGCCGTCGCCGTCGGTGGCGGCCTCACGTGCGTCGGGTCAGCGAACGGCAGCAGCAGCGTTTCCAACATCGGTAACGGCCTCCTGCCCGCGGCGTTCGTATTCGGCGTGGCGACGACGCAGGCCGGCATCGATCTCACGGCACATCTCGGTCTTTATCCCGGCATCGCGACCAACGACGGCGGCAGCCCAAATCTGCAGGCCGGCACCGGCAATGGCTCTTCCAACACGGCGCTCGGCAGCACCGGACTGGATATTCGCCAGGTGTACATGACGTTCGGCACGAAGACCGCGGGAACCTTCACGCTCGGCCGTAACATCGGGCTCTTCGGCGCGGATGTGATTCTCGCCGACATGACGCTCCCTGGCGTCGGTGCGCCCGGCTCCGCGGCCACGGCCGCGCCGTCCAATACCACGCTTGGCGGCATCGGCTGGGGCTACATCTACACCGACTGGCTGGCGCAGATGGACTACACGACGCCCGACTTCTCGGGGTTCAACGCCACACTCGGCATCTTCGATCCGCTCAATTCGCTGTCAGAGCCTGCCGGAGCCGAGACGCAACCGAAGAAGGCGCCGGGATTTCATGCCAAGGTGACGTGGACGCTGCCGTTCTCCGAAGGTAACAAGTTCTACGCCTCGGTCGCCTATCTCACGCAGCAGCAGGACTACATTGATGCCGGGGGAACGCCTTACAGCTATACCGGTAACGGTGTCGACGTGTTTGGCAAGCTCGACATCCAGGGTCTCGAGGTTGTCGGTTACTACTACCACGGGACCGGGCTTGGCACGACCGCGCTGTTCCTCTTAGGGGCCTTCGGCGACGGCAATACGCGCACCTCGGACGGCTATTTTGGACAAGTCACCTATAAGTTCGGCGATCTGAAGCTCGGCGTGAACTACGGGCGGAGCAATCTCAAATATGCGAACCCCGCCGACCAGACCGCGAATCCGAACCTGCTCAACTACAACCAGAAGGTCACCGGCGGCATCTACTACTCGCTAACCAAGAACCTGACGCTGCTCCTGGAAGGCAGTGGGACGAAGAGCGCATCGCAGGCCGGTGGCAGCAACAGTGGCACCACGGTCAACGTGGGCGCGTACCTTGGGTTCTGAGCAGTCAGCGCGTTGCGCGTCGCATCGCTCGTGGGGAAGAGATCTCTCCACGAGCGGGCGCCGCCGTCAGCTTGGCGATAACTGGGAGCGGTATCGCTCGCCCGACAGCCACGCGAGTGGGCCTCTGCCGCCACGCCGGCAGCTCTGTTCATGCGGGAATTACCGGCTGAGTACTGTGTCATTTATGACACAGCCATTTGTAGCGAACTCGTCGCCATGGCTAGGCGCTCACGTTCTGCTGCAGACGCGATTGAACAAGACTACGATACTCGGCCAAATTTTCTTATAAGTTCAAAGGGGAAGACCGGGGTTTGTGTTTACCAGGAAATGAAGGTCGCTTGGCCGCCAAAGGCGTGTGGCCGCAATCCGCGCCCCGCGCCCGACGGCAGTGCTCACCTGTGCACCGAAACGATATAACTCGAAGTCTAGGAGAACTGCGTATGCGACTCGAACGCAATAGAACTCTGTGCGCCGCCGGTGCCGTGCTGGCACTCGGGATGGCCTGCGCAGCGGCAATCGGCGACGAAGTCACCGACCGCTCGAAGGATCCCAATCTATGGGCGGCTCCGGGCGGCGATCAGGCTCTGACACGGCACAGCAAGCTCAACACGATCAACACCTCGAACGTCGGCAAGTTGCAGATGGTGTGGTCGCAGTCGAGCGGCACGCTGCGCGGCCATGAGGGTCAGCCGCTGGTGGTGACGGTGGGCGGCAAGCCGATGATGTACATGGAGAGCGGCTGGCCGAACATCATCCAGGCGATCGATCTGAGTGATCCGGATCATCCCAAGGAAGTGTGGAACTACAAGAAGACCACCAACCGCGACGAGTCGGCGGTGCCGCGTGCGTGCTGCGACACCGTGAATCGCGGCCCGTCGTTTGCCGATGGCAAGCTCGTGTTCGGGACGCTCGACGGCTTCGTGATCGCCCTCGACGCCACGACAGGCAAGGAAGTGTGGGTCGTCAAGAGTGCGTACCCCGACAAGGGCGAGACCATCACCCCGGCGCCGATCATCGCCGACGGCAAAGTCCTCATCGGCTTCGGCGGCGATGAATTCGCGGCGCGCGGCGCGTTCTTTGCCTACGACCTGCAGACGGGCAAGGAGATCTGGCATTGCTACAACACCGGCACCGATAAGGACGTATGCCTCACCAAGGACACGAACAAGAAGCATCCGGAGTACGGCACCGCCGGTCACGACGTCGGTATCTCCAGCTATCCGGGGGATGAGTGGAAGCGTGGCGGCGGCGCCATGTGGGGTTGGTACAGCTACGATCCGGAGCTGAAGCTCGTGTACGCCTCGAGCGGCAACCCAGGGCTGTGGAGCCCGCAGTACCGCTGCGGCGCGAGCCCGGTCACGCAGGAGGCCTGCAACAGCGGCAAGTGGGACAACAAGTGGTCGATGTCGATCTTCGCGCGCAAGGTGGACACGGGCGAAGTGGTGTGGGTCTACCAGATGACGCCGTTCGACCAGTGGGACTACGACGGCATCAACGAGAACATGCTCGAAGACCTCACCGTCGACGGCAAGCCGCGCAAGGTGCTGATGCACTTCGACCGTAACGGCTTTGCCTACATGCTCGATCGTACCGATGGCACGCTGCTGCGCGCCCATAAGTACGTGACCACCAACTGGGCCGAGAAGGTCGACATGAAGACCGGCCGGCCGGTGAAGGTCTACGAGCACTCGCCGTTGAAGGTGCACGACAATACCCAGGCGTGCCCGTCGGCGATGGGCGGCAAGGACCAGCAGCCCTGCGCCATCGACCCGAGTGAGCCGGGCATCGCGTATTGCCCGACCAACAACTGGTGCATGGAAGATGAGCCCCAGGAGCGCTCACACACGCAGCAGGGCATCGTGTACGTGTTTGCCAACGTCTACATGTACCCGGAAAAGCCCGGCATCACCGGCAAGTTCAAGAAGTTCAACGTGCTGACCGGTGAGACGGTATGGGAGGTTCCGGACCCGTATCCGAACTGGGGTGGTGCCCTGGTGACGGACGGCGGGCTTGCCTTCTACGGCAGTCTGAACGGTGACTTCCGCGCGGTCGATCGCGCCACCGGCAAGGTGCTGTGGCAGCGGCGGCTCGGATCGGGAATCATCGGCAATCCGATCACGTACAGCGTCAATGGCAAGCAGTACGTCTCCGTGTGGAGCGGGATCGGCGGGTGGATCGGGCTGCCGGTGACGGCGGGCCTCGATCTGAACGACAAGTTCGGTGCGATTGGCGCGACCGCCATGACCAAGGCGGCGCATCTGAACCTGATCCCGCAGGGCGGCACGCTCTATACGTTCGGGCTGGGTGAATGAGGGAGTGAAACGTAGCCAGGGAACGATTGTCAGATAATTGCGGATGGTCCGGACGCGCCCGGCAACTTGTGCCGGGCGCGTCCCTCGTCCAGGCGAAGGCACCGCAAGGATCGAGGAGCCGGGCGAAATGACACGGTGGGTGAGAAACGGGCCGGCGCTCAGCGCGGCGCTGGCCGTAGGGGCAGTCACGCTGCTGGCCGCACCGCATGATGCGCGGGCGGCGC
>Ga0335076_10000515_pt1 | contig 36012 bp, 31 predicted proteins | sample Lox_Sample_25_FD_206717 | JGI IMG/M metagenome (GOLD analysis project Ga0335076, IMG submission 206717) | Soil microbial communities from Loxahatchee National Wildlife Refuge, Florida, United States - Lox_Sample_2.5 | ecosystem: Environmental > Terrestrial > Soil > Wetlands | place: USA...
ACACCGCTAGGCGCCCCGCCTCCTGCCGCACGTCCCAGATGACGGTCGGCATCGTTCGCCATTGCCAGTAGAGCAGCACCAGCACGGCGCTTGCCAGCACCACGTAGGTGCTGCGCTCTATCGACGGCGGCACTAATCGTGTCCAACACGCCTTGAACGCCGGCCGCGCCATGACGCTGTGCTGGATGCCGAACGCGCCAACCAACAACACATTGACCAGCACCGCCTGGCCGATGGGCGCGGGGAGCCCGTGATCGACGGTTCGAGGCACCAAGAGGTTGCCCACGAAACCGACCAAGTACAAGAAGGCCGCGAGGAATAGCAGGTAAGCCGCCGCGCCGTAACCGATGATCAAATAACGCTTCATGGCCTAAGTGTCGGCCACGCAGCTGCTTTGGTATATGGGTCATTTGCCTCAACTTTGCGCAGGGGGCACTAGTTATTTTTGACTAGTCCGCTGCGAAGCGCACGCGAGGCGGCTGTCGGACTTCCCGAGTTGAGGCGAATGCCTCATGCGGCCGTGACAGCCGTGGGCCGATGATCTCCCATGACAGAGCTACTTCGGGACAGCACGGAGATCAGATCATGACCGAATCAACATGCAAGGCAACGACCATCGAGCGCCTCGGTGCTCGGCGATCAGATCACACAGCGAAGGCACCGGGCGGCGTTCGGGTCGATGCGATCGACGTCAGCCGGAGCATCGGTGGGCGACAGATCCTCCATAAACTTTCGCTCTCAGTAGAACCCGGCGAATTGGTCGCCATCGCCGGTGGCAGTGGAGCGGGGAAGACCACACTGCTCGAGATCCTCGCCGGATTGCAACTGCCGTCCGCGGGAGAGCTTCGGCACGACGGCGTCGCTTGCCACACCCGGGTCAGCGCCGGCTCCGCAATCGGTTACGTGCCCCAGGACGACATCATCCACCTGGAGATGCCCCTGCGCCGCACGCTGCGCTACGCGGCGCTCCTACGACTACCCGCGGGCACACCTTCGGGTGAAGCGGAACGGATCGTGGACGAGACCCTGCACGACCTCGATTTGGCTGATCGGGCCGACGTGCCGGTGCGTGCGCTGTCCGGCGGTCAACGCAAGCGGGCCAGCATCGCCGTGGAGCTACTGACCCGGCCACGCCTTTTCTTCTTGGACGAACCGACCTCCGGACTCGATCCCTCGACTGCGGCTGACGTGATGCGCCTGCTGCGCCGGCTCAGCCAGCGCGGAATCACCATCGTTCTCACGACACATGAGCCGGCGGGCATCGACCGGTGCGACCGGGTGGTCTTCTTGGCCCGCGACGGCCACTTGGCCTTCGCCGGCAGCCCGGCCGCGGCGCGGCGCTACTTCGGCGTGGAAAGCCTCACCGAGGTGTACGAGCACCTGGCTGGCGCGCACAGCCCGCAGATCTGGGCGAAGAGATTCGCAGAAAGCCGCGTGAACTCGACAACCCGGCCCGACTTAACTCAACGGGCCGTCCCCGCCGCCGGGTCCGACGTCAGGCGCACGGGCATGGTTAGGCAATGGTGGCTACTCACACGGCGCAACGTCGATGTTCTCGGCCGCAACCGGCTGACCCTCGCAATCCTGCTCGGCTCACCGGTGCTTGTGACGGCGATGATGGCGACATTGTTCAAGCGCGGGGCGTTCGATCCGGGCAGCGCGGCCGACGTCGGCCCGGCCCAGATCGTTTTCTGGATCGCGTTCGACGGCTTCTTCTTCGGCCTGACGTACGGCCTGCTCCAGATCGTCGGCGAGATGGCCGTCTTCCGGCGCGAACGCCTGGCCGGGCTCAGCGTGGGCGCCTATGTGGCGTCGAAAGTGACAGCGCTGCTTCCGGTTCTGGCGGGAGTGAGCGCCGTCTTGCTGGTTGTGCTGCGCGCGCTCGGACGGCTCCCCGCCGTCGGATGGGACGTGTACGCGTCGCTGTTCGCGACGATTGTGATTGAAGCGACCTCGGCACTGGCGCTGGGGCTTTTCGCCTCGGCCGCCGTCTCCAACGCCGCGCAGGCGGCGCTCGCCCTACCGATGCTGTGCTTCCCGCAGGTTCTGTTCGGTGGCGCCATCGTCCCCGTCGACCAGATGGCCACCCCCGGACGCCTGATGAGCCTGGTCCTATCCAACCGCCACGCCTTCGATGCATTGGGTCGCGACCTAGGGCTCGACCGCTACACCAGCACGCTGCCGGCCATGTCCGCCTACCATGACACCTTCCAGGGAGGCACCACCGCCAGTCTCATCGCGCTCGCCTCGTTCGCCGTCGTCCTCACGCTGGCAACCGCCTGGATACTGAACCGACGATCCCGGCCCGGCACGTCTGTGCGATGACGGCCCCGCGCCGCCGGGCCCGCGATCCTCAACAGATGTCGCGGGCCCGGGTATCCGGCGCACCAACGACAATGCGAGGAACCGGTTGTGACACTTAACATTTATCGCCGAGCCGCGAGGGGAATGCTCACATTTTCCGGATGAAGACGGTGAGCGGCTCTTCCTGTCCCCGCAGATGCAGCGTGCGTCGCTGCACATTGGCCATGAGTTCATCGGCGACTCCGCGAGCGACTAACAACTCGCCACCGGCGGCGTGTTGTTGCATCCGGGCGGCGGCGTTGACTGTGCTACCGAGGGCGGTGAAGTCGACCACGGCCCCGCCAACGTTGCCCACGTATGCGACGCCCGCGTTCACCGCAACACCGATGTTCAGCCATGGTCCATCGGGTGTGCCGTACCCAACCGTTTTGAGCAGGTCGACTCCCGCCTCAACGGCTCGTTGACGGTACCCGGGGCCGCTGATGCCTTGGACAAAGAACGCCATCACCTCGTCACCGATGAGTTTGTCGATCACCGCGTCATGGCGCAGAAGTGCCTGCGTCGCGGCACTGTAGAACCGGTTGAGCAACGCGGCGAAATCCGCGGCGGCCCGGCGGTCGCCGATCGCCGTGGAGCCGCGAACATCGGCGAACAGCACCGCGATGTCGACCTCCGCCCCGCCTCGCGGCAGTGCATCGCAACATCGCTCGCAGAGGTTGGGATTCTTGCGCGATCGGCGGAATCCGACCGCAGCAAAAATCCGGCCGGCGGGGCCGCCGAACGGGTTGTTGCATAGCTTGCATCTCGGTGCCGAGGGCAGATAGCGGAAGGCATGCCTTGCCCTGACCAGAGACGCGTGGCCGTCGGTGAGCACCTTGTCCCACAGGCCTGACGAGGGTTCGGTTTCCCAATCGGACGGGACGGCCGCTCCTTTGGATGGCGTGGGCGCAAGGGCGGCTTGGCGCCGGCCACTGCTAGTCATGAGGAAATGGTCGCCTCGATTTCCTGCTTGCGCATGAGGCATCCGCCCCAGTTACCAAACCGTGCCCGGGCTTCCAAAGGAGCCGGCAGTTGCCTTAGTGGGGCGCACTGCTGGTCAGGCCGTGCCGTGTCGCGTATAAGCTGGCGCCGATGCGGTTCGAGACCCCGATCTTGGCATAGATGTGCTCAACGTGATTGCGCACGGTCTTCTCGGAAATCCAGAGGGCCGAGGCGATCTCACGGTTGGATAGCCCCTGTGCGACATGGAGCAATATCTCGGCCTCGCGCCGCGTCAACCCCGCTGGCCTGGCGGCTCTGCGCAACGGCCGGTGGCCCGCGGCCTCCAGCACGGCTTCGACCGCATCGCCGTCCATGCGGCCGCGGGCCGCTTCACTTCGTAGTTGCTCGGCCGCGGCGGTCTCGTCCAGCGCATCGCGATACGGTCGCGGCTCCATTGAGGCGCAATAGCTTTCGGCGGCGGCAAGCACCCGGTCGCTAACAGAAAGGTCGTTACCCCTCAGACCGTTGGGATAACCGGACCCGTCCAGTCGTTCGTGATGGTTCACCGCGACCTCCCGGACAGCCTTCAGCCCACCGACGCGGGCCAAGATCCTGCCGGTCAGATACGGATGTAAATGCACCCGCTCGCGTTCGGCATGGGTTAGTTCACCCGGCTTTTCCCACACCTGGTTGGACACACCAATTCGGCCAAGGTCGTGAACGTAGCCTGCGCGGCGCAGGATGTCGATCTCGTCCTGCGGCAGCCCGGCACATTTCGCGGCGTTCTCTGCCAGCTCGGCCACGGCGCGGGAATGGCCAAGGGTGAACGGGCATTTCAGGTCCACGAAGTCACCCATCGCGCGCAGGAGCCGGTCTAGCGCGGGACCGCTGAGCGCTTCCCCCGGATCCGGCGCCAAGCCGGCGGCAGTCGACCACGCATCTTCGTTCTCGCGCAGCAGGTCGTCGGCGGCCGCGGTGAACACCGCCACTATGTTCGGGTCGAACTGTTTGCCGCTGCGGCGGCGAACCTCCGCGATCGCGGCGCCAGCGCCGTAAGCGCGATGGTGCACTTCGGCGATGTCGGCAAGCTGCGCCACCCGCATCGCCACGGGTATCTGGGGTCCCGCAGCCCTAGCGGGAAGGCCGCTGCCGTCCCACCGTTCGTACGCGTAGGGCAGGGCTTCGCAGACGTCCGCGCCCAAGCCGATCTCCTCGGCGAGCAGTGCGGCCGACAGGCAATGGGACTGCACCAACGCGCCGAGATTCCCGCGCGCGTCCAAGAACAGTTTGGCCGCCAACTGCGCCCGTTTCGGCAAGGTCGACCCACGGCCCAGGTTGCCCATGAGAAATCGCCGGTACGGTGCGCCGGACCAGTCGATGAAGTGGCTGTCGTGTCGCACCGCGATGTCGTCGCCGAACCACCGCGCGTACTCGTGCGAGTCGGCATGACAGCCGATCCACATCACCAGACCCGTGTAGAAAACGGTCCCGCGCTCACGCTCGCTGAGTCCGAGCCGCTCGGCAAGCCTCGTGCCGATCACCGCCGACCGCAGCATGTGATCCATCGGCTGCCCGAGCCCAAGGTCGATCGCCAACGATAGCGCCGCCAAAACCTCAGTCCGCGACACAGCTCCGCCGAAGGGCATGAAAGTTGTCCCTTTCTCGACCGGTCACGCCAGCGGTGTCTGTGTAGCCACACAGAAGCTGATGCCTGATAACCCTATGGCATCAGCGTTGCCAGCACGCGTATTCCCCGCGGAGTCCGGTTTTGCTCGGTCAGCGCCTCTTGACCGATTTCGGCGGCTTGGCACCGCGACCTTGCCGCCGCGCGGCCTCGCGACGCTCGCGGCGGCTGGCGCCGGCGGGCACACCGGCCTGCGCCTTCTGCGCGCCACCGCCGTTGTGCTGCACCTGCGCCGAACCGTCCTCGGACGGGCCAGAATAAGTGAGCGCGGGCGCCTCGCTGTCAATACCGTCAATGCCCTTGGCGCGCAACGTGCTTGGGGCCTCTTCGCGCGCGGCGACCTCCTGGCTCGCGCCATCCTGCTCTTCGGCTCCGGCGACGGCCGTCCCCAACTCGGCCAGCCCCTCCGGGGTTTCCATCGGAGCGACCTGTGGGGCGGGCACCGCCTCCACGGTGACGTTGAACAGGAAGCCGACCGACTCCTCTTTCATGCCGTCGAGCATGGCCATGAACATGTCGTAGCCCTCGCGCTGGTACTCCACCAACGGATCGCGCTGCGCCATCGCCCGCAGCCCGATGCCCTCCTTGAGGTAGTCCATCTCGTAGAGGTGCTCGCGCCACTTGCGGTCGATGACGTTGAGCAGCACGTTGCGCTCCAGCTGACGCATCGCGCCCTCGCCGGCGATCTCCTCGAGCTCGGCTTCCCTTGCGGTATAAGCACGGTCGGCGTCTTCGAGTAGCGCCTCGAGCAACTCTTCGCGGGTCAGGTCGTCGCGCTCGGAGTCGGCGTCGTGGTGGGTCAGCGTCTCGTGCTTGATGCCGACCGGGTACAGCGTCTTGAGCGCCGACCACAACGCGTCCAGGTCCCAGTCCTCGGCGTAGCCTTCGGCTGTCGCACCGTTGGCGTAGGCGGTGACCACGTCGCGGACCATGTCCAGCGCCTGATCCTTGAGGTTCTCGCCCTCGAGGAGGCGGTGGCGCTCGGCGTAGATCACCTTGCGCTGCTGGTTCATCACCTCGTCGTACTTGAGGACGTTCTTGCGGACCTCGAAGTTCTGCTGCTCGACCTGGGTCTGGGCGCTCTTGATCGCGCGGGTCACCATCTTGTTTTCGATCGGCACGTCGTCGGGCAGGTTCAGGCGGTTGAGCATCGCCTCCAGCGTGGCGCCGTTGAAGCGGCGCATCAGTTCGTCGCTCAGCGACAGATAGAAGCGCGATTCGCCCGGGTCGCCCTGACGGCCGGAGCGGCCGCGCAGCTGGTTGTCGATGCGGCGCGACTCGTGGCGTTCGGTGCCCAGCACGTACAGGCCGCCGGCGTCGATCACCTCGGTGGCCTCGGCGCCGGCCTCCTCCTTGACCTTGGGCAGTTCCTCGTGCCAGGCCGCTTCGTACTCGTCGGGCGTCTCCACCGGGTCGAGGCCTTGGGCGCGCAGCCGCTGGTCGGTGAGGAAGTCGACGTTGCCGCCCAGCACGATGTCGGTGCCGCGGCCGGCCATGTTGGTGGCGACGGTGATGCCGCCCCGACGGCCGGCCACCGCGATGATGCCCGCCTCCTGCTCGTGGTATTTCGCGTTGAGCACGTTGTGCGGGATGCGTCGCTTGGTGAACTGCCGCGACAGGTACTCCGAGCGCTCGACGCTGGTGGTACCGATCAGGACCGGCTGCCCCTTCTCGTAGCGTTCGGAGACGTCGTCGACCACCGCGATGTATTTGGCTTCCTCGGTCTTGTAGATGAGGTCGGACTGGTCGGTGCGGATCATCGGCTTGTTGGTCGGGATGGAGACCACGCCCAGCTTGTAGATCTCGTGCAGCTCGGCCGCCTCGGTCTGGGCGGTGCCGGTCATGCCGGCGAGCTTGTCGTAGAGCCGGAAGTAGTTCTGCAGCGTGATGGTGGCCAGCGTCTGGTTCTCGGCCTTGATCTCGACGTGCTCCTTGGCCTCGATGGCCTGGTGCATGCCTTCGTTGTAGCGGCGTCCGATGAGCACGCGGCCGGTGAACTCATCGACGATGAGCACCTCGCCGTCGCGGACGATGTAGTCCTTGTCGCGGTTGAACAGCTCCTTGGCCTTCAACGCGTTGTTGAGGTAGCTGACCAGCGGCGAGTTGGCCGCCTCGTAGAGGTTGTCGATGCCGAGCTGGTCTTCGACGAACTCCACGCCCTTTTCGTGCACGCCGACCGTCCGCTTGCGCAGGTCGACCTCGTAATGGGTGTCCTTTTCCATCAGCGGCGCCAACCGGGCGAACTCGGTGTACCAGTTGGAGGCGCCGTCGGCGGGACCGGAGATGATCAGCGGGGTGCGGGCCTCGTCGATCAGGATGGAGTCGACCTCGTCGACGATGGCGTAGCTGTGACCGCGTTGGACCAGATCGTCCAGCGAGTGCGCCATGTTGTCGCGCAGGTAGTCGAAGCCGAACTCGTTGTTGGTGCCGTAGGTGATGTCGGCGTTGTAGGCGACGCGCCGTTCGTCGGGCGTCATCTGCGCGAGGATGACCCCGACCTGCAGGCCCAGGAAGCGGTGCACCCGGCCCATCCACTCGCTGTCGCGTTTGGCCAGGTAGTCGTTGACGGTGACGATGTGGACGCCCTTGCCGGCCAGCGCGTTGAGGTAGGCGGGCAACACGCAGGTCAGGGTCTTGCCTTCACCGGTCTTCATCTCGGCGACGTTGCCCAGGTGCAGCGCGGCCGCGCCCATCACCTGCACGTCGAACGGACGCTGGTCCAGGACCCGCCACGCGGCCTCACGGGCCACGGCGAACGCCTCGGGCAGCAGGTCGTCGAGGGTCTCCCCCTCGTCCAGGCGCTTCTTGAACTCCTCGGTCTTGGCCCTCAGCTCGGCGTCGGTGAGCTTCTGGACGTCGTCCGACAACGTGTTGACATAGTCGGCCACCCGCTTGAGGCGCTTGACCATGCGACCTTCACCAAGGCGCAGCAACTTCGACAGCACAGCTATGTCCCCTGTTGGATGTGAATCTTTCTTACGTGAGGCGCCATCCATCGTAGGTGACACGCTCGCAAAGCCGGCGAACGTCGGCTCTGAGGTAGATCGGCGCGGTCAGGAAAGCCTGATCAGGCCGTAATCGTAGGCGTGGCGACGGTAGACGACGGACGGCCGTTCGGTGTCTTTGTCGTAGAACAAGAAGAAATTGTGCCCGACAAGCTCCATCTCATAGAGCGCCTCATCGACCGACATCGGCCTGGCCTGATGCTCCTTGGTGCGCACCACCCGACCCGGTTCGTGGTCGTCATGACCGACCGCGTGTTCCAAGCCGGGGCCATCGTGCTGGTGCGGCTCCACCGGTGCGTTGTTGAAGGCCTTCTCCGACAACGGGGCCACCGCGGTGGCCGCGGCCAGTGAGACCGGCGTCTTGTCGCCGTAATGGACCTTGCGGCGGTCCTTGACGCGGCGCAGGCGGTTTTCCAGCTTGTCGACCGCCGACTCGAAGGCGGCGTAGAAGCTGTCGGCGCAGGCCTCGGCGCGGCTTACCGGCCCGCGCCCGCGCGCGGTGATTTCAACGCGTTGACAGGACTTGCGCTGACGCCGGTTGGGCGCGTGCTTCAGCTCGACGTCGAAAAGGTAGATCGACCGATCGAATCGTTCGAGGCGGGCGAGTTTTTGCGAGACGTAAATGCGGTAGTGATCGGGGATTTCGACGTTGCGGCCCTTGAACACGACTTCGGCGCTGGTTGTCTGTTCGGCCGGTTCGGTTTCTGCCGGCGGTTGGTCGAGAGTCTGACCGGAATCCACGGTAAACCTTGACATACGTTACAACTCGTTTCTCTTTTGCCCTTCGCACGCGCAGCGTGCCGGCTTTCTGCAAGACGCGCCGACGGGGTTGGGAGCGGTTTCGAGTGGTCACCGCCGCAGGCTGCCCGCCGGTGCAAGGTGTCGAATACTCACCCCCTCCGCATGTGGGGTCTCAACCTGGGGAATCGCAGCCGGTGGGTAAAGACCGGGAGGCCCAGGATGTTCCTGAAGGTTGTCCTCGACGTTAGCTCGTGTTCGCCTTGGGATGCCACCAATTTCGCACAGCTGTTGCGAGTTCTTCACAACCTCTTGGCCGCCGCACAGCCTCAAGCGGTCGCGATCGCCAGCACCGCGGCCACGCTGACCCCGGCGGCGCGCAGCGTCCGCACCGACTCGCGCGCCGTCGCCCCGGTGGTGACGATGTCGTCGACGAGCACGACTTCCCCGAGATTCCCGCGCGGCCGCTGACCGCGCAGCACAACCCGGCCGGCGATGTTGCGCTCGCGGGCGGACTTGCCGAGGCCCACCGAGTCGCGGACCAGCGCCTTCATCCGCAAGGCCGGCACGACAGCGACGTCAGGGTGTCCGGCCACCGCGGCTTGCGCCAGCCGGGTGACGGGGTCACCGCCGCGGCGGCGCGCCGCCGAACGCCTGGTTGGCGCGGGCACCAGCGTCAGCGGGGTCTCGGCCATCCCCCAGCTCAACAGCCGGTGCACCCCGACGGCCAGCGCGCGGGCCAGCGGTGCGGCGAGGTCGCCGCGACCCCGCTCCTTCATCGCGAGGATCGCCCGGCGGCGGGCGCCGGTGTAGCGGCCCAGCGCGAACACCGGCACCTGCGGGTCGATGCGGGGGTTGACCACGTGCGGCTGGTCGGCGGCCACCGACAGCTCGACCGCGCACGCTTCACACCAGCGGGTCGACGGCGCCCCGCAGCCGCCGCATTCCAGCGGCAGAATGAGGTCGAGCACAGGAAATAGTGTGGCGGCTGGCGGTGACACGTTCACCCGGGCGCTCAGCCGGAGCCTCTCAGCAGCGAGGGCCAGGTGAAGCTGAGGGCGCCCTGGCTCAACCGGGTGATGACGTCTTCCAGGTTCCTCAGCGGCAGATCCATTCGCCATTCCGGCAGCAACGCGGAAACCTCCAGGGAATCCAACCCGAGGCTGATGTCGGTGACCAGCAGCTCGTGTGGAAGCTCGGGCAGCGGTACCCGATAAGCCGGGGTGCGGGCCGGCAGCATCCATCGTCGTTGCCCGGCCACCAGGGCGCGCGGCCGTAGCCCCAGCGTCTTTCCCACCACGTCGAGGTCAACCTCGAGACCTCCCCAGCCCGGCTGGCGCACCCAGCGCAGCCGGGCCGTCCCGTCCTCGCACAGCTCACCACGCAGCTGCGGCACCGCTCGGCGCACCACATCATCGAAAATGCTTGCCGGCAGCGCCGACGACAACTTCACCGGCGCCGCCACTACCACCGGCGGCACGCCCGGACGGATGTGCACGTTGTGCAGAACGGCAACGGCGTGCTGCAGGCGCTGTTCGCCCCATCTGATGTCGCGTGCGGCCACCCGGACCTCACCGAGCTGACCGACGGCCAGCCCTTGCGGCTCGAGCGCCGAGTCCAACTCGGTCACGGTCAGCACCACATCCTGGTCGCCCAGGCCCACCGTGACTTCCTTGCCGACGAGCAGTTGCTGCAGACTCGTGAACAGGGTCCGGTAGGGCGCGGCAACTGCCTGGGCGGCTCCTGCGCCGACGGACGGCAACCCGCTCGACGACCACAGCGAGGACAGCATGTCCAAGGCGCGCAAGGGATCATCCCAACGCAGGCGGGGAACTTTGGGCGACATCGGCGCGCCTCCTCATTGCGAGGGTAGCCGGAAAGGCGAGCTCGCAGAAAGAAGGCTCAGGGATTCCTAGCCGGGCAGCACCGGCGCCGCACCGGGCGCCTCCAATCCGGAAACCTCCGACCAGCTCTGCTCGCTTTCGGGGGCCGACGCCGAATATTGCAGCACCCCTTGCGGAGCGGCGACGTACACCGCCGACGGGTTGGCCGCTACCGTCGACACCGGGGCCTGCAGACCGCGCGCCGGCGCGTCGGAGTTCACGCCGTCGAGGTTGACGTAGGACACCGGATGGCCGGCGTCGGTGCGGGTCACCACGATGTCGTCGCCGGTCCGCCAGGACAGTGAGACCACCGAATTGCCCAGGCCGAATCCCAGCCGCCGCGGGTAGGTGAGGACGTACTGCCCGGCCTGCGTCTGCTCGACCCCGGCGAGGATCACCTGCCCGTTGATCACCATCGCGGCGCGCGTTCCGTCGCGGGACAGCTGCAGGTCGGTGATCGGCCCGGGGAAGCTGCTGGCCACCACCGCGGAATCCACCGGGATCCGCGCGGGTTGGCCCGACGCCGGTTCCTGGATGGCCCGCAGCACGTTGTTGTTGTCGACCACCACCCAGACGGCGTCGTCCAGCGACCAGCTGGGCCGGGTGAGGCTGTGTCCGTCGGCGGACTGGACCGCCTCGCCACCCAGGTCGCCGATCCACAGCGACGCCGCCTGATCGGGGGCGCCCCGTCGCAGCGTCACAACCGACGCCACCTGGCGTCCGCTGCGGGACAGCGCGGCGCCGGTCTGGTCCCCCATCCGCCCGAACGCCCCGGGCACGGTGGTGACGCGCTGCCCCTCCAGCCCGACCAGTGAGCCGTTGACCAGGGCGTGCAACCCGGCCCCCGCGCCGTCGGCCACACCGGGGTCGGTGGCGGCGACGTCGGAGGTCGTCCACCCCTCGGCGAACCTGTCGTCCAGCGGTGCCCCGTCGGCGTTGATCACGTACGGGCCCCTGATGTCCGCGCGGGCCAGCGTCCAAATGATCTGTGCGGCAAGCAATTGCCTGCTGTGCGGATCGGTGGTGGACAGTTTCTCCAGATCGATGCGAGCGCCACCGTAACCGCGCCCGATCCCGTTCTTGCCGCCGTCGGCCCGCGTCACCGGCCCGCGCAGCCGCAGTGGCGGGGCGAGCAAATTGCGCACCGTGTGGGCCATCTCGGGTCGCGGGCCGGCCAGGAGCTTGGAGACGAGCTCGGTGGCCAACTGATCGTGATCGGACACCGCGACGTAGCGCGGATCGGGAACCACTGTCTTGCCCGTCGGGTCGGCGAAGTACAACGTGTTGCGTTTATAGGTCGCCTGAAACTGCTGCCAGTCCAGGAAGACTCCGTTGGGCAGGCGGTCGATTCGCCAGCCGCCCGACGTCTTGGCCAACTCGATCGGGCCGGGGTCCGGCAGCACACCCTCGGCGGTCTCGAACACGCCCACATCCGACAGCGAGCCCAGGATGTCCGCCCGCATCGTCGCCGAAACCCGTTCGGCGGCACGGGTTTCCACGAACACCACGTGGTCGATCAGCAGGGCGCTACCGGCGTCGTCCCACGCGTTGGACGCCGACTGGGTGAGAAATTGCCGCGCCGCCAGGTGCCGGTTCGCCGGATCCGCTGTGGCCTTGAGGAATTCGCGCAGCAACACGTCGGGATCCATGCCCGGGGTCGGTTTGGGCAGATTCGACGGCGCCGGTCGCTCGACGGTGCCGATGGCCTGCGGGGCCGAGGAGCTGGGCACCCCGGCGCAGCCGCCGAGCAGCACCGCCGCCAAGAGCAGCACGAGCAGCCGCCGCATCAGACGCTCCGATCGGCGTGTTCGCGGTGGCGGGCCTTGCCGTGTTGTTGCACTGCCGCCGTGGGTTGTTCGGGCGGTTGCCCATCCGACTGGGAAGGCTCCGGAATGGGTTTCAAAGGCAGCGGGCTGGTGGTGACCTTGTGGCCACGAACCAGGGGCAGCGTCAGCCTGAAGCAGGCCCCCTGGCCGGGCTCGCCCCAGGCCTCCAGCCGGCCCTGGTGCAGCCGCGCGTCCTCGATGCTGATCGCCAGGCCCAGCCCGGTGCCGCCGGACCGCCGCACCCGCGACGGGTCCGAGCGCCAGAACCGGCTGAACACCAGCTTCTCCTCGCCGGGCCGCAGCCCCACCCCGTAGTCGCGGACGGTGACGGCGACGGTGTCCTCGTCGGCGCCCATCCGGATCCGCACCGGTTGGCGCTCGGCGTGGTCGATCGCGTTGGCGATCAGGTTGCGTAGGATCCGCTCCACCCGGCGCGCGTCGACCTCCGCGATCACCTCTTCGGCGGGCAGGTCCACGAGCAGCTCGATGCCGGCCTCTTCGGCCAGGTGGCCCACGTTGCCCAGCGCGCTCTGAACGGTGGTGCGCAGGTCCACCGCCTCGACGGACAGCTCGGCCACACCGGCGTCGTGCCGCGAGATCTCCAGCAGGTCGTTGAGCAGCATCTCGAACCGGTCCAGCTCGCTGACCATCAGCTCGGTGGACCGGGCCAGCGTGGGGTCGAGGTCGGCGCTGTGGTCGTAGATCAGGTCGGCGGCCATGCGGACGGTGGTCAGCGGGGTGCGAAGTTCGTGGCTGACGTCGGAAGTGAAGCGGCGCTGCAGGTTGCCGAACTCCTCGAGCTGCGTGATCTGGCGGGACAGGCTCTCGGCCATGTCGTTGAACGACACGGCCAGCCGCGCCATGTCGTCTTCACCGCGCACCGGCATCCGCTCGGACAGGTGCCCCTCGGCGAACCGCTCGGCGATCCGCGAGGCCGATCGAACCGGCACGACCACCTGGCGGGAGACCAGCAGCGCGATCCCGGCGAACAGCACCAGCAGCACCCCGCCGCCGGTGATCATCGTGCCGCGCACCAGCTGGATGGTGGCCTGCTCGTTCTTCAGCGGGAAGATCAGGTACAGCTCGAGGTTGGCCACCTGCGACGACGCCGGCGTGCCGATGATCAGGGCCGGTCCCGAGAAGCCGTCGGTGTGCACCGTGGCGTACTGGTAGGCCGACTGTCCGGCCTTGACGAAACCGCGCAGGGCGCTGGGCACCTGATCGACGGGTCCGGCCGTCGTGGCCGCGCGCGGGCCGTCGCCCGGCACCATCAGCGCCGCGTCGAACGCGCCGGCCAGCCCGGCGCCCGAGGCGAGGTCGGTCTTGGACGTCAGCGTGTTGCGGGCCAGCTGCAGGCTGCTGTCCAGCGAGCGCGTCTCCTCGCCGTTGACGATCCCACCGACGGTGGTGCGGGCCCGCTCGATCTGCTCTATGGCGGCCCTGACCTTGACGTCCAGCACACGGTTGGTGACCTGGCTGGTCAGCACGAAGCCAAGCGCCAGGATCACTGCCAGCGACAGCCCAAGCGTCAGCGCCACGACTCGCAGTTGTAGTGATCGGCGCCAGGCAACGCCCACGGCTCGACTCAACGCACCCATGCCACGAGTCATGGGGCCAGAGCGCCCCCAGCGGCTTCGAGTGCGTCGCCGCGAGCCCCAGATCACGGAGGTCCGGCCTTGTATCCCACTCCTCGAACGGTCAACACCACAGTCGGGTTCTCAGGGTCTTTCTCGACCTTGGCCCGCAGACGCTGGACGTGCACGTTCACCAGGCGCGTATCCGCCGGGTGACGATATCCCCACACCTGTTCGAGCAGCACATCACGAGTAAACACCTGGCGCGGTTTGCGTGCCAGCGCGACCAGCAGGTCGAACTCGAGCGGTGTGAGGGAGATCTGCTCGCCGTTGCGGGTGACCTTGTGCGCGGGCACGTCGATCTCGACATCGGCGATGGAAAGCATCTCGGCGGGCTCGTCGTCGTTGCGCCGCAGCCGCGCGCGCACGCGGGCGACCAGCTCCTTGGGCTTGAACGGCTTCATGATGTAGTCGTCGGCGCCCGACTCCAGGCCGAGCACCACGTCGACGGTGTCGGTCTTGGCGGTCAGCATCACGATCGGAACGCCGGAGTCGGCGCGCAACACCCGGCACACGTCGATGCCGTTCATGCCGGGCAGCATCAGGTCCAGCAGGACCAAATCGGGGCGCAACTCGCGCACCGCGGTCAGGGCCTGGGTGCCGTCACCGATGACCGCGGTATCGAAACCCTCCCCACGCAGCACGATGGTGAGCATCTCGGCCAGCGAAGCGTCGTCGTCGACGACCAAAATCCTTTGCCTCATGGAGTCCATGGTGTCACCAGATCGGGACAAAACTCTGGCACCACACGGGCGTTTCTTGCGCTAGACGGGCAAAACCCGTCAATTTCGCCCGTCTGGAGCCGTCAAAGTCGCCGCCAGCGCCCCCGGATCGACCTCGGCGTCGACGACCAGCCATCGCCCGCCCCAGCCCGCGGCGGCCAGCTCGGCATAGACCGCGCCGGTGCGCTGCTGCAGTTCGTCGTCGCGTTCGTAGCTGTCGCGCGCCCGGCCCGGCTCGTTCTCGGCCCGGTGCCGGGCGCGCTGCGCGGCGAGCTCGGCCGAGACCGCGAGCAGCACCTGCCAGTCGGGCGGGGGCAACCGCAGCCGCTGGTATTCGAGCCGATGCAACCAGGCCACCGCGTCCCCGGCCGCATCCTCGCGCAGGCGCGCGGCGGTGTAGGCCGCGTTGGAGGCGACGTAGCGATCCAGGATCACGACGTCATGGTCACGGCCGAGGCGCTCGATCTCCCCGACGGCCCCGGCGCGGTCGAGCGCGAAGAGCATCGCCATCGCATACGCCGACGACGCGAGGTCGCCGTGCTCGCCGTGCAGGGCCTCGGCCGCGACGTCGGCGGTCACCGATCGCCCATAACGCGGGAAGGCCAAGGTGGCCACCGACTTCCCGGCCGCACGAAAGGCCTTGCTGAGCCCTTCCGTCAACGTCCGCTTGCCGGAGCCGTCAACCCCTTCGATCGCGATCAGCACGGCGCGAGCCTAACGCCCGCACGCGACGGTAGTTGTCAGTAGCGATAGTGGTCGGCCTTGTAGGGGCCCTCGACGTCGACGCCGATGTACTCGGCCTGCTCCTTGGTCAGCCTGGTCAACTCGCCGCCGAGGGCCTCGACGTGGATGCGGGCCACCTTCTCGTCGAGGTGCTTGGGCAGCCGGTACACCTCGTTGTCGTACTCGTCGTTCTTGGTCCACAGCTCGATCTGCGCGATCACCTGGTTGGAGAAGCTGTTGCTCATCACGAACGACGGGTGACCGGTGGCGTTACCGAGGTTCAGCAGCCGGCCCTCGGACAGCACGATGATCGACTTGCCGGTGTCGCCGAAGGTCCACTGGTCGACCTGCGGCTTGATGTTCAACTTGGTCGCCCCCGACTTCTCCAGCGCCGCCATCTGGATCTCGTTGTCGAAGTGGCCGATGTTGCCCAGGATCGCCTGGTCCTTCATCGCCCTCATGTGCTCGAGCGTGATGATGTCCTTGTTGCCGGTCGCGGTGACGACGATGTCGGCGTCGCCGATGACGTCCTCGACCCGCTTGACGTCATAGCCCTCCATCAGCGCCTGCAGCGCGTTGATCGGGTCGACCTCGGTGACGACGACGCGCGCGCCCTGGCCCTTCACCGAGTCCGCGCAGCCCTTGCCGACGTCGCCGTACCCGCAGATCAGCACCTTCTTGCCGCCGATCAGCGCGTCGGTGCCCCGGTTGATGCCGTCGATCAGGGAGTGCCGGCAGCCGTACTTGTTGTCGAACTTGGACTTGGTGACCGAGTCGTTGACGTTGATCGCCGGGAAGGCGAGGTCCCCGGCGGCGGCGAACTGGTACAGCCGCAGCACGCCGGTGGTGGTTTCCTCGGTGACGCCCTTGACCGACTCCGAGATCTTCGTCCACTTGTCCTTGTCGGTCTCGAAGCGGCGGCGCAGCAGGTCCAGGAAGATCTTCCACTCCGTGGGGTCGTCGTCCTCGGCGGGCGGGACGACGCCGGCCTTCTCGAACTGCGCACCCCGCAGCACCAGCATGGTGGCGTCGCCGCCGTCGTCGAGGATCATGTTGGCCGGCTTGTCGGGGTCGGGCCAGGTCAGCATCTGCTCGGCGGCCCACCAGTACTCCTCGAGCGTCTCGCCCTTCCACGCGAACACCGGTACGCCCTGGGGTTCTTCGGGGGTGCCGTGCGGGCCGACGACCGCCGCCGCGGCGGCGTGGTCCTGGGTGGAGAAGATGTTGCACGATGCCCAGCGGACCTCGGCGCCCAGCGAGGTGAGGGTTTCGATCAACACCGCGGTCTGGACGGTCATGTGCAGCGAGCCCGAAACGCGCGCTCCCTTGAGCGGTTGCACCTCGGCGTACTCGCGACGCAGCGACATCAGGCCGGGCATCTCGTGCTCGGCCAGCCGAATCTCCTTGCGGCCGAAGTCCGCCAGCGACAGATCGGCGATCTTGAAGTCGATGCCGTTGCGGACGTCGGCAGTCAGCGAATTTTCGGTCGTCGTCATAGCGTTTTTCTTCCTTCTTTGGCTTCTAACGGCTCTGGATCCAAGCGGTACTTAGCTTAGGTATGTTCTTCCGCCACTGTAGTCGCCGGGAAGTCGGCCCAACCGGTCAGGGAACGTTGACGACCCCGTGCCGCTCCGCGAACGGCGTCATCAGCCGGGCCAGGTCCGCCGCGACGTCGTGATCGGCCTCCGGCGGCATGGACACGTAGCTGAGCGCGAGCCGCACGATGGCGCGCGCCAGCAGACCGGCGTCCTCGTCGCTGGTGGCCACCCACGTCTCGGTGAGCGCGGAGGCCAGCCGGCCCGACGCACGGGTGATGATGGGCGCGCTGTCGGTGGTGATCAGCTGCAACAGATCGGGCTTGGCGACACCCGTGCGCAGTGAGGTCACCAGCGGGTCCGCCGCCGCCTCGGAGAAGAACCTTCGGAAAGCCTGCAGGAACGACTCATAGATATTGCCGACGTTGGCGTCTAGGGCCTCATGGATGCTGTCGACCAGGCGATCGGCCAGCCGCAGCGCATAACCCTGCGCCAGGCCCTGCCGCGAGCCGAACTCGTTGTAAATGGTTTGCCGGCTGATGCCCGCGGTGCGGGCCACGTCCGACAGCGTGATCGCGGACCAGTCCCGGGTGAGCAGCAGCTCCCGCATCGCATCGAGCACCGAGTCACGCAGCAGGACGCGCGACGCCTCGGCGTACGGCATCCGCTTCACAGCCGCGACGTTATCGCTTTTAGATCGATTTGGGGGCTGCTCAGGACCTAGCTACCTCTACCATCTCGAAGTCCGACTTGGCCGCGCCGCAGTCCGGGCAGCTCCAGTCGTCGGGGATGTCGTCCCACCGGGTGCCGGGTGCGATGCCGTCCTCCGGCCAGCCCAGCGCCTCGTCGTACTCGAACCCGCACTGGATGCAGCGGAACAGCTTGTAGTCGCTCATCGGTTTGCCTCATCCTTTCGCAGCGCCGTGAAATCTGGCTTCTCCCTTACCGAGCAGTCCGGACAGCACCAGTCGTCGGGAATGTCCTCCCACCGCGTACCGGCCGGAAAGCCTTCCCTGGCATCACCTTTGGCCTCGTCGTAGACGTAGTCGCAGACCGGGCACTGGTAGGCGGCCGTCATTTGGTGGCCCCGTGGGAGGCCAGCAGCTTCTCGCGCAGGCGCGGCTGCAGGTTGACCCTGGTGATGTCGCCCTCGTAGTGCGCCAGCACCCGGTGGTCCATCACCCTGCGCCACAGCGGCGGGAAGTAGGTCAGCGAGATCATCGACGCGTACCCGCTCGGCAGGTTGGGCGAGCCTTCCATGCTGCGCAGCGTCTGGAACCGGCGCGTCGGGTTGGCGTGGTGATCGCTGTGCCGCTGCAGGTGGTACAGGAAAAGGTTGGTGACCACGTGGTCGGAGTTCCAGCTGTGCACCGGCGCGCAACGCTCATAACGGCCGGTGGCGCTCTTCTGCCGCAGCAGCCCGTAGTGCTCGAGGTAGTTGACGTTCTCCAGGAGGCTGAAGCCGAAGACCGCCTGGATGATCAGGAAGGGGATCACCGCCGGACCGAAGACCGCGATCAGCGCACCGAACAACACAGCCGACATCGCCCAGGCGTTGAGCACGTCGTTGGACGGGTAGGTCTTGGGGTTCCACGGGCTTTTCCAGAAGCCAGAGCCCAGCCGGCGCAGCCGCTGCGCCTCCAGCCGCAATGACGAGCGCAGGCCGCCGAAAACGCTGCGGGGCAAGAACTCCCAGAAGGTCTCGCCGAAGCGGGCCGACGCCGGGTCCTCGGGTGTGGACACCCGGACATGGTGGCCGCGGTTGTGCTCGATGTAGAAGTGGCCGTAGCAGGTCTGCGCCAGGGTGATCTTGGCCAGCCATCGTTCCAGCGAGTCCTTCTTGTGTCCCATCTCGTGCGCGGTGTTGATGCCCACCCCGCCGAGCATCCCGACCGACAGCGCGACCCCCAACTTGCCGACCCAGCTCAACGGGCCCGCGAAGCCGAGCCAGCCCAGGTTCGATGCGGTGAACAGGTAGGCGCCCAGGATCACGCTGAGGTACTGGAACGGGACATAGATGTAGGTGCAGTAGCGGTAGTACTTGTCGTTCTCCAGCTGTTCCATCACCTCGTCGGGCGGGTTCTGCCCGTCGGGCCCGAAACGCAGATCGAGAATCGGCAGCAGGATGTAGAGCAAGATCGGCCCGATCCACAGCGGTACCTGCGCGGCGGCGTGCCAGCCGAGCCGGTTCATCGCCCAGACGATCGGCAGCATCACGAACAGCGCCGTCGGGGCGATCAACCCCATCAGCCACAGGTGGCGCTTCTTGTCCCGCCAGACCGGCGCCTCAGCCACTTCACGGATTTCTGAGCCGACTTCGGGTCCGAATGTGGTCATCTGCCAAACCTCCTTGTGAGTCACTGCCACTCTGAGATTGGACAATACGATAGTTTATGTCTTATGTCTAGACATGAGACACTACTTTGTAAACCGATAGGCGCCTAGCCCACCGGGTCGGCCTCGACCGCGGCCACCGCCTTTGGCTGCCCGGCCTGCCGACGTCCCTGGACCGAGTGCCAGTACCCATAGCCGGCATAGATCGCGGTTCCCGCCACCAGCCAGACAACAAACCGCACCCAGGTCAGCGCGGAGAGGTTGATCATCAGCCACGCACACGCGGCTATCGAGGCAATGGGAAGCAGCGGCACCCACGGGGCGCGGAACCCGCGCTCCAGGTCGGGCCGGGTCCGGCGCAGGACGATGACGCCGGCCGACACCAGGACGAACGCGAACAGCGTTCCAACGTTGACCATCTCCTCGAGCTTGGCTATCGGAAACACGGATGCCGTCGCCGCGACCACCACCGCGACCAGCACCGTGATCCGCACGGGCGTGCCGCGCGAACCGGTCTTGGCCAGCGGTCGCGGCAACAGCCCGTCGCGCGCCATCGCGAACAAGACCCGGCACTGCCCGAGCATCAGCACCATCACCACGGTGGTCAATCCGGCCAGGGCACCGATGGCGATGATTTCGCTGGCCCAGTGAATCCCGTTGGCCGCGAATGCAGTGGCCAGGTTGGCCGGCTTGTGGCCGGGGACGGTCTTGAGCTGGGTGTAGGAAACCATGCCGGACAGCACGATTGCGGTTGCGACGTAGAGGATGGTGACGATCGCCAGGGACGCCAGGATCCCCCTCGGGACGTCGCGCTGGGGCTTCTTGGTTTCCTCCGCCATGGTGGCGACGATGTCGAATCCGATGAACGCGAAGAACACGATCGATGCGCCCGCCAGCACGCCATACCAGCCGTAGTGACTGCTGTGCGCCCCGGTCAGCAGCGACAGCACCGACTGGTTGACGCCGCTCGCCTCGTGCCCGGCCTCCGGCTTCGGGATGAACGGCGAGTAGTTGGAGCCCTTGATGTAAAAGGCGCCGACGATCACGACCAGCAGCACCACCGACACCTTGATGCCGGTGATCACCGCGGAAAATCTGGATGACAACTTGGTTCCCAGGCCGATCAGGGTCGCCACCGCCGCCACGATCAGCAGCGCGCCCCAGTCGAGCTCAACCGAGCCGATTTGGGTTGTGCCACCGGCGAATCCGAACACGTTACCGAGGTAGCTCGACCATCCTTTGGACACGACGGCGGCCCCGATCGCCAATTCCAGCAGCAGGTTCCAGCCGATGATCCAGGCGAGGAACTCCCCGAAGGTGGCATAGGAGAAGGTGTAGGCGCTGCCCGCCACCGGGAGCGTCGACGCGAATTCGGCGTAGCACAAAGCCGCCAGCGCGCAGGTGATCGCCGCGATGACGAACGAGATCCAGATGGCCGGCCCGGTGATGTCGCCGGTGGTCGACGCGGTGACCGTAAAGATACCGGCGCCGATCACCACCGCGACCCCGAACACGACGAGGTCCCACCACGTCAGTTCCTTGCGCAGCCGGGTGTCCGGCTCGTCGGTATCGGCGATCGATTGTTCGACCGATTTGGTGCGCCACCGATTTGCCATCCGCCCGCCTTCCCGACCCGCTGAGACCCGCTGGTCCGTCACGGTACTGGGTAGTCTGCGGACATGCCGGATAGCGGAAAAAACATGAGGGACCACGCGGTGGTCATTGGGGGAAGCATCGCCGGTCTGTGCGCCGCGCGCGTGCTGTCGGATTCCTATTGCCGGGTGAGCGTCTACGAGCGCGACGAATTGCCGAGCGCACCGGCGAACCGCGCGGCGGTGCCCCAGGACCGGCACCTGCACATGCTGATGGCCCGTGGAGCCGCGGAGTTCGAGAGCCTGTTTCCGGGCCTGCTGGCCGACATGGTGGCCGCGGGCGTGCCGATGCTGGAGAACCGGCCTGACTGCATTCACCTGGGCGCCGCGGGCCACGTGCTCGGGACGGGCCACACCCTGCGCGATGAGTTCACCGCCTATGTGCCCAGCCGGCCGCACCTGGAGTGGCAGTTGCGCAGGCGCGTCCGAGACATCGACAACGTCGAGATCGTGCGGCGCTCCGTCGCCGAGCCGCGGTTCGACCATGCGCGGCAGCGGGTCACCGGCGTGCTGTTGGAGCCGCAAGACCAGGGTGAGCCGGAGTTCGTGGCCGCCGACCTCGTCGTCGACGCCGCGGGCCGGGGCACCCGCCTGCCGGTGTGGTTGGAGCAATGGGGATTTCAGCGCCCGGTCGAAGCAACCATCGACATCGGCATCCACTACGCCACCCACCAGTTCCGCATGCCGGAGGGCCTGATCGCGGAGAAGGTGGTGGTCGCCGGCGCCTCCCACGACGAGTCGCTCGGGCTGGGCATGCTGCATTACGAGGACCGTGTCTGGGTGCTCACCACGTTCGGGGTGGCCAACGCCAAACCACCGAGGACGTTCCCCGAGATGCTGGCGCTGGCCGACGAGCTGCTGCCCGCGCATTTCGGTGCCGCGCTGGCGCAGGCACAGCCCATCGGCGAGCCGGCATATCACGCGTTTCCGGCCAGCAGGTGGCGCCGCTACCACAAGCTGGACCGATTCCCGGCCGGGATCGTTCCCCTCGGTGACGCCGTGGCCAGCTTCAACCCCACCTTCGGGCAGGGCATGACGATGACGTCGCTGCAGGCCGGTCATCTGCGGCGCGCGCTACAGTCACCCGTCGACGACCTCGCCCGCGAACTGAACAGGGCCACCGCCAAGACGACCTACCCGGTGTGGATGATGAACGGAATCGGCGACGTCTACTTCCACCACGCCGGCACCAAGGAGCCCGTCCCTTGGTGGTGGCGGCCGTCCGCGGCGCTGTTCGACCAATTCCTCGGGGCCGCCGAAACCGAACCCGTTCTGGCCGAATGGTTTTTGCGCCGGTTCTCGCTGTTGGACAGCCTGTACATGGTGCCTCCGCCGCGGATCGTCGGCCGCACCATGGCGCACAACGTGCGGCTGTGGCTGCGCGAGCGCCGGGAGGCCGCCAGAGACCGCCGGCGGGCCGTCACAGCCCTACAGTCGCCCTGAACAGCTTGGCGGGCTCCCGCGCGACCAGCCTGATCGGTCCGTCGTCGGCCGCCACCCAGGCGGCCATCCCGCGTTCCAGCGTGAGCGACCCGGACTTGCCGTGCACCGTGGTGCAGCCCTCGGTGCACAACAGGATCTGCGGGCCCTCGTGGCCGCAGGACGCGTCGACCTCGTGCCCGAGGTACTCGCCCTCGAGCGCCAACAGCGCGACCGCGAACTCGTCGGTCGGCGTCTCGTAGATCCGGCCGAACCCCTCGCGGCGGATGTGCGGCCGCAACTGCGCCTCGCTGGTGGGGGCGAAGTCCAGCACCCGCAGCAGCTCGGGCACGTCGACGTGCTTGGGGGTGAGCCCTCCGCGTAACACGTTGTCGGAGTTGGCCATTACCTCTACCGCGAAACCACGCAGGTAGGTGTGCAGGTTGCCGGCCGACACGAAGATGGCCTCGCCCGGGGCCAGCGTGATGCGGTTGAGCAACAACGCCGCCAGCACCCCGGCGTCACCGGGATAGCGTTCGCCGAGTTCCAGCACCGTCTTGGCTTCGGCCGCGAATTCCGTTGCCCCGGAGCTGACGTACTGGATGGCGCCGTCCAGCACGGCGGGCACCAGCACGTCGATGTCGGGCTGTGGGGCGGTGATCCAGGTGGTGAACAGCGCGCGCAGGCCGTCGGCGTCGGACTGGTCGTTGAGCAGATCGATGTAGGGATCGAGGTCGGAGACGGCCAACGCCCGCAGCAGCTCGACGGTTCGGGATGCCTGGCGAAATCCGGCCAGCGCCTCGAACGACTGCAGCGCCACCAACAACTCCGGCTTGTGCGAGGTATCGCGGTAGTTGCGGACCGGCGAGGACACCGGGATGCCCAGTCGCTCCTCACGCAGGTAGCCCTCGACCGCCTGCTCGGCACTCGGATGGGCTTGCAGCGACAGCGGCTCGTCGGCGGCCAGCACCTTCACCAGGAACGGCAGCACGTCCCCGAACCGGGCGCGCGACCCCGGGCCGAGCTGCCCCTCGGGATCGGCGACCACCGCCTCCAGCAATGAGACTTCGCCACTGTCCGTTTCCAGCCAGGCCGGGTCACCCGGGTGCGCGCCGAACCAGAGCTCGGCCTCCGGGTGAGCCGCCGGCACCGCACGCCCGGTGAATTCCGCCAGGGCGGTACGCGATCCCCAGGCGTAAGTCCGTAAGGCCCCGCGAAGCAGTTCCACTTGTCTATTTATCCCCGTACCAGTCGCATGTAAACCGCGGCCATCTCCAGCCGAACGGCCAATACTGCCAATTGCTGCTCGGCGGGCCCGGCCCCGGCCGCCGCGGGCAACCCGCCCCCGGCCAAACCGTTCGGCGCGTCCGGCGCGTCCGGCACATCCTCGGCGGCGACCAAGTCGACCTCGCCCAACCCGCCGACCCGGGCGGCCACCACCGTCCGCTCGGCGGCCAGGGAGAGCGCCAGCACCCGCAACCGCTCGGGCAACGGCCCGTCGATCTCCTCGTCGTGAAAGAGGGCATCCACCGAGGACGCGGCGGAGCCCCGCTCCGCCAGCGCCCGCAGCGCCAGCACCGCATCCGCCAGCCCGGTGGCGGCGACCACCTCGTGCGCGAGCCGCAGCAGCACCGAACTGCCGTGCCGGGCCAGCGCCAGCGTCGCGGCGCAGTCCCCGGCCAGCGCCGCCCGGCGACCGGCCAACCGCGCGGCAATCGTCTTGGCCGGGTTGGTGAACAGCTCCCGCCCGGCGCTGTTGCGCAGCGCCTCGGCGTCCAGCTCGTCGGCAAGCAACCCCAGATCGATTGCCGGTCGGGGGTCGACGGTTTGCAGGACGGCCAGGCCGGCGGCCAGGTAGCGGGACAATCCGAACTCGTCGGGAACCCAGAGCCGTGGCTCGAGCACCGCGGCGCGCCCGGCCGTCGCGTCGCGCAGCGGACCCTCGTACGGCGCCACCACGACGACCCGCGCTCCTCGCCGCACGCCGGTCGCAGCCGCGGTGACCAGCGCCGGATCGCCGGGGTCGTCGCCCGCGACGATCAGCACGTCAAGCGGGCCGACCCACGGCGGCGCCTCGCCGGCGACGGCGATCGGCTCGGAAGCCAGCCCACCCAACGTCGCGGCCAGCATCGCCCCGGCGGTCTCGGCGGTCCCGCGGCCGGCCACCCAGATCACGCTGCGCGCGCGGTCGTCAGCCCGCAGCGAGTCCAGTTCGCCTTCGTCGGCCGCGGCGGCGATCGCGCGCACCTGCGCGCCCGCCGACGACACCGCCCGCAGCAGGCCCTCCCGGTCGGCTGCGAGCAGCCCCTCGGCGTCTTCCAGATCGATCGCCCGCGTCGCGTTCACGGCGCGGCGCCTTCGTCCGCCGCGGCGATTGCCTTGATTTCAGCGCTGACGTGCGCCACCAACGCGTCGACGTCCTCGGCGGTGCGACCCTCCACGTTGAGCCGCAGCAACGGCTCGGTGTTGGAGCTGCGGAGGTTGAACCAGCTGCCGTCGCCCAAATCGACCGTGACACCGTCCAGGTGATCGATGGACTGAATTCGCGTGCCGAACGATTTCAACACCGCGTCCACACAATGCGGCGCGTCGGGCACGTGGAAGTTGATCTCGCCGGACGATTCGTAGCGCTGGTAGTCGGCGGTCAACTCCGACAGCGGCCGTTCCTGTTCACCGAGCGCGGCCAGCACATACAGCGCCGCCAACATCCCGGAGTCGGCGCCCCAGAAATCGCGGAAGTAGTAGTGCGCGGAGTGCTCACCGCCGAAAATCGCGCCGGTGTCGGCCATCAGCGCCTTGATGTAGGAGTGGCCGACCCGGGAGCGCAGCGGTGTGCCGCCCCGCTCGGTGACGAGTTCGGGCACCGCCCGCGAGGTGATCACGTTGTGGATGACGGTGGCGCCGATCTCCCGGGCCAGCTCGCGGGCCGCGACCAGGCTGGTCACCGTCGACGGCGACACGGGCCGCCCGCGTTCGTCGACCACGAAGCACCGGTCGGCGTCCCCGTCGAAGGCCAGCCCTATGTCAGCACCGACGGCGCCGACGAATTTTTGCAGGTCCACCAGGTTGGCCGGGTCGAGCGGGTTGGCCTCGTGATTGGGGAACGAGCCGTCGAGTTCGAAGTACAACGGCAGCAGGGTGATCGAGTCGATCGCGCCGAGCACGGCCGGGGCGGTGTGGCCCGCCATGCCGTTGCCGGCGTCGACGGCGACCCGCAACGGGCGCAGCCCGGAGGTGTCCACCAGAGAACGCAGGAACTTGCCGTAATCTGCCAGCACGTCCCGATCGGTGATGTTTCCGGGTTGCCCCGCATGCGTCGCGACCCCGGCGATCACGTCGTCGCTGATGACTTCGAGGCCGGTGTCGGCGCCCACCGGTTTGGCGCCGGCGCGGCACAGCTTGATGCCGTTGTAGGCCGCCGGGTTGTGGCTAGCGGTGAACATCGCGCCGGGGCAGTCCAGCAGCCCCGAGGCAAAGTAGAGCTGATCGGTGGACGCCAGGCCGATTCGCACCACATCCAGGCCCTGGCTCCTCACCCCGCCCGCGAACGCCGCGGCCAGCGCCGGCGAACTGTCCCGCATGTCGTGGCCGAGCACCACCCGCCGGGCGCCCTCGCCGCGCATCAGCTTGGCGAATGCGGCCCCGAGATCGGTGACCAGCGACTCGTCGAGCTCCTCGCCGACCAGCCCGCGCACGTCGTAAGCCTTGACGACACGGCGGACGGTCGCGGCGGACCGAGACATGCGGGGCCTCCTGACGCCCATGGATTCTTCGCCTCTTGGCGTCAGCCTATCGGCCCCGGGAAATCACGGGCCGAAACGGTGCGCGAGGGTGCGCAAGCGTTTAGTGCCGCCTGGGGACGGCTAGTCACTGGGGTCGGGCAGCACACGCAGATGCCCGCGGCGGCGGCCGGAACGATGCTCGGGTGGCGCGAGCAAACCGCTGCTCGGCGCGGTGGCATGGGCTCCGGCGTGCTGGATGTGGCGATCGGGGAAACCGTCGAAGCCGTTTAGTGGCACGCCGGCGGTCCCGTGGGCCAGCATCCCATCGCCCGGACGACCCTCGCGCACCGCGTCGGCGAGGGCGACCAGGTCGTCCTCGTCGGGATGCGTGGGCAGCGGTCCGGCGTGGCGCACGAGGTCCCACCCGCGGGGTGCGGTGATCCGGCCGGCATGGCCGACGCACAGGTCCCAGGAATGGGGTTCGCGCGCGGTGGCGAGCGGGCCAACCACTGCCGTCGAGTCCGAGTAGACGAACGTCAGGGTCGCCACGGCATAGTGCGGACACCCGGGCCGGCAACAGCGACGGGGAACGTTCACGACCGAAAGGCTATCGTGCGAAAACGCCGCTGAAGCGCCGGACACGCGCATCCGCCCGATGCACGATGTGCAACCGTTACCATCGGCGCGTGGGCGATTCCCGCGGCTCCCCGCAAAGCGATCGGTCGCGGCGCCGATCGGGTGCCTCCCGGGCGTCTCGACGAGGCCGCGACATGCGCGGTCCCCTGTTGCCGCCGACCGTGCCCGGATGGCGCAGCCGGGCCGAGCGGTTCGACATGGCGGTGCTGGAGGCCTACGAACCCATCGAGCGGCGCTGGCAGGAGCGGCTGTCCGAGTTGGACGTGGCGGTCGACGAGATCCCCCGCATCGCCGCCAAGGACCCCGACAGCGTGCAGTGGCCGCCCGAGGTGATCGCCGACGGACCGATCGCGCTCGCCCGCTTGATCCCGGCCGGTGTCGACGTCCGCGGCAATGCCACGCGGGCACGAATTGTCTTGTTCCGCAAGCCGATTGAACGACGCGCCAAGGACACCGTCGAACTTGGCGATTTGTTGCACGAGATTCTGGTGGCTCAGGTCGCCATCTACTTGGACGTGGAGCCCTCGGTCATCGACCCCACGATCGAGGACGAATGACTCGAACCTGCGCGCATCCGCGCGCCAGGGTCAGATTATGCCGCGCTTGAGGCGGCGGCGCTCGCGTTCGGAGAGACCGCCCCAGATGCCGAAGCGCTCGTCATGCGCCAGGGCGTACTCGAGGCACTCGTGGCGAACCTCGCAACCCAGGCAGATCTTCTTGGCCTCGCGGGTGGAGCCGCCCTTCTCCGGGAAGAAGGCCTCGGGGTCCGTCTGCGCGCACAGCGCGCGGTCCTGCCACTGATCCGGGGTCGGCGGCGGCAAGGGCTCGGGCTCGAAAGCGACTGGGGCATCAGGAACCACAGTCAGATGCGGGCGGATGGGTGCCGCCGGCGCCGAGCCGATGATGGTGCGCGGTGTGCTTGTCATAACGCCCCGAAGGTGCTCATAAGACATGCTTCGTCCGCCTCCTCAGCTTTGATTTGAGAGAGTGAGTGCTTCCCACTGTTCTGATGTACAGACAATTCGAACATGTGATCGAATCTCGGTCTGCGACACCGGAATCGGCCGGCCAACCGGGAAATGACACTGATGTGATTAGACACGGGTTGATCTGCCTGGTCAAGCGTTTCGGCGCATTTCCATATCATCTCGTGACTAAATTTCGGCGTTTCTGTTGTCTTGAGCCTTCGGCGTGTCCATCACAGGCCTCGCAACTGCCTCTCGAGGCCGGCCTTGACGGCCCGCGACGGCATCGTCGTCGGGCAGTACTGTCAAGCCCTGTGAAGGTCAAGTGAAGGTCACCGTTCTGGTCGGTGGGGTTGGCGGCGCCCGTTTCCTGCTGGGTGTTCAACAGCTGCTCGGGCTCGGTCAGTTCCAATCGCAACAGCGCCCAGACGCCGACGGTCACGAGCTAACCGCGGTCGTCAACGTCGGCGACGACGCCTGGATCCACGGGCTGCGCGTCTGTCCGGATTTGGACACCTGCATGTACACCTTAGGTGGAGGCGTCGACCCCGCGCGAGGGTGGGGTCACCGCGACGAAACGTGGCACGCCAAAGAGGAATTGGCGCGCTACGGCGTGCAGCCGGACTGGTTCCAGCTGGGCGACCGCGATCTGGGCACCCACCTGGTGCGCACCCAGATGCTGCAGGCCGGCTACCCGCTGTCGCAGATCACCACCGCGCTGTGCGACCGCTGGCAACCGGGCGCACGGTTGCTGCCGGCCACCGACGACCGCTGCGAGACGCATGTGGTGATCACCGATCCTGCCGATGACAGCCGTCGGGCAATCCACTTCCAGGAGTGGTGGGTGCGCTACCGCGCCCAGGTGCCCACGCACAGCTTCGCATTCGTCGGTGCCGAAAAGGCCAGCGCGGCAACCGAAGCGGTAGCGGCCATCGCCGACGCCGACGTGATCCTGCTGGCGCCGTCCAACCCGGTGGTGAGCGTCGGCGCCATCCTGGCCGTCCCCGGCATGCGCGGTGCGCTGCGCGCGGCCCGGGCACCGGTCATCGGCTACTCGCCGATCATCGGCGGAAAGCCGTTGCGCGGCATGGCCGATGCCTGCCTGTCCGTGATCGGGGTCGAGTCCACCGCAGAGGCGGTCGGCCGGCACTACGGGGCGCGGCGGGCCACCGGCATACTGGATTGCTGGCTGATCCATGAGGAGGACGAGGCCGACATCGAGGGGGTCGCGGTGCGCTCGATTCCGCTGCTGATGAGCGACCCCAAGGCGACGGCTGAGATGATCGGTGCCGGGCTGGAGCTGGCGGGCGTGGCGGCGTGACCCGCGCCGGCGACGATGCAGGACGCAGCGATGTGGTGGGGGCACCACCCGCTTGCGGGGGAGAGCGGCGCCAGTGACCGAGCACGGCACCGCCTCGACGATCGAGATTCTGCCCGTCACCGGGCTCCCCGAGTTCCGGCCCGGTGACGACCTGAGCGCGGCCGTCGCCGCGACCGCGCCCTGGCTGCGCGACGGGGACGTCGTGGTGGTGACCAGCAAGGTGGTGTCCAAGTGCGAGGGCCGTCTGGTGCCGGCGCCGCAAGATGCCGCGGAGCGGGACCGACTGCGCCGCAAGCTGGTCGACGAGGAGGCGGTGCGCGTGTTGGCGCGCAAGGGCCAGACGCTGATCACCGAGAACCGGCTCGGCCTGGTCCAGGCCGCCGCCGGTGTGGACGGATCCAACGTCGGCCGCGACGAGCTGGCGCTGCTCCCGGTTGACCCCGACGCCAGCGCCGCGACGCTGCGCGCCGGGCTGCGTGAACGGCTGGGCGTCGTCGTCGCGGTGGTCATCACCGACACGATGGGCCGCGCCTGGCGCAACGGCCAGATCGACGCGGCGGTCGGTGCGGCCGGTCTTCGTGTGCTGCACAGCTATTCGGGAGCCGTCGACCGGCACGGCAACGAGTTGCTCGTCACCGAGATCGCGATCGCCGATGAGGTCGCCGCAGCCGCCGATCTGGTCAAGGGCAAATTGACCGCGATGCCGGCGGCCGTGGTGCGCGGGCTGCCCTCCCACGTCGTCGCGGACGACGGCACGACCGCCCGGCGGCTGCTGCGACCGGGCTCCGAAGACCTGTTCTGGCTCGGCACCGCCGAAGCCCTCGACATGGGCCGCCGCCAGGCCCAGCTGTTGCGCAGGTCGGTGCGCCGGTTCAGCGATGAGCCCGTGCCGCCGGAACTGGTCGAGGCCGCCGTCGACGAGGCCCTGACCGCGCCGGCCCCTCACCACACCCGACCGGTTCGGTTCGTGTGGCTGCGGACCCCGGCCACCCGGACCCGGCTGCTGGACCGCATGCAAGACCGGTGGCGCTCGGACCTCGCCGGTGACGGCCGGTCCGCCGACTCCGTCGAACGGCGGGTGGCACGCGGCCAGATCCTCTACGACGCACCCGAAGTGGTCATCCCGTTTATGGTCCCCGAGGGCGCCCATGCCTATCCCGATTCGGCCCGCACCGACGCCGAGCACACGATGTTCACGGTCGCGGTCGGGGCGGCCGTGCAGGCGCTGCTGGTCGCACTTGCGGTCCGGGGGCTGGGCAGCTGCTGGATCGGCTCGACGATCTTTGCCGCCGACCTGGTCCGCGCCGAGCTCGAGCTGCCCGCGGACTGGGAGCCGTTGGGCACCATTGCGATCGGCTACGCCGAAGAGCCCGCCGCGCCGCGCGACGCGGCCGGAGCCGGGGATCTGTTGATCCGCAAGTGAGCCGCCCGGTAGGGGATACTTGAGCCGATGAAGACGTTCGCGGGCAAGGCGGCGGCGTCGGCCGACAAGATCCGCGGCGGCTACTACACCCCGGGCCCGGTGGCGGAATTCCTGGCCCGCTGGGTTCGCGAAGCCGGCCCGCGGATCGTCGAGCCGTCCTGCGGCGACGGCCGAATCCTACGCGAGCTGGCCAAGCTCAGCGGCCAGGTGCACGGCGTGGAACTCGTCGCGCAGGAGGCGGCCAAGTCCCGGGACTTCGCTCCCGTCGACGCCGAGAACCTGTTCACCTGGCTGTCCCGCGCCGAGGCCGGCAACTGGGACGGGGTCGCGGGCAACCCGCCCTACATCCGCTTCGGCAACTGGGCATCAGATCAGCGAGACCCCGCTTTGGAACTGATGCGCCGTGAGGGTCTGCGCCCCAGCAGGCTGACCAACGCCTGGGTCCCCTTCGTCGTCGCGAGCACCGTCTTGGTCCGCGACGGCGGACGGGTGGGCCTGGTGCTTCCGGCCGAGTTGCTCCAAGTCACCTATGCCGCCCAGCTGCGCGACTTTCTGCTGAGCCGCTTCTGCGACATCACGCTGCTGACATTCGAGCGGTTGGTGTTCGACGGCGTCCTGCAGGAAGTCGTGTTGTTCTGCGGCGTCGCCGGCGCGGGTCCGGCGCGAATCCGCGCGGTCCATCTCAGCGATGCGGAAAAGCTGGCGTCGCTGACAGAGACCGCTCTTGACGTCGAGCACCTTCCTTCAGCGCCCGCGCTGCTGCACGAAAAGGAGAAGTGGACCAAGTATTTCCTGGACCCCGCCGCGATCCGGTTGCTGCGCACCCTCAGGCAGTCGCGAGCCATGACCCGTCTCGGATCCGTCGCCGGCGTCGACGTCGGAATCGTGACCGGGCGCAACACCTTCTTCACCCTCACCGAGGCGCAGGCCCGGGAGCTCGGGCTGCGGCCACACTGCGTGCCGCTCGTCTCGCGCAGCAGCCAACTCTCCGGATTGGTCTACGACGCCGATTGCCGGGCAGGCGATGTCGCCGCCGGCCACCGGACCTGGCTGCTCAACGCCCCGCCCCGGCCGACCGATGCCGCCCTGATCGCGCACATCGACGCCGGTGAGGCCGCCGGCGTCCACCGGGGCTACAAGTGCTCGATCCGCAAGCCGTGGTGGACCACCCCGTCGCTGTGGGTTCCCGACCTGTTCATGCTGCGCCAGATCCACCGGGCGCCACGGCTGACCGTCAACGCCGCCGGGGCGACGAGCACCGACACCGTCCACCGGGTCCGGCTCGCGCCCGGGCCCAAGATCCCGGACCCGGCCGCACTGGCGGCGGTCTTCCACAACAGCGTGACGTTCGCGTTCGCCGAGATCATGGGCCGCAGCTACGGTGGGGGCATCTTGGAGCTGGAACCCGCGGAAGCCGAGCAGCTTCCCATTCCCCCACCGGGGCGCGCCGGCGCCGAACTTGCCTGCGACGTAGACCTTTTACTGAAGGCCAACGAAATCGACAAGGCGCTCGACGTCGTCGACCGCCACGTCCTGATCGACGGACTCGGCCTGTCCGGCGAGGTGGTAGCGGAATGTCGCGCGGCCTGGATTTCACTTCGCGACCGCAGGACGAGGCGCGGATCCCGTTGAGCGTCCGGGATTCTGCGATTTCGATCCTCAGCCACTGGCAAGCCCCCGACCCGGCCCAGGACTCGTTGCGGCATGCCGTGCTGGCCTTCGTGCATGGCCGCGCCGATGCCTGCCGCCGCGAGTGCGTGCCGGGCCACGTCACCGCCTCGGCGCTGGTGCTGGATCACACGGGCAGCCAGGTGCTTCTGACCTTGCACCCACGGTTGGGCCGCTGGGTGCAACTCGGTGGGCACTGCGACGACGACGACGCCGACATCGTCGCCGCGGCCTTGCGCGAGGCCACCGAGGAATCCGGTGTCGCGGGCCTGCGCATGGAGCCCGAACTGGCCGCCGTCCACGTCCACCCGGTCACTTGCTCGCTGGGCGTGCCGACCCGCCACCTGGATTTGCAATTCGTGGCGCACGCGCCCGCCGGCGCGCAGATCGCGATCAGCGATGAGTCGGAGGACTTGCGGTGGTGGCCGGCCGACGCGCTGCCGGACGGAACCGATCACGCGCTGGCGTACCTGGTCGCCCGGGCCCGCGCTCGGTAGGCGCCGAAATCGACAACAGCGCGCAAAAGTGCGAGTAAGCCGCGCGCTAACGTCGATCTCGGCGATAGCCGCGGCGGACGAGGGCATCACACGTACGGCCGACGATGTCGTCGGGCCGATGCTCGGCGACGACCCGGATCACGACCCAGCCCAGGTCGGCGAACTTTGCCAGCCGGTGGATGTCTTTGGCGAATTGCCTTCGGTCCGTGCGGTGTTGGTCACCGTCGTACTCCAGCGCGACCATGTAGTCCTCCCAGCCGAGGTCCAGCACACCCGCTTGTCGCCAGCCGTCGTTAACCGGTATCTGCGTAGTTGGTTTCGGCAGACCGGCGTCGACAAGTAGCAGCCGCAACCAGCTTTCCCTCGGCGAGGCTGCGCCGCCGTCCACCAGCGGCAGCACGTCCCCTAGCAGTCGCAGACCCCGGGCGCCGCGGTACCGCTTCGCCAATACAGCGACATCTTCCAAAGAGAACGGTGTGGCACGCATGAGTGCGTCTAGTCGCGCGAGCGCCTGGCCGCGCGGCAGGTGGCGGCCGAGGTCGAAGGCGGTGCGGGCGACTGACGTCACCGGTAGCCGATTGACGGCGGTCACTTCGTCGGCACCGAGCGTTTCGTTGCGGACGATCAGCCCACATTGCGGCCGGGCGCTCTTCAAGACGAGTTCGATGGTGGTGTCCGCGCCGACCCACTGCGCACCGTGCAGCGCGGATGCCGCCGCGCCTGCGATCACGGCCCGCCGGCGCGACCACAGCCACGCACCGAGAATGCGATCATCCAGCGACGGCTCGTCCCGCTTCGGAACGTAGACATCACGAAATATCGTCCGATACCACCGGCGTAGCTGGTAATCGTTCAACGCGGCGGTTGCGACCGCTTCGCTGCCTCTGAATACTCCGAACCCCTCCCCCATGAGGAAATCGTGGACGAGACCACCGACATATGCGCCGAGATCGACGCCAGCTCGCAAAAGTGCGAGTAGACGTCGCGGTAGCGTCGATCTCGACGCGTCTCGACGCACACGAAGCGCTCAGACGTCGGAGGAGTAGCGGATCCCGCCGTCGGGAATGGAGACACCGGGCCACACCCGGGCGCCACGCAGCAATTCGCAGCGCGCACCGATGTCGGCGCCGTCGCCGATCACCCCGTCGCGGATCAGCGCCCGCGGACCGATGCGCACACCGAAGCCGATGATCGACCGCTCGATCACGCTGCCGGCCTCGACCTTCACCCCGTCGAAGATCACCGCCCCGTCCAGCCGGACGCCGGGGCCGATCTCGGCGCCCCGCCCGACGACGGTGCCGCCGATCAGCACCGCGCCCGGAGACACCGCCGCGCCGTCGTGAACCAACTGCTCGCCCCGGTGGCCATGCAGGGCCGGTGATGGGGCGATGCCGCGGACCAGGTCCGCCGAGCCCCGGACGAAGTCCTCGGGTGTGCCCATGTCGCGCCAATAGGTGGCGTCGACGTAGCCGCAGATCTTGACGTCGGCGTCGGAGAGCAGAGCCGGAAACACCTCGCGCTCAATCGAGACCTGACGGCCCCGCGGGATCCGGTCGATGATGTTGCGTTCGAAGACATAACAGCCGGCGTTGATCTGGTCGGTCGGCGGATCCTGCGTCTTCTCGAGAAAGGCGAGGACGCGGCCCTCCTCGTCGGTGGGCACGCAGCCGAACGCCCGCGGGTCGCCCACCCGCACCAGGTGCAGGGTGACGTCGGCCCGATTGGTTTGGTGGAATTCGAGCAGCTCGCCCAGGTCCGCGCCCGACAGGACATCGCCGTTGAACACCATCACCGTGTCGTGACGCAGGTGGCCGGCGACATTGGCGATGCCGCCGCCGGTGCCCAGGGGCTGCTCCTCGGTCACGTAGTCGATCTGCAGGCCCAGCTTGGAGCCGTCGCCGAATTCCGCCTCGAACACCTGCGCCTGATACGACGTGCTGAGGATCACGTGCTCGATGCCCGCCGCGGCGATCCGCGACAGCAAATGGGTCAGGAACGGCAGCCCGGCGGTGGGCAGCATGGGCTTGGGTGCCGAGAGTGTCAGCGGCCGCAGGCGAGTGCCCTTGCCGCCGACCAGGATCACCGCATCGACCTGGGGGCCTTTCAATGGGCTTGCCACACTTCAGCGCCGTCCTTCTGCCAGGTTCCGTTTGCGTTCCCGACTGATCGAGCGCAGTGAGCTGCGCACCATCAGGCGGGCACGCACCGCCAACGAGGCCCGCAGCGTCCAGCGCAGCGGGGCCCGCCACCAGCCGGGATGCCGATCGGCCAAGAACAGATAGGTGCTCGTGTGATGTGCCGCCAGGTGGCTCGCCGGGTCGTGTCCGGTGGAGTGGCCCTTGTGGTGCAGGACTTCGGCCGAAGGCACGTAGACGCTGAGCCAGCCGGCCTTGCCCAACCGGTCACCGAGGTCGACGTCCTCCATATACATGAAGTAGCGCTCGTCGAAGCCGCCGACCTGGTTGAAGGCCGACCGGCGCACCAGCAGGCACGATCCGGACAGCCAGCCCACCGCCCGCTCGCTTGGCTCCAGCCGCTCCTGACGGTATGCGGCCGTCCACGGGTTGCGCTTCCAGAACGGCCCGATCACCGCGTGCATGCCGCCGCGGACCAGGCTGGGCAGATGGCGCGCCGATGGATACACCGACCCGTCGGGATCCCGGATGAGCGGGCCCAGGGCAGCGGCGTGCGGCCAGCGGGTGGCGGCGTCCAGCAGGGCGTCGATGCTGCCGGGACCCCACTGCACGTCGGGGTTGGCCACGATCACCCAGTCCCCGTCATCGTTCAGGTCCTCGTCCAGCTGCGCGACCCCGCGATTCACCGCGGTTCCGTACCCGAGATTGGCGCCGGTCTCGAAAAGCCGCACGTTCGGATAGCGCTCGACGGCCGCCTGCGGTGTTCCGTCGGTGGAGCCGTTATCGGCCATCAGCACGCTGACCGGGCGCTCGGTTGCCAGCGACAAGGAAGCCAGGAACCGCTCGAGGTGCGGACCCGGCGAGTAGGTCACCGTCACGACCGGCAGGACGTCAGTCACGCGTAGAGGGTAACGGTCGGACGGCCACGGCGTCGCTACGGGATGCGGCCAGCGCCGCGACAAGCGCAGGGCGCCAGGGCCTTAGCGGCGTGAGGCCCGCCGCGGCGGACTCGCGGCCGCCCAGCGCGGAGTAGGTCGGGCGCGGCGCCGGCCGCGGATATTGATCGGTGCTGACCGGGCGCACCCGCTCCGGGTCGGCACCGCATTCCTCGAAGACCGCACGGGCCTGCCCGAAGCGGGAGACCGCTCCCTCGTTGGCGGCGTGCAGGATGGGCCCGGGCACGCGGTCATCGGCGACCTGCAGCA
>Ga0335076_10000518_pt1 | contig 35988 bp, 28 predicted proteins | sample Lox_Sample_25_FD_206717 | JGI IMG/M metagenome (GOLD analysis project Ga0335076, IMG submission 206717) | Soil microbial communities from Loxahatchee National Wildlife Refuge, Florida, United States - Lox_Sample_2.5 | ecosystem: Environmental > Terrestrial > Soil > Wetlands | place: USA...
TGACAAGCATGGCCGCGCTGATGCCGCAGCAAGGCCGCGCGTTGGGAGCGGAAATTCTTGTGTTCGCGACGGTCTGCTGGGTGCTCGGCGTGCAATCCTCTCGAAGCAGCGCGAAGGCTCACACAGAGTTACAGCGGCCACGATTTGAATCTCTGCTGGAAGCCGTCGGCGGCGAAGTGCAGGTGCTGCCATTCCTGTTGGGAGCGGCCCTGCTGCTGGCCGGACGCGCCGCGGGCTACTACGCCGTGGCGGCAGGTGTGATTGCCATTTTTATTTTTTCGACATTGAACGCCTGGGTGCTGCTGGTAGAGATTCTGCGGTAGTGCGACCGCACCAACGACGACCTGATCTTTGTACACTTCGCCGCGATTAGGAATAAGTGTAAAAACCGCGGCTGGACTTGCGCCCGAGCCAGCCGGCGGCGACATATTTCCTTAGCAACGGGCAGGCGCGGTACTTGGGATCGCCAAGGCCTTCCAGCAAGACGTGCATGATATCAACACACACGTCGAGGCCGATGAAATCCGCCAGTTCCAGCGGGCCCATCGGATGATTCATGCCAAGCTTCATCACCGCGTCGACAGCTTCCGGCGTGGCGACACCTTCCATCACCGTGTAGGCGGCTTCGTTGATCAGCGGCATGAGCACGCGATTGGAGACGAAGCCGGGTGCGTCGTTCACAGCCACCGGCGTTTTGCCGAGCCTCTTCGCCAGTTCCATGGTGGCGGCAAAGGCCTCATCGCCCGTTTGTAGCGCGCGGATCACTTCCACCAGCACCATCATCGGCACGGGATTCATGAAGTGCATGCCGACGAAGCGTTGGGGACGTTTGGTCATGGCGGCGAGTGCGGTCATGGAAATCGAGGAGGTATTGCTGGCGAGGATCACTTCAGGGCGTAGCAAGCGATCCGCTTCCGTTAACACCGCGCGCTTGATTTCGATCTTTTCAGGAACGGCTTCGACCGCAAAATCGGCGGCGGTGATCGCGGCCATGTCCGTGGTCGGTCTGAGCCGCGCCAGCACGCCGGGTTTGTCCGATTCCTCCAGCTTCCCTTTCTTGATTTCGCGCTCGAGATTCTTGCCAATGGTGTCCATGCCGCGTTGCAGGAAGCGTTCTTCCACGTCGCGCAGAATCACGTTGTAGCTCGCGCGCGCAAACACGTGAGCGATGCCATTGCCCATAGTCCCCGCGCCCAGCACCGCCACTGTCTTGATCGTGTCGAGATTCACAATTCCTCCGCGCATCACTTCGAAATCAAAGGAAACACGAGACCGGGCTAGGGGTCAAGCACGCCGTCACAACGCAGGAGCATGGAGGGCCAGCCAGGCGACGAGCGAGTGCGGTGAGTTGCGTTTGCAGTCGCTCTTTTTTGCGGCGCAGCGTTGTGCAGGCTTGCTGTAGCAGCTCTTTTTCTGTTACTTGAAATTGCGCGAGGCCGATTTCTTTGCTCGCATGAAGCAGGACTTCGCGGAAGAATTCACCCTCGGCGGTGTGAATCAGGGGATGCGCGGCGAGGATCTTCTCGAGGTCCGGGAGCGCTCGCCCTGCCCCTTGGAGATGTCCGCTACAGGTCAATCGATACTCGGCATGGGAGAGTTTCGTTTGCACTTGCCGGAGCGCGCGACAGGCAAGCTGGCGCGCCTCGTCTCGCACTTGGGCGATGAAGGCCCGGCCCTCTTCGAGCGGCGCTTTGGCGGCGGTGTGGTACGGTTGCCGAAAAGCGTAATTGAACGTCTTCGCGAGATGCACGCTTTCACGCAACAGCACTACCGGCTTGCCGCGTTCCAACGACACGGCGACCAGAGCGGTCCAACCGGAGTGTGGGCGAAATCCGACGGCGGCATTTTTCATTTTTATGGAAGCCTCCAGGTCGGAGAAACGGGGAGCCAAGAGTGCCGCGAGGTGACCGCCAAGTCAAGCCGCAACTGCGACCGAAACATCCGGCTAGATGGATGCGTATTCACATTGTTGGGCACCTGATTATGTAAATATAAGGTTGCTGAGGAATGCCGGGTGTCATCCCGCTCAGCCTGGTCGCTCCCCTTTTACGGCTCCCCGACCCATCGTCGAGTGGTGTTCTGCGAAAGTTGCTGACCATGAAACATATCCCTATCGCGCTCGTTATCTTTCTACTGCTGTTGATGGCGGTCCTGGCCGGTGGTGCGGTGCGGCGGCAGTCCATTGCCGTAGACGAGGTGGCGCATCTTGGCGCCGGCGTCAGCTATCTGCAAAAACTGGATCTGCGCATGAACCAGGAGCATCCCGCGCTGCCGAAAATCCTGGCGGCGCTTCCGCTGGTGCTTCGCGGAATCCACGCCGATTATTCCGATCCCTCTTGGGGCTTCAGCGGCAGTTTTTTCGGCAACATCCTGGGCGAATGGGCGTGGGGCCATGCTGTCGCTTTGAAATGGAACGATCCTTATTCCACGGTGTTTTGGGCGCGGATGCCGATGCTGTTTGTGACGTTGCTGCTGGGCTACTTCGTTTTCCGCTACGCAGCACAGCTGGGCGGGCCGTGGGGCGGCTTGCTGTGCCTGGCGGCGTATGTTTCCACTCCGGCGTTCCTGGTGTTCGGGCCGCTGGTGCTCACGGACATTCCGGTGGCGCTGTTTGTGCTGCTGACGCTGTGGAGCTTCGCGGAACTGTGGCGTTCGCCCTCACGGGCCAACCTCATTGTGTTTGGACTTTGTTTCGCGGCCGCGGTTCTTTCCAAATATTCCGCCGGCCTGCTGTTTTTCTGCATCCTGGCGTTCCGGTTGAGCTTTCGCTGGATGCCGCTTCCTACAATGCCGGAGGAGAAAACGGAGTTGCGCGCGTGGCGGAAACTGCGCGGGCGCGCGATGGGGAAGGGGATCCTCGTCGCGACGGCCGCAGCGTATCTGTTCTACCTGATTTTTTCGTGGAACCAGCCAAGCGACTCGCTGCAGATCCTCGGGCACAGCTGGCCGGCGCTGGTGCTGCGGCGGCTACTGATGCCCGCGTGGTTGTATCTGCGAGGAGTGGCCATATTCGCCATGAGCTCGCCGCGGGCGACGTTCATTCTGGGCCACAATTACCCGCGCGGCGTGTGGTTCTATTTCCCGGTTCTCTTCGTCCTGAAATCGACGCTGGCCTTTCTGCTGATGTTAACGACGACGATTCCGCTGGCGTGGATTTCGCGGAGCAAACTGAAGCCGCTTTCACCGATTCCCGTCGACAAGATGTTTCATTGGCGCGCGATTTGGACATTTTTGATGGTGTTCACCGCCTTTTGCCTGATCAGCCCGATGACCATCAGCATCCGGCATTTCACGATTCCCATCATGCTGCTGATTTTGTTGCTTGCTCCAGTGCCGCGCGTGCTGACACTGCTCCGCGAACATGGCTGGCCGGCCGCGCGCATCCTGATGGCCGCCTACGCCCTGCTGGCCGGGACTTCGATCGTCACCATCGCGCTGCACTATCCGTTCTTCATGCCGTATCTGAACCACCTCAGCTTCGGCCGGCCCGCCTATACGTTGGTCAACGATTCGAATCTAGATTGGAACCAGGCGTTACCGGAGGTGGAGCGGTTCGTGCAACAACGCGGGATCAAACACGTACTCCTGGACGAGTACGGCTTCATCGAGCCTTCGGTGTACGTCCCGGAAGCGGAATTCTGGGATTGCCAGCTGGCCACGCAAGCGAATGCCGGGCAATGGGCGGTAGTCTCCGCGGCAATGATTGAGGACGGCGCCAATTGCACGTGGCTGCTCAACTATCCACACGAACAAATCGCCGCCGGGGGCATGTATGCGTTTGCGTTGCCCGGGGTGATTCCCCCCGCCGGTGCTCCTTTGGGACCTCCGCTGCCCGGAGAGTGGCGGGCTTTCGGCGGTGCGCCCGCGGGCGATGTCCGGCAGATTTTTCTTAAGTGCGTTCGCGATCCGAATCAGCTGCAGCCAACCATGGATTCGATGATGGTGAAGTTTCGGGAAGAGATGGCCAGGCGGAAGGCGAAACGAGAGGCGAAGCGAAAGCCCGCCCGCAGCAATCAGTAGAGTTTGCCCAGTGTAGTGAAAATCACTCTTCCGGCGGTTTGTTTTCCACCACTTCGCGCACAATTTCTTCGGCACGTTGCTGGTCGTCCGGCAGCACGTAAAGCTCGTCATTGCGCCCGAGATGGTCCACGCGGCAGTGAATCCCGTTTTCGTGGAGCGCGGCCACCAGAAATTCCGTGTGCGCTTCGCTGCGGCCGTCCGAGGACCACACCTTCACCGTGGCATCTTCCGCGAACCAGTCACCCGGCGCACCGGCGTTCGGCGGCCCAGGAATGTCTTCGTCAATCGGCGGGGTCAGTCTGTCGGGAAGCTTTTGCGGCGCGCTGGAACGTTCGGGCAAGACGCGGCCTTGCAGTTCGGTGGCGCCGACCTCTCCCACGTCGTCGGTGCCATAAGCTTCCTTCACCGCGTTTTCGGCGCGCTGAAACATGGAAAAAGGCACGCCCACTTCGTACGCCGGGAAGTTCGTCAAATTAAAGAGATGGTCGCGGCGGAAAACGGTGTTGTGCGGAATACCGGCTTCCTCGAGGACCTCGCATAGCTCCGCGTGAACGCGCGCATCGTCACCCTTCCAGAACGAGCAGAACGGATCGGAGTTCGGATCGCCTGGTTCGCCGGGAACGGTGCCGTGGACGTGCCCCCATGCGTCGATAGGGCTGGCGACAATCGCCTGCTGCGGCGGTTCCCACACCAGGTCAACATCGCAATCGGAGCAGTGCGTGAAGCCCTGCCGGTATTCGGTACCGCATCGCGGACAGTACATTGGCCCTACCATCTGAGGCGCAGGCAGTCTCGCCTGTGCGCTCTTGATCCTTCAGCACGCTGCACAGCCAGGAATGACTGTGCCACAAAATCTAATACTTCGGCGCGACGCCGAGATTCCAGAAAATGAAGGAATAAATGTCGGCGGTGAGCGCGATGGCTTTCGAAGTGTTACTCGAACCGTGCGCGGACATGGTGTCGATGCGGATGAGCACCGGATTCTGCTTGCTGGCTTCCGCTTGCAACGTAGCCGCGTACTTGAAGGAGTGCGCGGGCACCACGCGGTCGTCGTGATCAGCGGTGGCGATCAGCGTGGCGGGATATTTCGCGCCGGGCTTGATGTTGTGCAACGGAGAGTAGGCATAAATGGCCTTGAATTCGTCGGCGTTGTCGCTCGAGCCGTAATCCGCCGCCCAGTTCCAGCCGATGGTGAATTTTTGAAAGCGCAGCATGTCCATAACGCCGACCTGGGGCACCGCGACGCGGAAGAGATCCGGCCGCTGGTTTATCACCGCGCCCACGAGCAAGCCACCGTTCGAGCCGCCATTGATGGCCAGATGCTCTGAAGAAGTGTACTTGTTGGCGACAAGCCATTGCGCCGCGGCGATAAAGTCGTCGAAAACATTTTGCTTTTTGAGTTTGGTGCCTGCTTGGTGCCATTTTTCGCCGTACTCCCCGCCGCCGCGCAGATTCGCAGAGGCGTAAACGAAGCCCTGTTCAAGCAGCGCAAGCCGCAACGGGCTGAAGTTTGGCGCCAAAGTAATGTTGAAGCCACCGTAGGCATAGAGCAACGTGGGATTCTTGCCGTCGAGCCTCAGGCCCTTGCGGTAGACGAGGAACATGGGAACGCGCGTGCCGTCTTTGCTGTTGTAGAAAACTTCCCTGGTCTCGTAGTCGTCGGGATGGAAGCCGGGAATCTCCGGAGCTTTGAAGACACTGGCCTTCTTCGTCGCCAGCTCGTAACGAAACACCGTGGAAGGATAATTGAACGACGAATAGAGGAAGAACGCATTTGTGTCGCTGCGGCCGCCCAGGAAACCGCTGCTGGTTCCCGCCCCCGGCAAAGCAATTTCGTTTTCGAGCTGGCCGTTCGTGTTGTAAACATACACGCGACTGGCCACATCTTTCAGGTACGTGGCAAACAGCTTGCCGCCCAGCGCGCGCACGCTTTCCAGTGACTCCGGCTTCTCGGGAATCACGTCTTTCCACGGGGCTTTGATGTTCGCGGTATCGAACACTACGACTTTGTGATTTGGCGCGGAGTGATCCGTGTAGATGAGCAGCTTATCACCGTCGTTGTCGATCGCGTCGTAGGTATCGTCGGTAATCTCGCTGACGATGGGCGTGAACGTCTTCTCGCCCTTCGAGAGATCGCGGAAATAGAGCGCGTTGCCACGTTTGCCTTTGCCGCGGTCGGAAATCACCAGAATGGCGAAGCGTTCGTCGTCGGTGGTGCCCACAAAATGGAAGCGCTGCGGATTGGCCCTGTCTTCGTAAACAAGCTGGTCGGCCGACTGCTGATCGCCCAGCTTGTGGAAGTACACCTTCTGAAATTCGTTCTTGGTGGAGAGCTCGTGACCCTTTTCCGGCTCGTCGAAACGGCTGTAGAAAAAGCCATTGCCGGCCCACGCTGCGCCGCCGAACTTGATCCACTTCAAGTCGTCGGGAAGGTCCTTTTTTGTCGCGACGTCGAGCACGTGCACTTCCTGCCAGTCGGACCCACCAACCTGTTTGCCGTAGGCGGCGTAATGCCCGTCGTGGGAAACTTCGAAGCTGCCCATGCGCGTGGTGCCGTCAGCCGAAAATTGATTGGGATCGAGCAGCACCTCGGGCGCGCCGTCCAGCCCCTGCTGTATATAGACGACGTTCTGATTCTGCAGGCCGTCGTTCTTCGTGAAAAAGAGGAGCTCGCCGCGGCGAACCGGCGGGGTATATTTCGCGTAGTTATAAAGCGCCTCCAGCCGCTTTTTCACTTCCGCACGGTACGGAATCTTGTCGAGATACGCGAAGGTAACTTTGTTCTCCGCTTCCACCCATTTGGCCGTTTCCGCGGAATTGTCGTCCTCGAGCCAGCGGTAGGGATCGGCCACCTTGGCGCCGTGGTAGTCGTCCACCTGATTGGCCTTGCGCGCCTGCGGATAATCGAGTCCCTGCCCACGGATGGACAAACCCGCCGAGAATTGACAAAGCACAAGCACGCAAACTTCTACGACGCCCCCCACTCCTGTCTTCATTTCTTGATTCCCCCTGCCCCCGTGAATGCGGTCGGTCTCAACTCTAAAACGCACCGGAGAGTATACGTCGATTCGTTGCCTGGCATACAGCGACTTCACGCCCAGATCGGCTTTCACAACAAACTGGAAACAATACAGTTAACGTCGTTTGCGGGGTTGCGTCTTTTTTACCGTGTGAGCCGTATACAAGGTAGTATGAGCGCACAGGCATTCACCCTTACTGCTTCGAGGTCGCCGCTACTTTTTGCGGGGCTCATGACCGAAGACACGCAATTGCTGGCCGCTGGCCTGCGCCGACGCGATCCGGATGTGCTGGATCGGCTGATCGAGCAATATCAGCAGCGGCTGTATCGTTATCTGCTCTTCCTGACCGGCAACCCGGCGCTGGCCGAAGATTTGTTTCAGGAGACGTGGGTGCGCGTGCTGGAGCGCGGGTACCAGTACAACGCGAAGAACAAATTTGAATCGTGGCTGTTCACGATTGCGCGCAACCTGGTGATCGACGTTTCGCGGCGGAAGAAAATCGCCAGCCTCGAGGACTTGGGCGATCCCGAATCGCAGCAGTCTTACGATCCCCCGGACGAGCGGTCGGTCTCGGCGCTGCAGATGCTGGTGACACGCGAAAACGAAAAAGCGGTACAGCTCTCGCTGCTGAAGATTGCGCCGTATTACCGCGAGGTGCTGCTGCTCAGGTTTCACGAAGAGCTGCCGCTGGAAGAAATTGCCAATGTGCTCGCGACGCCGATTTCCACGGTGAAGTCGCGGTTATATCGCGGGCTAGAAGCGCTGAAGTCGGCGCTGCCGGGAGGTGCCGCATGAACGATACCTCGCACACACACGCGCAGAAGTTGTTCTCGCAGTCCATCGTGGAACGGATTTCTTCCGCCGACCAGGCCTGGCTCGACGCGCACCTGCGGGAATGCGTCGCTTGCGCCCGAGAAGTTGCCACCATGCACGAACTGCTCGCCGGGCTGCTTTCCGTGCCGGTTTCGGTGCCAAGCGACCTTGCCGCACGGACGCAATTGCGGCTGCGCCTGCGCGCGCAGCAGTCGAGTGAAAATTCGTCGAGCAGTGCGCTGCTCTGGATCATCACCGCGGCCAGTTGGCTGCTCGGCATCTTCAGCGCGCCGCTGGTGTGGCGCGGGTTTGCCTGGGTGGGGGAATGGGCGAATCTGCCGAAGCCGGTGCTCGAATTCGGTTTTGTCTTGTGGTGGGCGGTGCCCGGGCTGATCGCGGTCGCTGCCGTGCTTCACCAACGTGCCGCCAGCAGCCGCGCGTAGAGTTTGCCGTGGCCTTTTTCGGGTAGTTGGAGTTTTGAGAGGAAACTATGTCTGACGCATTCAGTGAGCGCCTTCGCCTGATCCGCTTCCGCCGCAAGCGCGAGCGGGCCAAATTCACGCAGGAGTTGCGGGTAATCCCCAGGTGGCTGGTATGGACCTGCCTGACCCTATACATCCTTGCGATCATCATCGGAATGTCCGTCAATGGCTACAACATGCGGTCGAACGGCACGGTTTTTCCTGACGACAGTTTCCGCTCGATGCCATTTCTTTCTGATCTGGCACTGGCGGGCGCAATCACCGGAGTGGCGATCTTCGTTTCCATCTTCCTGTTCATGCTGGGCTATGTGTATCGCGACGCGAAACGCCGTGGCATGAATCCGGCACTGTGGACCCTGCTCGTGCTGATCCTTTCCCCCGCGTACATGTTCATCGGCCTGATCATCTACCTGCTGGTGCGCGAGCCACTGCCCTACAACTGCCCGCAATGCTCCACCGTTGTCAACGCGCGGTTCAACTTCTGCCCCAACTGCAAGTACAACCTGCACCCGGCCTGCCCGCAGTGCCAGCGCGAAGTCTCCGACCATGACAAGTTCTGCCCCTTCTGCGCCACGGAACTGATCCACGGCCCGAAACCGTCAGGCGACGCCGCTCCTGCCACGAATCCGTGAGCCTCGAAGAAGGTGACAAACACTTTACTTTTCCGTGACCGATTCCTTTCTCCCTTCCTGCATTCTTAGCCGCGCGAGTTGATGTGGGGTTGCTCGGAGCCGCGCCGCCTTGCATCTGAACCACTTCATCTCTCCCAGCCCGGAATTCACTCCAGGAGGATATCCCATGAAGTTTTCGTTCAAGGCTCTGGCCCTGACGATGTTCGTTTCTGCAGTTTTGCCTTCTCTCAGTTGTGCACAGCATTACATTCAGAAAAACCTGGTCTCCGACATTACGCAACCAAGTAACTCGGATGGTTCGGCGGTGGTCGTTGATCCAAATCTCAAGAATCCCTGGGGACTCACACGCAGCTCCACGAGCCCCTGGTGGGTCAACAACAATGGCACAGGCACTTCGAGCTTGTACTCCGGTACCGGAACTCCGACGAGCAATTTCCCAGATCCCGCCGGCAGCACTTTCGATAATTTCGTTTTTGTGCCGCCGCCACGATTTGCAACTCCCGGCACCGCCTCCACCCCTACCGGCATCGTCTTCAACGGTAGCGCCACTGATTTCCTCTTGAACAAGGGCACTCCCATGGGGAAGCCCGCGGTCTTCATTTTTGTTACCGAAGACGGAACGATTTCCGGCTGGAACCCGCAGGTCAATGTGGCGCAGGGAGCCGCGCCTCCGTCCATCCAGGCCGTCCTCGAAGTGGACAACTCCGAGAAGGGATCAGGCAAAGGCGCTGTGTATAAGGGTGCGACCACCGGTGACATCAACGATAAGAAGTATCTCTATGTCACGAATTTCCGCAAAGGGCGCGTGGAGGTCTACGACACGAATTTCCAAGCCGTGCACCTCGGCAACGATGCTTTTGAAGATGAATCGATCCCGCACGGCTTCGCCCCGTTTAACATTCAGAACATTGGCGGCAGTTTGTTCGTGACTTACGCGAAGCAAGACGCTCAGAAACACGATGACGTCGCCGGGACGGGATTCGGCTACGTGGACATATTTAGCACCACGGGCCGGCTGGAAGGCCGCCTGCAGCATGGCCCCTGGTTCAATTCCCCATGGGGCGTGGTTTGGGCTCCCCGCGATTTCGGCGAATTCAGCAACACGATCCTCGTCGGGAATTTCGGCAGCGGCCGGATTGCCGCGTTCAACGGATTCACGCGCCAGTTTATCGGGTTCGTGCGCAACCCGGATGATTCGCTTCTCACGATCGATGGTTTGTGGTCGCTGACCTTCGGTAACGGAGCCGGCGCAGGGCCCGCCACAACACTATATTTCAGCGCGGGTTTGAACGATGAAGCGGACGGACTGTTCGGCACACTGACTCCGGTTCCGGCGGAACAGGACGGCGACGAGGAATAGTCAGTTGACGACTTGGCGATGCGCGAACTCCCACGGCATGCGCGCCCACATGCCGTGGCTTTTTTCGAGCCATCTACTTCGTTGAGCTCTCCAGCCCCTTCAATCGCTCCTTGTTGATCTTCAGGACCAGACCAACGTTGCGATCCGCTACTTCACTGACTTTATATTCGGAGGTGGTGCCCAACACCTGGGCCAGTTCGGACGGCGACAGCGAGTACTTATCCTCGAGCCACGAAGCCATGTTCGCCGTGGCTTGCCGAAGCGCATCGTCGAGCGAGCCGCTCAGCCCCATGGCGATGATGTAGTTCGCGGATTCGACGCGCGGCCCCGGAATATGCTTCCCGGGAATTACGTCCATCGTGAACTCGACATCCATCGAGGTTTCCAGCGCGTTGCCGTTCAATTCGCCGTCCCCCTGCAGGGCATGCCCATCGCCCACATACAAAAGCGCGCCGGGAACATTCACGGTCAAATAGACGGTTGCCCCTTCAACGATCTCGTTGAAATCCATGTTGCCGCCGAAGCGGCCGGAATCACCGGTACCCGGCGCTGCGCTCGCCGGATTCGGCGCCACTCCGACACAGCCAAGCATCGGCTTGATCGGCACGGTGTAGCGAGTCATGCGTTCGCCTGGTTTTTCTGGGGACGCTAAGCCCTTTTCGATATCCAGATGCCAGCGGACATCTTTGCCGGCGTCCTTCATCTTCACGGCGAGATCGCGGTCGGTGGCCCGATCCACCAGGTAGTCATCGCTAATGGCCCAATCGCGGTTCAGCCTGAGCCGCGTGATATGTACCGCCAACGTGTCGCCCGGTGCGGCGCTCTCGATATAGAACGGGCCGGTTTCCGGATTGCCGCCAAGTACACGGGTTACTCCTTTTTCGTCGGTTCCGCCGGCGTCGACGGTGGTGGTGTGAATGGTGTCCCCCGGATTTACGGTGAGAACCGGTTTGTTCGCCGCTGAAAATTGCCGGTAAAAGACCGTTGGCGTGAATTCGTGGCGCCGCGGCGGGCCGGCGGGTCTGGGCGGGACGCGCGTGGCGGTAAAGGTGTGTGTCTCAGGCCGCGACGGATCGTCACCGTTCACGAAGACCACGCTGCCGGTGATGGTGTTGCCTTGCAGGACTGCTTTGACTTCCTCCGAGCCGCCGTGCTCATCCTTCGCCAGGAAGTACACCGCGTCGTCCTTTTTCGTTCCTTCCAGCTTGTCGCCATCGAAATTTCCGCTCAGCGTTTCGCCCTCTTGCTTCAATTCCAGGGTGAAAAGCAGCGGCGAGCCGTAGAAATCGGCGGTAACGATCCATCTGCCGGCGAGGCTCTGATTGGTCTCCTGTGCAAATCTGGGCAATTCGTCGGCAACAACGTCCGAATTGAAGATCATCGCGCCTGCGAACAGCAAGGAACAAAAAGGTGTTCTCATGAGCCCCCCAGCCGTTGCATCTTAGACGACGCCAGTTGCAGGCAGTTAGCACTTTTTGGTCAGTGCCTGATCGGCAAACAATCCCCCTTCTACAGCGATACGAAACGGTGTTACGCTCCGTTTATTGCCGGCCGTAATCCGGTTTGCTCGGGCGGGATGTCCTCCAGCCGACCCGTACGCGCTGGTGCCGTACAACGCCACACAACCACAGACCAAATAGACGCGGCGAAGTTGCGTCAGTCCCGCTCAACCGCCAAGGCGACGGCGTTGCCCCCGCCGAGACAAAGCGCCGCGATGCCGCGCTTGAGGTTGCGGCGCTGCAACTCGTAGAGCAGCGTGACCAGGATGCGCGCGCCGGATGCGCCGATAGGATGGCCGAGCGCAACGGCGCCACCGTTCACGTTGACCATTTCGGGATTGAGGCGAAGTTGCCGCGTGACTGCGATTGCGGCTACGGAAAACGCCTCGTTTAATTCGACCAAGTCGACATCTTTGTGGCGATCCCATCCTGTTTTTGCCAGCAGCTTTTCGACGGCATCGACGGGCGCCATCATCACCCACTTCGGTTCGACGCCGCTGACGGCTTGTGCCACGATGCGCGCCATCGGTTGCTTGCCAAGCCTCTGCGCCACCCGATCGCTGGTTACGACCAGTGCGGCGGCACCATCGTTGGTGCCAGGAGCATTGCCGGCGGTGACCGTGCCGTCCTTCTTGAATGCGGGCTTCAGCTTGGCCAGCGCCTCGAGTGTGGTGTCTTCGCGGGGCGACTCGTCGTACTTGACGACCAGTGGCTCGCCCTTTTTCTGCGGCACTTCGATGGGCAGGATTTGCCATTCGAAGAAGCAGGACTTGCGCGCGCGAACCGCTTTCTGGTGGCTTTCGAACGCGAATTTGTCCTGTTCCTCGCGTGTGATGCCGTACTTCTCGGCTACCAGTTCGCCGGTGTTGCCCATATGGAAGTTTTCGTAGGCATCCCACAGGCCGTCCCAGATCATCGAGTCGACGACTTTTTGGTCTCCGATGCGATATCCGGTGCGCGCGTTGGGCAACAGGTACGGGCAGTTGGACATGGACTCCATGCCACCGGCGACCACCATTTCCGATTCGCCAAGTTGCACGGCCTGAGCCGCAAGCGCGACCGCCTTTAGGCCGGACCCGCACACCTTATTAATGGTCATGGCCGCTACCTTTGGATCGCAGCCACCCTTGAGCGCCGCCTGGCGCGCGGGATTTTGTCCCAAGCCTGCCTGCACCACATTGCCCAAGATCACTTCGTCGATTTGTTTCGTATCGACGCCGGCGCGGCGAATGGCTTCCGCCACAACCTTGCCGCCGAGTTCCGTGGCGCTGAATCCCGCGAGGCCGCCCTGAAATCTTCCAATGGGAGTGCGTACCGCAGAGAGAATGACCGGCGAATCCATCGAGAGTACCTCCGAATTTGTAGGGACGGCCGTCTGAGGCCGTCCGCACTGGGCGTAATCAACGTGCAGCGGACCGCCTCCCTTCCTGCGTCCGCGCAAGCAAGAGGCGGTCCCTACACCCGCTAGAAAATTTGCTCGTCTTTGCTCGGACCGTAAAGCGACGGCACCGGCACGCCGGCGATGCGGTAGAAGGCTGCAAGCTGCCCGCGGTGATGAATCAGGTGATTCATCACGAAGGAGCGCATCACCGCGATTTTCGGCATAGTGAAGACGGTCTTGCCGCCGGCGACAAACGTCCATGGCTTCATGAACGTCTCGTCGCTGGCGCCGGAAATCGCGGCCCGCGCGGAGCTCACGGTTTCATCGAACTGCTTTAAGGCCGCGGCGCGAGAAGTAATGATGTTGGGCTTATAGTTGTTGGGATCCATCTCCAATTTGTCCTGGTTCAACGTGACGGTGGTCCATCCTGCGAGTTCGGCAACATGTCCGGCGAGCCGGCCGAGCGTCATGCAGGTTTCATGCGGGCGCCATTCCACTTTGTCTTCGGGAAAGCGCTCCAGCATCTTGCGCGTGGTGGCCATTTCCCGATCAAATTCCGGAAGCAGTGCTTGTGCGATTGCCATGGGGTTTCTCCTAGCGAGGATTGGCAGAGGTGCGGACGGAATTTGAGTTTACTACGATTCGGCGAATCTTGCGTTACGCACATCACGGCGAGACAATGCGGAAATGCGACACCAGTTCACCACCTCACACATCAAGGATTCCATCGAGTTGTTCCGCTATTACAAGAAGCTTGCCGAGCGGGCCATCGAACAGTGTCCCGACGCGGGCCTCTGCGCCACGCTGGATGGCGAATCGAATTCCATCGCCACCATCGTGAAGCACATGTGGGGCAACATGCGTTCGCGCTGGACGGACTTTCTGACCACCGACGGCGAGAAACCGGACCGCCGCCGCGACACGGAATTCGAAACGCCGCCGCAGACGCGCGCGGAGATTCTGGCGATGTGGGAGCAGGGCTGGAGGTGTGTTTTCGAGGCGCTGGAGCCGCTGACCGACGCGGACCTGACGCGCAGTGTGGCGATCCGCACCGAGCCGCATTCTGTGATGCAGGCGATCAACCGGCAGATCGCCCACTATTCCTGCCACATCGGGCAGATCACCTACCTAGCGAAGCATTTCGCCACCGAATCCGGCAAGTGGACCGCGCTGACCGTGCCACGCAACAAATCCGCGGAGTTCAACTCTCGCGTCGCCGCCGCCCAGGCATCGCAACGATGACCAGAACGCTCTTCGAAATGGGGAAGCCGGAAAGCGACGAGTTGCTGCTGAACGAGGCGCAACGGCGCGCGGTCACGCATGGCGATGGGCCACTGCTGGTGATTGCGGGTGCGGGCACGGGCAAAACGCGCGTGATCACGGAGCGCATCCGGCATCTGCTTGAATCGGACGCTTCCCTGCTGGGGGAAAACATTCTCGGGCTGACGTTTACCAAGAAAGCCGCGGGGGAGATGAAAGCGCGCGTTGTGAAAGCGGTGGGCGAGCGCGGCAAAGACGTGGTGCTGGCCACGTTCCATTCTTTCTGCGAAACGCTGCTCAAGGAAATCGACCCGAACCGGCTGGCGCTCGAACCCGTGGACCACTGGATCCTGTTGCGGCGGAATCTGGCGAAGCTGAAGCTGGAAAAATACCGCCGGCTCGCGGAGCCCGGACAGTTCTTGACGGATTTCATCCAGTTTTTCTCGCGCTGCCAGGATGAACTGGTTTCCTGCGCCGACTATCAGGCCTACGCCGATCAGCTGGCGGTTGAACTGGAGGCCGAAAAGGAGTCGCTCGACGAGGACACCTACAAGGAACGCACGGAACAGGTGGCACTGCAAAAGGAAATCGCGCGGGCGTACATGGCGAGCGAAGAGATCCTGCGCGAAAAACGCTGCGTGGCCATCAACGGCCTGATCACCGCGGCGGTCGCGCTGCTGAGGAGGGACGACAAGAAACGCCACCAACTACAGGAGCGCTTCCAGCACATCCTGGTGGACGAATTCCAAGACACCAACATCGCGCAACTGGAACTCCTTCATCTGCTGTGCAATGGATCGCGCAGCATCGTTGTGGTGGGCGACAACGACCAGGCCATCTACCGGTTCCGTGGCGCTTCGTTCGGCAGCTTCAAGCTCTTCCTCGAACGCTTCGCCGACTGGAAAGACGGCCGCGACTCCACAAAATACCGGGTGGCGCTGACGGAGAATTACCGCTCAACGCCGAATATTCTGCGAGTGGCCACCCAAGCCATCGGAATGAACGAAGTCAGCCCGGAATTCCCGAAAAAAGCACTGCGCCCGAATCTTCCGGAAGGTGAAAAGATTCGCATCGTCGAACTCGAGTCCGCCGAGAGCGAGGCCGCCTGGCTCGCCGACGAACTGGAACGCATTCACAAAGCCGGGCGCCGCTGGAAAGATTTCGCGGTGCTCTACCGGCAGCATGCGCACCGGGATCAGATCGTGGAACAGCTTTCGCGGCGCAAGATTCGCTTCGTGATCACCAGGCTTTCCATTCTGGAGCACCCGCTGGTTCGCGATGTGCTCGCTTATCTCCGGCTGATGGCGTTTCCGTACGACGACATCGCGTGCGCGCGCGTGCTTTCTGCGCCAGCGTGGCACCTGACGGCCGAAGATATCGTGCGATTGGCGGAACGCGCAGGGAAAAAGCGGGGGACGGCGCTCTACGATGTGCTGCAGGCCCCGCAAGGCGAACTGCCGTTTGACCCGTCGCACGGCGCGATTCCGGCACTCCTGGAATTTCTGGCCGGGCAGCGCAAATCCATGCGGCGGCGCCCAGCGCGGGAAATTTTGGGCGACCTGCTCGAGTGGCTGGAGATCGCCCAGCGCGCCAGTACGCAAGACCGCAAGTACGTCAACCAGTTGGGCCAATTCGTAAAGGACTGGGAGCCTAAGAGCGAAACACGCGGATTGGCCGAATTTCTCGAGTACCTGGATTATTTCCAGCAGGCCAATGGGACGATCAGCCTGGAAGAAGAAGTTCCGGGTGACGCCGTGCAACTCATGACCGTGCATGGCGCGAAGGGTCTGGAATTTCCGCATGTTTTCCTGATGCGCGTGAATTCGCGCGCGTTTCCGGCGGGAGACCGCGCTCCGCTATTCGAATTCCCTTTGAAATTGATGAAAGAAGAGTTACCGCAGGGCGATTTTCACATTCAGGAAGAGCGCCGGCTGTTCTACGTGGCATTGACACGCGCGCAGGAACGATTGACCATCACCACGCTCACCGAGAAGAAGAACAAGGTCCCCATTTTCATTGAAGACCTGCTGCTGGACCCGGCCTTGAAACGCCGCGATCTTCGCCAGCTTGCGCCGAAAGTCAGGAAAGCGGAAGAAGGCGAGAAGCCCATTGCGGCGCCGGCCGAAGCGGATCTTTTCGCGGCAAGTGAAGGGCCGCCCAGGGTGTTCTGCCGGATCGCCAAGTGGGCCGAGGAATTTCATCCGCCTTGTGCCGAGCCGCTGAAGCTGAGCAGTTCAGCGCTTGAGAATTACCGCAAGTGCCCGCAACAATACGCGTTCAGCTATCTTTGGTCGCTGAAAGAGGGGCCGCGGGCCACGCTGACGTTTGGCAGCGTGATGCACACCACCATCAAGCGGTTTATGGAGCAGGTGAAAAAGGGCAAGAAGCTGGCCTTCGATGAGTTGCAGCGCATCTACGAAACCGAATGGAACAGCGCGGGTTTCGAAGACGAATACCAGGAAGCCGAATACAAGAAAGATGGCCTGGAGCAGCTGACGGCGTTCCATGCATCGATGCTGGCCGAAGCGCCAACCGTACTGGAGCAGGAGAAGGGCTTCGAACTGCCTCTGGGCAATAACGTCATCCTGATCGGGCGCATGGACCAGGTGAACAGCCTGGGCCGCAATGACGTGGAGATTGTCGATTACAAGACTGGCAAGCCCAAGAAAGAGGCCGACGCGAACAAGAGTTTGCAGTTGAGCATCTACGCCCTGGCCGCTAAAGAAATTTTCGAGTGGAACCCGGTCCGGCTGGTGTTCTACTACCTGCTCAACAATTCCGTGCAGGTAACCACGCGCGACGCGAAACAGATTGCTGCCGCGGAAACCGTCGTCCAGGAAACCGCCGCCGACATCCGGGCAAAGGAGTTCGCGGCGAAGCCGGGATTTGCGTGCCGCAGTTGCGCCTACCGGCCGATCTGCCCGGCCCACGAAGAATTGCTGAGCGACGCGACTTACTAGCGACAAAAAGAGGCGCCCCAGTCGAGGCGCCTCACTTCCAATATCGTGCCGGGCCGGGATTACTTCATCGCTTTCTTCGGAGCCTTCTTCGCTGCCTTCTTTGCTTTCTTTGCCATAGACCTTCTCCTTCTCGTGTTTGTTGCTCGGGCGGGGAAAGCGTACGGCGTGCAATCCAGCCCAGTGAGACTCGTATACGGGGCGGGAAGAAGAGTGTCAAGAAAATTCACGGAAAAACGGAGAATTCGGCGCTACTTGGGGGCTTCGGTGGCAAACGTTCCGCCATAGTAGCCCTTGCGGGTGAGAATCTCCATGTCCGGGCGGCGGACCCGCACTTCAATCGAGTGATAGTCCACTTTGCGATCGCCCTGTGGAGAGTAAACGAGGACATACTGATTGCGGGCTTCCTCGGAAATCCTTGAGTAGAACTCCGAGAAGGAAGTTTGTTTGGCGCCGTAATAGATGTCGCCGCCGGTATTGTTCGCGTAGCTCTTCAACCGGTCGAACTTGCGGTCGAAGTAAGCGCTACCGGTAGCGACACTGTAAACGGTGATCTGCTGGCGGAGCAGTTCGGCCAAAACCTCATCGTACTTGTGAGTATTGAATTTTGCGCCATTCCGGCCGTCGGAGATGAGCAGGATGACCTTGCGGCGCTTCTTGGAGTCGCGGTCCTTGAGCAACTCGGCGGCTCCATAGACCGCGTCGTCGAGCGCCTTCGTGGGCTGGCCTTTAATGGCGCGCGTCGAGGGAAAGTTCAGCGGATCAGCGCCCGGAGCCGGAGCGTTGTTGATCGTGGGCCCTTCGAACGGTCCTCCCACCGGCGGAGCGGCGCTGTGAGACGCCAGTTCCGTGCGTCGCAATTCCGTCATCAGCTTGTCCTGGTCCTTGGTGAACCCCTTGCCTTCGTGGAAGTATTGGTCGAAGCGGCAGACGAATGCTTCATCGCTGTTGCTAAGGCCGGCGACGATCGATACCAGGCTCGGCTCCACCTGCCTTTCATCCGTGGTTTTCAAGTCGTTGTCGACCAGAATTACGATGGACAGCGGAACCGGCTCGTTCGAAAATTTGAGGATGAACTGCTCGACGTCATCTTCAAAGACGCGAAATTCGTCTTTCTTCAAGTCCGGCACGAGGTTGTGGTTACGGTCTTTGACTGTGACCGGCACAATGACCTCAGTAACCGTCGTGCTGATCTTGGGACCTTTCTGCGTCCCCGGTGGAGCAGGGGCCTGCGGGAACGGCGTAGGTGCGGCCGTTGGCTTCTGGGGCGCCGAGGTCTGAGCCGTGCCTGACGAGGACTCGGCCGGAGCTGACGGTGGGACTTTTGGCGTCGGCGAGTCAGGACGGGGATCCTGCGCGCAAATCAACACCGTGCCACCTAAAGTGGCAACTGCAACTGCGAGAAAAGCAAGCGTTCGTGGACTTTTCATGAGTTAGGAGGCCAAGCCTTTTCAGGCTAAACTTAAGCCGAGCGGACAGCTGCACTGGTTGAGACGCATCCCGCTGGGCCGCCCGTTGCATCGTAACAATGCGAAGCTGCTCTGCGGTTCAACTCGTTTTCGTCGGTTCGACAGCGTCGCCATGCCGGACCGATCTACTCTCAAGGATACCGGGAAACTTTGAAATTCGGGAATAGGAAGATGGAAAAGACGAAAAGAATCTGGATGCGCAGCCTGGCTTGGGTGGCTTCGCTGGCTTTGGCGGTTCCGGCGTTGCCGCAGGGGCAACAACCCGCAGGGCAAACGCCGACGATCAAGGCGGAAGTCAACCTGGTCAACCTGTTCGCGACGGTCCGCGACAAGAACAAGCGCATCGTCACCGACCTGAAAGAGGACGACTTCAAGGTTTTCGAAGACGGCCACGAAGAGAAGATCTCCTTCTTCTCCAAGGAAATGTCGCTTCCCATCACGCTTGGCCTGTTGCTCGATACTTCGGGCAGCGAGATGTACATGCTCGGAGCCATCCAGGACGCCGGGGCGCGTTTCCTGCACCGCGTGTTGAAAAAGGGCGATGAGGCCATGATCATCTCCTTCGACACGGACGTCGACCTGCTGGCCGACTTCACCGATGATCGCAGCATCCTGGACCGCGCCATCAACAAGGCGCGCATCAATACCCCGGGGGGCGGATACATTGCCGGGAACCCCGGCCCGGTCCCCAGCGGAAACAGTGTGGGCACGGCGCTCTACGACGCGATCTATCTTGCCTGCGGTGACAAACTAAACGGTGAAGCGGGGCGCAAAGCGATTGTGATTGTGACCGACGCGGAAGACACGGGAAGCAAAACGAGACTGGAAGAAGCGATCGAGGCGGCCCAGCGCACGGACACGGTGATCCACGTCCTTTTCGTAGCCGACCGCGCGAATTTTGGCGGTGGCCGGCCCGACGTAGCGCACAAACTGACCGACGAGACTGGCGGCCGCATGATTGTGGTCAATTCCGAAAAAAAACTCGAAGAAGCCTTCGACCAGATTTCCGAGGAACTGCGCAGCCAATACACCCTCGGCTACTACCCCACCAACACAGCGAAAGACGGCAAGTTCCGCAAGATTCGCGTGGACGCAACTAACAAGGATTATAAGGTTCTTGCCCGCAAGGGCTACTACGCGCCGCGCGGCTCCAAGGGCTGATTCCTTCCTTTTTTGGCGGTGGGTCAGTTTCCGGTGAGCCAACTTCTCGCCACCATTCTCATCGGCCTCCTTGTGAGCTTTTTATTGGAGATTTCCGCTCTACTTCTGCGGGCCAAAGACCTCGCGTAACGCGACATTGAGGTCATCGAGTGCTCCGGCGCAGTCACCTGTAAAGCTCGAGCCGTGCATGATGGCGAGCGTTTTGGGCTTCAGTTCGGCGAGCTTCTTCAAGTTCTTTGCGGTCAGTGGTGTGTAGGGCACGTAGTCCGCCAGAATGCCGGCCTGATATTCCTTCAACGCCTGATGCGAGCGGCCCACGACATCGCCAGAGGTGAGCGGTTCGACGTCGCCGATCTGATGGAACAGGTCCGAACAAAGCAGCGTTCTCTGTGTTTCTTCGAACAGGACGCCAGCGTCCCAGCCGTGGGGCAGATGGGGAGTCTGGCAATAGCGAAAGCGGTACATCCCCGTCGCAAAGTTCCCGCCGTCGGTGAGAGCGCGTGACTCCCGGCCGATGAAGTCGTTCACGCTCACGAGGGCGCCAACCTGGCTACAGATCACATCGGCCTTGGGCGCCGCAGCCAGCCATTCATTGAGCGACCCGCACTCGTCTGACTCAAAGTGACTGAAGCTGATGTGGCGCAACTCGGAGAGGTTGATGAGTCTCGAGACGGCCTCGCGAATTTCCGCGTGCATTCCGCGCAGCCCGGTGTGGAATAGCAGCGGTTCATCGTCTTTCACCAAAAAATGGTTGAACTGCAGATTGCCCCATTGAGCAAAGATCGAAATGCGATAGATATTCGGTGCGATTTCCGTGGTGACCGCCATGGTTGTCTCCTCACTCGGATTTCTTTATGGCCTTTTTATTTTGACTTCCCGGCCACATACCCCACAGAGCTGGTGTAGGTTGGCGTAGACGGAGTCGGGTCAGTCTACTCGAACTAATCCCGTCGCGGAAGCCGTATAGCTTCCACTTTGCCGACGTACAAGACACACCATCGCGTACTAGTTTTGAGACTTGAGAGAAACTCGCCTGGTGTAGTTTTGCCGACCGGCGGGCTGTTTTTGAACTTATGGCGATTGGTTGCTGTTCAAGCGCCGCCAACCGCCCTGCGGAATGTGCACGTCGATCTGCCGAATCACAGAGGGCGCTACGCTTTGCCGAGAATTTGTGCACACGGCGGAATATTTGAGGCAGAATGCGGGTCATGTTTCCGCGGGTGACCGAACGCAAGGAATGGCGGTTCTTCAGCGTGCTACCCAAGGCAGCGTCGGGACTGGCCTTGGCGTGGTGGTTCGTTCTGGTACTTAGAGGCGTGCTTCCCGCGGCGTTCGCTATTGCCATGGGTGTTCTTGTCGGCGCCGTGCAACGCGGCGCTCCTCTGGCGGGCCCGCTGGCGCTTGTCGGCGCAATTTTCGTTCTGCTGCAAGTGCTCAATCCGATTCATCAGGCGGTGAGCGCCAACCTGGGAGACCGCACGGCGGCATGGCTCTATGACCGGCTTACGGAAGATTGCGTACGCCCGGCCGGCATGGGTCACCTGGAAGACCCGAACCTGACCACCGACTTGACGGTGGCGCGCGACTTCGACCTGGGAATGACCGGGCCACCACTGACCATCTCCATGGACTTTATCGCGAGCGGAATGGTGGAGATGGTGGGTGGTATCGCGTGTGCCGCGATCCTCGTGGGATACGCCTGGTGGGCGCCGGTGGTGCTGGTGAGCGCGTGGGTGGCGACGCACTGGCTTTTGCGCGAAAGCGCCGTGTGGTGGGATCGCAACACCGAAGAGGTGCGCAGCGCGCAAAGAGAAGCGGACTACGCCTACCGGCTTGCGGTGGATCCTCCGGCGAGCAAAGAACTACGGCTGTTCGGGTTAGTGGATTGGACAATGGAGCGCTTCATCGCGCGGCGGACGCGTTTGCACGAGCTGCAATACGTGGCCACACGATTGCGCGAGCGCCCGCTGATTTGGAGCTTGCTGCTGGTGATGGGTGCAAACATCGCGGTGTTCTGGGCACTCGCAAACAGCGCGGCGAGCGGACGAATCAGTCTCGGTGAAGCGGTGGCATACATGCAAAGCGCCCTGGGCGTTTCTATGATCGCCTTCGGCGGATTTAGCTGGGCGCTGGACGGAGCCGCGGCGCCGGTGGCGGCGGTGCTGCGGCTGGAGAAGATCGTGCGGGCTGCCGGCGCGCTGCCGTCTGGCAATCGTCGGGCGGCCACGAACCGCGCGCACGAGATTCGGCTACGCGATGTGAGTTTCGCTTACCCAACAGGAGGTGGAGCGGCCGTTTTGGATCACTTTGATCTGACAATTCCCGCCGGGTCGTCGCTTGCCATCGTGGGCCAGAACGGTGCGGGCAAGACGACCATCGCAAAACTACTTTGCCGGCTGTACGATCCGCAGTCCGGCCGGATTGAGATCGATGGCATCGACATTCGTGAATTCGATCTGGCGTCGTGGCGTTCGCGCATCGCGGCGGTGTTCCAGGACTTCCTCCGGCTGGAGCTGCCGCTGCGGGACAATGTGGCGCCATCCGGCGCGCCCGACTATGTCGTGCAAGCAGCGCTGGAATCCGCGGGAGCTTCGAACCTGGCGCGACTCGACACCGTTCTTGCCCGCGGGTATGACGGCGGCACGGACCTGTCTGGCGGACAATGGCAGCGCGTAGCACTGGCGCGAGCGCTGGCAGCGGTGAAGATGGGCGCGGGTGTAGTGTTGCTCGACGAGCCCACGGCACAGCTCGACGTGCGTGGGGAAGCTGAGATTTTCGACCGCCTGCTGGCAGCGACGCGGCACTGCACGACCATTCTGATTTCGCACCGGTTCTCCACGGTCCGCCATGCCGACCGCATCTGCGTGCTGGAACACGGACGGGTGATCGAGCTCGGCACACACGAAGAGCTGATGGCGCTCGGCGGGCGCTATCGAACCATGTTCGACCTGCAGGCGGAACGCTTCAGCGTTCCGACGGACGAGGAGGGCACGACTTATGATGTCCTCTCCTAATCGAGCGCACACGATCGAGCCTCTGCCCCCCGCGCTGTCGTCCATGTGGCGGTTGTGCAAGCTGGGGTACCGGCACGAGCCGCGGCTGATGTTAGCCTCGCTGGTGCTTTCGCAGCTTGCCGCTTTGCCCGATGCGCTTCTGGCGTTGTGGCTGATGCTGCTGGGGAAAGGCGTGCTGGAGCACCGGGCCGGGCTGGTAGTGGGGGCCGCAGTCGGTCTTGGCATATCGGCGGCGGCTACGTGGTTTCTTCGCACTGTCAGCACGCGAGTGCAGCGACGGTTTCGTGACAAGGTAACTATCGCGCTGGAGGCACACGTAGCAAGGCTGCAGGCGTCCATCGCCACCATCGCGCATCAGGAACGCCCGGAGTATCTCGACCGGTTGTCCATGCTGCGCGATCAGGTCTTCGTCCTTGACCACATGTACATGGCGGTGTTTTCCATGCTGGGGTGGATTCTTCGCCTGGGCGTGACGCTGGCGCTTCTGGCATCCATTCACCCGGTCCTCCTCCTGCTCGCTGTGTTTGCCGTGCCAACGGTATGGACATCCACATGGAGGCCGGAGGTCGAGAGATCCGCCCAGGAGAGCGGAGCGCAAGCGAGCCGCCTGGCGCGGCATTTGTTCAACGTCGCAACGACGGCTTCTCCCGGAAAAGAAGTGCGCGTCACCGGCATCGGAAATTTTTTGGAGACGGAGCGGAGAGCGGCCTGGGAACGCTGGTACGGACGCGTGGCGTCTGCGCGGTGGGGGTCTGCGTTCTGGCATGCATTGGCTTGGGCGGTTTTCGGGTCTGCGTACGTCGGCGCGGTTGTCTACGTATCGTTGGGGCTTCACGGATCCGCAAGCCAAGTGCTGCTGTTGCTGGCGGCGGGTGCGCGGCTTTCGGCGTATATCGGAGCAACGGTGGGCGAGCTTGCGTTCCTGCGAGGATTCTGGATGGACGGATCGCGGCGGCTGGCGTGGCTGGAGGATTATGCTTCTGCCGTCGCCGCATCAGGGGACTGGCCGGTTCCGGGCGCATTACGACAAGGTATTCGAGTGGAGCATGTATCGTTTACCTATCCCGGAACGTCGCGAGTGGTGCTGGAAAATATTTCAGTAAATTTTCCTGCCGGGGCGGTGGTGGCCATCGTCGGGGAGAATGGCGCGGGCAAAACGACTTTGGTCAAACTGCTGGCAAAGATGTACGAACCGACGTCAGGTGCAATCTTCCTGGACGAGACACCGCTGGCACGTGTGCCTGCCGGCAAATGGCGCGAGCGCCTTGCGGGGGCGTTCCAGGACTTTTTCCGGTTCGAATTCCGTGCACAGCAGACGGTCGGTTTGGGTGATGTACCCCGACTCGAGGACACGCCTGCGGTTGCTGTGGCGGTCGATCGCGCTGGTGCCGGAGATGTAGTGACGCGTTTGACGGCGGGCCTGGAAACGCAGCTTGGCCCGACGTGGCCCGGCGGGGTGGAGCTATCGTTCGGGCAATGGCAGAAACTTTCGCTGGCGCGGGGATTCATGCGCGATGAGCCGCTGCTCCTCATCCTGGATGAGCCGACGGCGGCGTTGGACGCCGAGACAGAACATGCCCTGTTTGAGCGTTATGCTGCGGCGGCACGCGATAGCGCCGACAAGCAGAACGGACGCGTCACCATACTCGTATCCCACCGCTTCTCGACGGTGCGCATGGCCGACCTGATCGTCGTGCTGGATGGCGCACACCTGGTGGAGGTGGGCACACACGAAGAACTTATGGCTAGGAAAGGGCACTACGCGGAGCTGTATGGTATGCAGGCGGCTGCGTATCGTTAGCCACTCCGGGCAGACACGTCTTCACCCCGCTATAGCGAACCACCTCGGGATTGGGAGCAAGGCACGGGCGGAAGCTGTCGATTTGTCCGCCGGATTGGTGCCCGACAAACGCGTCACTCGGAGACTGACCCACCGCCTTGTTTTTCCATGCGTTGACCGTCCGGCGCGGCTTGATTAGTATCGCAAGGCACGGGTTCGCAGCACACACGGCGCTCGAAGATGCTTGAAAAAATTGCTCACTACCGGATTATCCGCCAGCTCGGCAGTGGCGGCATGGGACTCGTCTACGAAGCCGAGGACACCAAGCTGGGCCGCAGGGTAGCGCTGAAGTTTCTGCAGGACAATAGCACAAAGGATAGCGCTTCGCTCGAACGCTTCTTGCGCGAGGCGCGCTCCGCTTCGGCGCTGAATCACCCGGGAATCTGCACCATTCATGCCATCGAGGAATACGATCAGCAAACCTTTATTGCCATGGAACTGCTCGAGGGCCAGTCTCTGGATAAGATCCTGGCTCCCGGTCCGCTGCTAATCACGCGTGCGGTCACGATTGGCATTGAAGTGGCCGATGCGCTCGATGCCGCGCACAAAAAAGGCATCATCCATCGCGACATCAAGCCCGCCAACATTTTCATCACCGAGCGCGGCAACGCCAAGATTCTCGATTTCGGCCTGGCCAAGTTGATGGAGCCGGAAGGTTACTACGATGGCGAGACCATTACCGCCACCAAGGAACCCTTCTTAACCAGCCCCGGCACCACCGTGGGCACGATTGCCTACATGTCCCCCGAGCAGGCGCGCGGCGAAGTGCTGGATGCGCGTAGCGATCTTTTTTCTCTGGGCTCGGTCATCTATCAAATGGTGACCGGCGCATTGCCCTTCCCGGGCTCCACCAGCGCCGTGATTTTCGGCAACATTCTTCACTCCGCACCGGTTTCGCCGGTGCAGCTCAACGGAACGGTTCCCGCGGAACTCGAGCGCATTCTCAATAAGTTGCTGGAGAAGGATAAAGACCTGCGCTATCAAGTGGCTGCGGAAGTGCGCACCGACTTGAAACGGCTGCAGCGCGAGTTGGAGCCAGGGCGCGCGTCCAGCGATCCGATGGTCACGGCCAGCAGAGATTCGATAGGGGTGGCACCCTCAGGTACCGGCCGCGCGGTGGCTAGCTCGCCATCCGGTGCGGCGATGCATCGATCGAGCAGCGGCGCCGTGCTTGCCGAAGCGGCCCAGCAGAACAAAGCAGGCGCCAGCGCGATACTCGCCGGTGTGCTCGCGATTCTTGCCGCGGCAGGATATGGGCTTTATTCGTTGACGCACAAGCCCGCCGCGCCCAAGCTTCTGCCCTTCGAGAAATTTACCATCGAGAACGTGTCGAATAACGGCCACATCACGCAGGCGGCCATTTCTCCGGATGGAAAATACCTGCTGCAATCGCTCGATGACGGTGGCAAGCAGTCCCTGTGGCTTCGCCATATCCCCACATCGACCAATAAAGAAGTGGTGCCGGCCGCGCTCACGCGCTATGAAGGACTGACGTTTTCTCCTGACGGCAATTACATCTACTTTCTCCGCCGCGATGAAGACAATCAAACCGAATCGGAGCTGTACAGCGCGAGCGTGTTGGGCGGGGCTCCGCGGGTCATTCTGGAAGACGTCGACAGCCCGATCAGTTTCTCCCCCGAGGGCCAGCACCTGGTGTTCTTGCGCCAGCGGCACACCTCTTCTACCTGGGACCTGCTGATGGCCAAGGCGGACGGCACGATCGAGCGCCCGGTATTCAGCAATCACCCCATAGCCTCCGACAGCCTGGTGCCAGCCTGGTCTCCGGACGGAAAAACGATTGCCATTCCCATCGTACAGCCGTCCAAAGACACCATCAGTGGATTCCTAGTGGTAGACGTGGCCACCGGGCAGGAGAAAGGCTTCGGCGGAGCGCCGGACCGAATTTTCTACGGTCCCGTTTGGATGCCAGACGGAAGTGCATTGATCACCCCATCGGCGCAACTCGACGTCGGCCGCATGCAGAGGCAGATTGGTTTTGTGGCTTATCCTGTTGGCGGCTATCGAACTCTGACCGCAGACACGAACAATTACGGGCGTGTGGGGGTATCGAAAGACGGCAAAATCATTGTCGCCATCCAAAGCAAAACACGATTTTCGTTCGGCATCGCTCCGGCGGACGAGCCCGACCAACTGCGCACCATCCCGCTGGTTACACAGCTCCCGCCGTGGCGCTGGAACTGGATGGCCGATGGACGGCTGTTGCTTCCGCAGGCGGGCGCATTGAAGGCCGTCGCGCCCAACGGTACAGAGTCCACGTTATTTTCCGATGCGAAACACATACCGGATCAGGCGGCAATCTGCGGCGGCGGACAAACCGTGGTATTCCGCCAAGTGGGCCGCATCGGTGAAGCTGTCGCGAATTTATGGCGCATGGACCTGAACGGCACGAATCAGAAGCAACTGACCACCGGCGTGAACGACCAGGAACCGACCTGCAACAGGGAAGGCAAATGGGTGTATTACGTCGACAACGTCGATAACCGTTACGTGAAACGTGTGCCGGTGGATGGCGGCTCGCCGGAGACCGTCGTGAAATTCTCGATCTTCATGTTTGCGCTTTCTCCAGATGGCAAGGAGATCGCCTCTCTCGAAGTCAGGCCGCTGGACCATAAGTTGATGTTGCGCATCGATAATGTTGAAACCCATCAGATGACGTATAGCGATATTGACCAGCGCGCGCTGCCCGACAATCTCGCCTTTGCGCCGGACGGAAAATCTGTGGTCTATGGGATACGCGAAAGAGGCGTAGACAACCTGTGGGAGCAGCCGCTGGACGGCAAATCGCGCAGGCAACTCACGCACTTCAAGAAGGACAAAATCTTCCGGTTTGCGTTTTCCCCCGACGGCTCGAAGATTGCCCTGGAATGCGGCGAAGTGGAATCCGACGCGGTCATGCTCCATGATGAGAGCAGGTAATTAGGCGCGGCGACAGCGGTCTGTGCCGGCAACGCAGAACAGGACCCCTACTTTGACACGCCGGCCGGCTTCGTCGAGGATGGATCGTTTACGCGGGCGTAATAGCCGCGGCGGGCGCGCACCTGATAGCCCTTGTGCTCAGGAACCTCGATCTTGATCTTGTGATAGCGGCCGTCGAGTGCGTGCGTGGTGGGGTTATAGGCGATCGAATACTGGTTGCGCAGTTCTTCGCCGATGTCCTGGAAGGACTGGTCGAGATCGTCGACGTGATAGGGATAGAAGGAACGGCCGCCGGTTTCGTCGGCCAGGTTCTGCAAGACCTTATCGCCTTCGGTCAGGTGATATTTCCGGTTGCCGGATTTTTCCTTGCTGGGATCGTCGAGCGTGACCCACTGCGTGCTGGTGCTGATCGTATAGATGACCACGCTGGTCCGCTGGGCCATTTCGATGGCTTCGCTGCGCGTGTGCGTCGAGAGATTGTCTTCCCCGTCGCTGATCAGAATCATCACACGGCGTACCACATCGGGCTGATCGCCAGGCGGGCGCGGCGGGTGGCTGAGTTCTTTTTCGCAGGCTTCGTAGATGGCATCGAAGACCGCCGTGCCACCACCGGCACGGGTGCGCAGAATCTGGTCGCGGAGCTTACCGGTATCGGCGGTAAAGCCCTGGAGAACCTGCGGTTCGTCGTCGAAGGTCATCACGAACGCTTCGTCTTTACTGCGGCGCAGCACGCTAAACAGGAAGTTGTCGGCCGCATCCTGCTCGAATTTCAAGCGGTCGCGAATGCTGTTGGAGGTGTCCAGCAGCATGCCGATGCGTAGCGGAAGGTCGGTCTGTTTGCTGAAATAACGGATATCCTGCTGCTGGTTGTCGTCCAGAACGCGGAAGTCCGCTTGCTCCAGCCCGGAAACGAGCTTATTGCGGCGATCCAGAACCGTGAACAGCACGTCCACGAGGTTAACCACGATCGGGATTGTGGGTGCCTTCTGCGCCGCTTGCGACTGATTGGCATCCGCCGGAGGCGTGGCCGACGGGTTCGCGGGGGCTTGTGGCATCGGGGGAGCGGGCTGCTGTTGGGCGAAAAGGAGAGCGGTACCAGCCAGAACCACGATGAGCATGAGAGCAAAGACCTTGGATCGCATGTGCATCGATTATAAGAAGCCCTTCAGCACAGCGTCAATTCGCGATTGGGGCTCGCCGCATGCAGCGGCAAGTCTGGCGAGATAGTCGCGCAATTCCTGGGGAAGAGGCGCCGTCAGATTGATGGGCACGCCCGTGCGCGGTTGCGCGAATGCGATTTTCGAAGCGTGCAGGAAATTCCGATGCAGCGCAGGGAGCGCCGTGTGGCCCACGTGGAGTTGGCCAGACGCGCCATAGAGCGTGTCGCCGACGACCGGATAGCGCAGCGCGGAAAAGTGAACGCGGATCTGGTGCGTGCGCCCGGTATGCAATTTCACTTCGAGCAGGCTGGTGGAATCGATACGCGTTAGGACGCGCCAGTCCGTGCGCGCCGGGCGGGAATTCGGCAGCAGCGCGGCGCGCCTGGCGGTCATCCGCGTGCGGCGAACCGGGTCGCGCGCGATCGGCAATTCGATGCGCCCGTTTTCTTCCTGAATCTGGCCTTGCACGAGCGCGATGTAGATCTTGCTGACCGTGCGCTGGCGAAACGATTCGGACAGCCTGGCGTGCGCAAAATCGTTTTTCGCCACCAGCAGAATCCCCGACGTCTCTTTGTCCAGCCGGTGCACAATCCCCGGCCGCAGCGGATCGCCTCCCTCCGACAGCGCCTGCCCGCGTCCCAGCAGCGCATTCACTAGCGTGCCCGAATGATTCCCTGCCCCGGCGTGCACGATCATCCCCGCCGGCTTATTCACCGCGATCACATCGTCGTCTTCGTAGAGAATATGGAGCGGAATCGATTCCGCTTCCGCGCGCATTGGCGGGCGCGGCCGCGGCTCCACGCGTATCGCATCGCCAGCGCGGACTTTCTGCGAGCCCTTAGCGGGCCTGCCATTCAGCAGGATCAGCCCTTCCTCGATCAATTCCTGCACACGGGTTCGCGACAACTCCGGGCAGCGCACCGCCACCACGCGGTCCAGCCGCGTCCCCGCTTCTTCGGCGGCAGCGGCGAACTCCTGAAGCTCGCTGTCGGAATGAGTCTGCACGCGCAAATTGTAACAGTTCCGAGGATGAAGCCCGGACAGCACTTCCATAAGCCAGCAAATTTGGTACTAGTGCTGCAATGGCGGGCAACCGTTGCGGTTGTGAGGGTATGGTACTCCTTGGTCTCCCTAGTCGGAGTGGCCTTCCGGTTGATTGTGATGCATAGCCTTGACACATTCATCGCAAGGTGTGTTCAATCACCCCGGGAATGCACCACTCGAATGCGAAGCTCTCGGCAGCCGTCACATTCGTCTTCCCGGTTCCGGATCATCCACTCAGAGTATCCCGCGACAGAGATCGCGGACTGGCGCGAGAAAGCGCCGCAGGGGCCCGGTAGACGATTAAGATAGAACCGGGCCCCTTTTTTGTGTTTAATGCAAGGTATCAGTGAGAGGATGGCAGTCTAGGACTCAGCGATGGAAATGCCCCGTCAGGGAAACTCTCTCGTGAGCGACTCCCATCGGCGAGCGATTGGAGGCGGTCAATGAATATTCGCAACGCAATGCTGCTTGGTGCTTTGGTTTTGGTGCCTTTGGCCTGCACAGGGCAAGACAAGCCGGCACCGGTCGTTCCGCCGGATGTCGCGGCCGGTAAGCAGACCTACATGGATCACTGTGCCGCCTGTCATGGTGCCGACGGCAGAGGTCACGGCCCTGCCGCTTCGGCGCTGAAAAAACCGCCGGCGAATCTGACCAGACTCGCTATCCGCCACGATGGCAAATTCCCGGAAGACTATGTGAGCCGCGTGGTGCGCTCTGGCGATCCAGTTTCTGGGCACGGTTCATCTGACATGCCCATCTGGGGACCGGTGTTTTCGATGTACGAGAACGGTGATGAACTGGCCGTGCGCCGCCGCATTAAGAACCTGTGCAACTATCTGGCGTCCATTCAAGACACCAAATCGTAGCCTGCTCGGGCTATGTCCTGACATCAACACTTCGTTCACGTCACGCAGCGCCGGGGCTCGCGCACCTTCTTGGGCGGAGAGACGCAATCCTAGTGGCTACGATCTTGGGTTGACCGCCTTGACGACCGTGTGCGGGCTCATCGCTATAGGATGAGCGCTGGCTGGGCCGAAGCCCGCGCGGGTATGCATCTCAGCGAGCTCGCGGAACGTATAGGCGTCCCCGGCAGCTGTCGTAGCCAGCATGGTCATGCTGAAGGCGGCCGGCATGGGCGGCGACACGCGATCCTCGTTCGGCACAAATTCCAGAGTCGCGGCGCACCCACCGGCCTTCAACACCGCTCGCACTTTCTTTAGAAGTGAAACGCAAGTATCGACATCAAAATGATGCAGGAAATTCGTGAGCAGTACAGCGTCGTAGGGACCGCCAAAGTCCACATCGAACGCACTGCCCGGGAGCATGTCGTAGCGTTCGTGCACACCCGCTTTCCGCGCGTTCTCTAGCGCCACACGCAGCACAGGAGCCCAGTCGAGCCCGGTCACATGGGCTTGCGGATTCTGCTTGGCGATCTCGATGCCGAACAAGCCGTGGCCCGCGGCGATATCCAGAACGCGCATCGGGGTTGTGCGCCCCTGGAGAATCACGGCGCCAAGCGGCCCTGCCATCGGCGCCATCATCGGCGCCATACTCTGCGCGAACTCCACCCACACGGGATTTTCCGGTTCCACTGAACCTTCCCCTTCAAGGATCGTCCGGCCGCTGCGCACGATGTCGGCGAGCTTCGCGTACGGTTCGAGCATCGCCGGTAGCGACAGGAACCGGGCAACGGAGGCGAGGCAATGCGGCGAAGCGGGATCAAGAAACGCGGCACTCGAGGGCGTGTGCTGATAACGCCCATCCACTTTCTGGAGCAGCCCGGCGACCACCAGATAATCGCAGAGGATGCGCGTGCCCCGTTCCGACGCGGAAGCATGGCGGGCAATGGATGCCACGTCGTGGCAGCCCTTTCCGACTGCGCCGAAGATGTCCAGTTCGATCGCGGCGCGAAGCGCGGCAGTCTTCTGGTGCGCCTGCAGGTTTTCGAATACGATGCCCGGAGTGAGCGGGGCGGATTCAGATTTCATGTGGGGTCTCCTGGCGAGATTAGGGGGGCGAGAAGGACGCTCCCGGGGCCGGGAGAAGTATAAACGGCGTGCACGCTGCGTCAAGTTGGCGAGGCTACCTGAATGTCTGCCGAGCTACCCGCCACTAAAGTTTTGTTACTCCCGTGGCATCGCGATTCTACGGTTTGGGAAGTGGTGCCAACTGATCCAACCAAAAGTGTTTTTCCTTCTCAAACGCCGTGCGATCTTCGTCGATAATCTTGTGCACCCGGCCGTCTCCCTTCTCGACCCGGACGACGCGCCGCAGCGCGCCAGCCTTGGACGTCAGATACAGGGTCTGGTCATTGGTCGCCTGGTCCACAACAAAAATGACCACGTCGGTCTTGTTGGCCATCGACACATCAAACCCCTGAACCCGCTTCCCGGTCCGCATCACGCCTTGCCTAACGGGGCACTCTTCTTCTTTCGTCAGGCCCAGCAGCGTGGATATGTGCGGCGGCAGTTTCGCCTCCAGGCCATCCTGCAACGTTTTTTCGACGGCCTGAGCCATCCGCTTTCGCGACTGCGAACTCTTCGGAGGGCTGGCCTGTGCGCAAGCGGCCTGCGCAAGAATCGCGGCCGCTAAAACGAACGCCGCAGCCCACGCTAATCGAGTCAACCAATTGCCATCAAGTTTCGACACTCCGCCTCCCATACCGACGCTGCGAACATTCCGCCCGCGCAATGCCAACGGCTCCAGACCGCGTCGCAACCTGCGTGCGGCTATCATACCCGCACCAGCTTCGCATCACATCTTGCGACGGCTTTGTCGCCGCAAGCCATAGCATTGGCAAACTGTCAGCCACTACCAACCCATTTGATCCATACGCTTCAGGATAATCGCGCTGTAGTGATTCATATGCTCCGGCCGTCGCCTGAGGGGAGCCGGCAGGATTGCCGCGAGCCGTGCCGCCTGTTGCCGGCCAACATTGCTGGCTGCGGTTTCATCGTAGTAACGGCACGCCGACTCCGCACCATAGATACCGGCGCCCCATTCGACCACGTTAAGGTAAATTTCCAGAATGCGCTTTTTGCCGAGGAAGAGTTCGGCGACCGGCACCAATGACGCTTCTGCGCCCTTGCGAAGGAAAGAGCGGCCCGTTCCGAAGAACAGGTTTTTTACCAGTTGCTGTGTAATGGTGGAAGCTCCGCGCGTGCGCTCGCCTTCCAGGTCATCTTCGGCGGCGATTTGGATCTCGTGCCAATCGAATCCATGGTGCTGGTAGAAGCGCGAGTCCTCCGCGGCGATCACGGCGTGCTGGAGATCGAGAGAGATTTGGTTGAGCGGAACGAATTTGTAGCGTTCGTGATACGGCGCGCCATGAATCCAAGCCTGCAAGCGGCGCTGCATGTGCACCGCGGTGGTCGGTGGGTCGATCCATCGGGCGGCCACCAGGATCAGCGCGGCCAGCGACCAAAGAAGCACCACGCCGATGACAAGCCATGTGACAAACGATCGGAGCAATCCGGTCCGAACCGGCGACTTCGAGTCTGTGATCGGCGTTGCGGTCACATTTCAGAATAACAGCATGGGCTGATTATTCGCGGATCGCCTGCGCTTACGCGAGGTTGCCAGAAGCGGCGAGTTTGCCGTACCAATAGCCGGACTCCTTGATGATGCGCCGCTGGTCGCGAAAGTCCACCCAAACCAGGCCGAAGCGTTGCGCGTAACCTTCCGCCCATTCGAAATTGTCCATCAGGCTCCAGTGATGATAGCCACGCACATTCGCGCCATCTTTCATGGCGCGGCCGAGCGCGCTCAAATAGCCGCGCGTGAAATCGATGCGCCGCTGATCGGGGATCTTCCCGTGCGCGTCGGGTGCATCGAGATACGAACAGCCGTTCTCCGTGATTTCGAGCAACGGCTTGTTGTACTCGCGGGTGATGCGCATCACCAGTTCGTAGAAGCTGTCGGGCCACACTTCCCACGCAAAATCGGTCAGCGGACCTTCGAACGCGTCGAAGTTGCGCACCCCGGTGGCGGCCTCGCCCGGTCCCACGGGAATTGCGGAGATCAACGAGCGTCGGTAATAGTTCAGGCCGAGAAAATCGAAGTTGGCTTTGCACAATTCCATGTCGCCGGGCTTTACGCCCATTACCTCGTACGGATTCCCGGTAGGGAACGCGTTGGGATAGTTGCCCTTCAGCGCCGGTTCGATGAACCAGATATTGGCGAGCGCATGCGCGCGGTCGGCCGCTGCTTTATCTTCGGGGCTCGAGGTGGCGGGCTCGCAATTAGAGACGCTGAATGCGCTGCCAACTTCGAATTTCGGATTCACGGCCTTCAGCGCGCGGAACGCCTGGCCCTGCGCAATATTCACCACGTGCGTGGCGCGCATGGTGGCCGCGAAGTCCTTCAGAGCTGGGGCATGAATGCCCCAGGCGTACCCCAGGAACGTGAAGACCCACGGCTCATTGAAGATGCACCACGAGGAAACGCGATCGCCCAGCGCGCGCGTGACCATTTCGCAATAGTCGGTGAAGCGCCCCACCATGTCGCGGTTCGGCCAGCCGCCCTGATCCTGCAACGCTTGCGGCAAATCCCAGTGATACAGCGTGGCCAGCGGGCGAATCTTTGCTTCCTGCAGCGTGTCCGCCACGCGCTTGTAGTAATCCAGGCCGTTCGGATTCGCCTTGCCGGTGCCGTCGCCCTGAATGCGTGGCCAGGAAATCGAGAAGCGGTAGCTCTTGATGTTGAGCTTCTTCGCGAGTTCTACGTCCTCTTTATAGCGGTGGTAGGAATCGCAGGCCACGTCGCCCGTGTCCGCGCCCTTCACTTTGCCGACGGTGTGCGCGAAGGTATCCCAGATGGATACGCCCTTCCCGTCTAAATTCCAGCCGCCCTCGATCTGATAAGACGCGGTCGCCACTCCCCACAGAAAGTCTTTCGGAAACTGGTAAGGAACGAAGACGTTGTGTGCTTCGGGAACCGCGCCGAATCCTCGTGCGGAGGCCGGGAATGCGCTGACTGCCGCTGCTCCCAGAAGACTGCCCACAAAATCGCGGCGCGACATGCCAAACATTCTTGGAGCCATGGACGGGACTCTCCCTTCGGTAGAGGACATTCGTTTTACGGATTACCCAGCTGAGGAGCGATGCTGGCCGAATAGTACATCAAAAACGATCAGCACGGCACCAACGGTCACCGCCGAATCCGCCACATTAAACGTCGGCCAGGGATTCAGCACGTGCCACGGAATGAATTTCACGTAGACCTGAATGAAATCCGTTACTGCTCCGTGCACGATGCGGTCGGTCACGTTTCCCGTAGCTCCCGCCAGCAGCAGCGACAGTCCCGCCGCGCTTAGCGCGTTCAGGTGGCGCGTGGCCACCAGCATCCACGAGATTACCGCAATGATCACCAGCGATCCCGCAATCAGCACATAGCGCGTCTTGCTCGAACCAGGATCGGAAAAGAAGCTGAACGCGATGCCCGGATTGCGCGAAAAAACGATGTTCAGGCAGCCGGGGATGACCACCTGCGGAAAATAATCGGGCAGCCGCGACTCGACCCACGCCTTGCTGGCGCGATCCAGAAACGCCACCGCCAGCGTCAGCACCAGCCAACGAAGTCGCTTCGGAAAAATCATGCAGTCACCGGTGGCATCGGCTGTAGTCTGTGCCGGACGAATTTGTGAGCGTAGCTCATGTAGCGCTGGACTTCATGCCGGCGATTTTTCGATTTCGGCAATGGCCTCACTGCAGCGATCGCAGATCGTTGGATAGCGGGAGTTCTCGCCCACGTGGGTGGAGTAATTCCAGCAGCGCTCGCACTTCTTGCCATCGGCGCGCTGCACGGTCACTTCCAGGCCAGGCATGACGTCAGATTTGTAGTCCCCAGCGCCAGCGCTCATCAATTCGACCTGCGACACGATGAACAACCCCGGCAGTTGCGCCAGGTAATGCTTCAGCTTGGCCTTCAACTCCAGGTCG
>Ga0335076_10000519_pt1 | contig 35961 bp, 35 predicted proteins | sample Lox_Sample_25_FD_206717 | JGI IMG/M metagenome (GOLD analysis project Ga0335076, IMG submission 206717) | Soil microbial communities from Loxahatchee National Wildlife Refuge, Florida, United States - Lox_Sample_2.5 | ecosystem: Environmental > Terrestrial > Soil > Wetlands | place: USA...
GTCACTGTGGGAGGTTGCGCATGGAGTGGACGGTCGCCTCCCGCACCGACCCCGGCTTGAAGCGCCCCGTGAACGAGGACTTCTTCGCCGTCGACGACAAACGAGGCGTGTTCGTGGTCGCCGATGGCCTCGGCGGACACGTCGCGGGCCGGCGCGCGTCGGAGCTGGGCGTCGGCGTGTTCCTCGAGACGCTCGCGCGCGATCCCGAAGACGCGCCGCTGGCGCTCATGCGCGAGGCGTTCACGCGCGCGAACGCGGCCATCCGCGAGCTGGCCAATCGCGAGCCGCAGCTGCGCGGCATGGGCACGACCCTGGCCGCGCTGTGGCTGCGCGGCGACGAGGCGCTCGTGGCGCATGCGGGCGACAGCCGCCTCTACCTGTTCCGCACGGGCGGCCTGCACGCGCTCACGATCGACCACTCGCTCGTGGGCGAACGCGTCGCGCGCGGCGAGCTGACGCTGGAGCAGGCGCGCATCCACCCGAGCCGCCACGTGATCACGCGCGCCGTGGGCGTGCTCGAGGCGGTCGACCCCGATGTCGCGTCGCTGCGCCCCCGCCCGGGCGACGTGTTCATGATCTGCTCGGACGGCATCTCGGCGCAGCTCACGGACGACGAGATCCGCGACTGCCTGGTCGAGTGCGGCGCGGAGCTGCCGCGCGCGAGCCGCGAGCTCGTCGACATGGCGAACGCGCGCGGCGGCGACGACAACGCGACCGTCATCCTGGTCGCGGTGACGCCCGGCTAGACGTCCTCGAGGTCCTCGGAGTCCGAGTCGCGCTCCTCGGCCATGTTCACGCGCGCCAGCATGCCCTCGGCAATGGCATCGGGATCGGGCTTGTACGCCCCGAGTGCGATGCGTCGCTTGAGCTCCGCGAGGCGCTCTTCGCGCGCGTCTCCGCCCGCCGCCTCGGCGAGGTACTCGACCGAGTACACCTCCGCCACGTCGAGATCGGGCTCGCTCTTCTTCCCTCGCGACATCGCGTCCCCCACGGGGCCGATCGGGCCCCATTCATGCATCGGTGCCGCCCTGGACTTCTTGAGCCCGCCGCGCCGCGCGCGCCACGACGTGGGGAGTTGCGCGGCTTCTTGCGCGAGCGCGGCTCAGGAGTTGCGCGTGCGCAGGTCGGGCGCGCCGCCGGGCGGCGTGAGGTTCCTCACGCGGAGCTTCTCGACGAGCGTGGTGCGCTTCATGCCGAGGAGCTGCGCGGCGCGGTTCTTGTTCCAGCCGGTCGCGTTCAGCGCCGCGAGGATCAGCTCTTCCTCGTAGGCCGCGACGAGCGCCGCGCAGTCGATGCCCTCGCGCGGGATCGACACGGACGGACGCTCGAGCCGCTGGCCCGCGACGGAAGGGGGCAGGTCGCTCTCGTCGACCCAGCCGCTGCGCCGCAGCACGACGAGCCGCTCGACCAGGCCCTGCAGCTCGCGCACGTTGCCCGGCCAGTCGTACTCGGTCATGCGCTTCAGCGCGGTGTCCGTGATGCCCGCGATGTCGGGGTACGAGCGGCGCTGCACCTCGATGTAGTGGCGCACGAGCAGCGGCACGTCCTCGCGGCGGGCACGCAGCGAAGGGACTTCGATCGGCACGCCGCACAGGCGGAAGTACAGGTCTTCGCGGAAGCGCTTCTCGCGGATCAGCTCCGGCAGGTTCTGGTTCGTCGCGGCGACCACGCGCACGTCGGCGCGCTCGGTGCGCGACGAGCCCACGGGCTCGTACTCGCGCTCCTGCAGCACGCGCAGCAGCTTGGTCTGGAGCTTCGGGCTCATGTCCCCGATCTCGTCGAGGAAGATCGTGCCGCCGTTCGCGGCTGCGAAGCGGCCCACGCGGTCGCGCAGCGCGCCCGAGAACGCGCCGCGCACATGGCCGAAGAGCTCGCTCTCGAGCAGCTCCTCGGGGATCGCGCCGCAGTTCACGGCGACGAACGGACGCGCGGCGCGCGGGCTGTTGTAGTGGATGGCGCGCGCGAAGAGCTCCTTGCCCACGCCGCTCTCGCCGAGCACCAGCGCCGTCGCTTCGGAGTCGGCGACCTTGCGCACCATGTCGATCGTGGCGCGCAGCGCCTCGCTCTCGCCCACGATGTTGTCGAAGCCGTAGCGGCTCTCGAGCTGGCGCTGCAGCTGGCGGTTCGCGCCGTGGAGGCGGCGGAACTCGAGCGCCTTCTCGACGAGCGGAGACAAGCACGCGATGCGCTCGTAGCTCTTCTCGATGAACCAGAATGCGCCGGCCGAGAGCGCCTCGACCGAGCGCTCGGGGTTGCCGAAGCCGGTCACCACGATGCACACCGCTTCGGGATCGAGCGCGCGCACGCGCCGCACGAACGCGATGCCGTCGAGCCCGGGCATGCGCAGATCGGTGAGCACCAGGTCGAACGTCCGCTGCTCGAGCCGCTCGAGTGCGGCGGCAGGATCGCCTTCGGCGACGACCGCGAAGCTCTCGCCCTCGAGGTAGCGAACCAGTGCCGCGCGGAACAGCGCGTCGTCGTCCACCACCAAGACGGAGCCGCGATTCAAACACCCACCCCTAGGTAAGGCGAGTGTAGAGAAGGGTTGCACGTCACTCAAGCGTGTCGCGCCGGGCTCCGATCTCGTCGCGGATGCCCCCCGACTCGCCGAGCGACTTTCGCGCCAGCGCCGGTGCGCGCGTGCTCGTGGCGGACGACGAGCCCGCGCTCGTGCGCGGCCTGCGGCGCCAGCTGGAGCGCGGCGGCTTCGCGGTGCTCGAGGCCAACGACGCCGGGCTGCTGCGCATGCAGCTCGCGCAGGAGCCCGAGGTCGTGCTGCTCGACCTGCGGCTCGGCTCGGCGTCGGGCATGGAGCTGCTCCACGAGCTGCGCGAACGCCGGCCCGACACCGAGATCATCGTGATGACGGGCTACGCCAGCATCGACTCCGCGGTCGCGTGCATGCGCGCGGGTGCGTTCGACTACCTGGAGAAGCCGTTCGCGGACGGCCGCCGCGTGCTGCAGACGGTCGAGCGCGCGCTCGAGCGGCGGCTGCTGCGCACGCGCAACCGCGAGCTCGAGGGCGAGCTCGACCGCCGCTCGGCGCTCGAGCGCGTGGTCGCGCAGTCCGCATCGATGCGCCGCGTGCTCCAGACCGTGCGCGATCTCGCCGCGAACGAGAGCAACGTCCTGATCGAGGCCGAGAGCGGCACGGGCAAGGAGCTGGTGGCGCGCGCGATCCACGAGACCTCGCCGCGCCGCGACGGCCCGTTCGTGCCCGTCGACTGCGGCGCGCTGCCCGAGGGCATGATCGAAGGCGAGCTGTTCGGCTACCTGCGCGGCGCGTTCACGGGCGCGGTGCGCGACTCCGAGGGCCTGTTCGGCGCCGCGGACGGCGGCACGCTGTTCCTGGACGAAGTGGGCGAGCTGCCGCTCGGCCTGCAGGCGAAGCTGTTGCGCGCGATCCAGCAGCGCGAGGTGCGGCAGCTCGGCGCGACCGACGCGCGCGCGATCGACGTGCGCCTCATCGCTGCGACGAACCGCGACCTGGCGACCGAAGTACGCGGTGCCCGCTTCCGCGCCGACCTGTTCTACCGCCTGCGCGTGGTGTCGCTGGCGCTGCCGCCGCTGCGCGAGCGGCCCGAGGACGTGCCCGTGCTCGCGAGTCACTTCGTCGAACGCGCGGCGCGGGGCACCAAGGTGATCGGCCTCGAGCCCGAGGCGCTCGAGCGGCTCATCGCGCACCGCTGGGACGGCAACGTCCGCGAGCTCGAGAACACGATCGAGGCGGCGGTGGCGCTGGCGCAGGGGCCGCGCATCACGGCGGCGGACCTGCGGCTGTCGAGCTTCGACGAGCCGCGCGCGCACCTGCCGGGCGACGTCGCGCTGTCGCTCGAAGCGTACGAGCGCGCGTGCCTGCAGGAGGCGCTGCGCCGCTGTCAGGGCGACGTGCGCAGCGCCGCCAAGCTGCTCGGCATCGGACGGAGCACGTTCTACCGCAAGCTCGGCAGCGCCTAGGCGCGCGGCGGGCCCGAGATCACGATCACGTCGGCGAGCGCGGGGAAACGCGCGGCGACGCGGTCGGCGGCGCGCAGCAGCGCGGAGGCCCACGCTTCCGGCAGGCGCGCGAGGAGCCGCGCCCAGCTGCGCACGCCCCACAGCAGCGACGTGCCGGCGAAGCCGTCGATCGCGACGTGGCGGCCGATCTGCTCGCGCAGGAGCCGCGCGTCGTAGCGCGTGAAGTGATCGGAGGGCACGTGGTACGTGCGGCGGCCCGGCTTGCGCGCGCGGCGCAGGCGCTCGGCGAGACGCTGCAGCTTGCAGCCCAGCGACTCGAAGTTCGCGACCGCGAGCACCACGCGGCCGTCGGCGCGCGTGACGCGCGCCAGCTCGGCGATGCAGCGCTCGGGATCGTCGAAGTGGTCGAGCGCACCCTTGCAGAACGCGCCGTCGAAGCTCTCGTCGCGGAAGGGCAGGGCCTCCGACCACGCGCGCGCCCAGCGGACACTTCCTGGTGTAGCGGGCGCTTCCTTCGCGGCCACGAGCTTCGCCAGCTCGATCATGCGCTTCGACGGCTCGGCGCAGACGGCGTGTGCGCCCTGGCGCGCGAGCGCCCGGCTGTCCTGGCCCAGGCCGGCCGCGGAATCGAGCACGCGGGCGCCCGGCGCGCCGCGCGCGGCCTCGAACGTGAGCGCCTCCATGCGCCGGAACAGGAACTCGGAGTCGCGCGAGGTCCCGGTCGGGATCACGTGCGTCATGTCGCGGTCGAGGTCGACGGCCCTCATCGCGTGCGCCACTCCGCGAGCACGCGCCGGTAGACGGCGAGCGTGCGCTCTGCGGTCGGCCGCCAGCCGAACACCTCCTCGAGGCGCGGCCGTGCCGCGAGCGCTTCCGCATGCGCCTCGTCCCAGCGCTCCAGCACTTCGGCGATCGCCTTGGCGAGGGCGGGCGGGTCGCGCGGCGGCACGAGCCGGCCCGCGCCCGCGTCTTCGATCAGCTCGGGCAGCGCGCCCGCGCGCGTCGCGACGACGGGCGTGCCGGCGGCGAGCGCCTCGATCGCCGGCAGGCCGAAGCCCTCGAAGAGCGAGGGCAGCACCACGGCCGCCGCGTCGCGGTAGGCCCGCTGCAGCTCCGGTTCCGACACCTTGCCCGAGAAGCGCACGCGCGACTCGAGCCGCAGCTCGCGGAGCGCGTCGTCGAGCGGCGTGCCGAACGGGCGGCCGTCGAGCACGCGCAGCTCGACGTCGTGCGGCAGGAGCGCGAGCGCCTGCAAGAGGAACTCGAGCCCCTTGTTCGGGTCCCCGCAGCGGCCGACGAACAACAGCTCGGTCCGCCGCGGCCGCGCGCGCCGCTCGGCCGCCGCCGGCAGCTCGACGCCGTTGCGCACGTCGACGATGCGCTCGGGCCGCACGCGAAAGTCGCGCGCGATCGCGTCGCGCGACGCGCCGCTCGAGGTCAGAACGCCGGCGAGCCGCCGGGCGACACGCGCCTGTGTACGCACCGGGTAGAACGTGAGCGAGCCCTTCCGCTCGCGAAACGTCTGGTCGCGCGCGAGGCTCGAGCGCAGGTCGATCGACAGCGGGTGGTGGATCGTCGTCACCACCGGCAGCCCGAGCGCCTGCAGCCACAAGAGGCCGTAGCCGAGCGATTGCACGTCGTGCACCAGGTCGTAGCGCGCGCCGCGGCGCAGCTCGCGCTGCAGCGCCACCGCCGCGCGCGCGCTGAACGCGAACGGCTCGGGCAGGAAGCCGAAGCGCGTGACGGCGAACTCGAAGAAGTCGAGCGGGCGGAAGATGCTCCACGGCCTCTCGCGGTCGAGGAACGCGCCCGGCCGCTTGTCGAAGCGCTTGCCCCAGAACATCTGGTTCGGCAGCCGGAACACGCGCGCCCACGGCAGCTCGCACGGATACGGCGGGCCGACGAAGACGTCGATCTCGCAGCCGAGCGCCGCGAGTTCGCGCGTCAGCGCGTGCAGGTACACGCCCTGGCCGCCGCTCTTCATGTTCCCGCGGTAGCAGAGGAAGGCTACGCGCACGGCCGCTCCGCGAGCCGGCCCGTCGCAACGCGCGTGCCGTAGAGGACCAGGCTCTTCGGCCACACGAGGTCGAGCATGTGCTCGATGCGCGACCAGGTCTTCGAGAACGCCGCCTTCACCAGGAACGCGCGCAGCGCGCGCGTGGGCGGCGCCTGCTCGTCGTCGAGCCCGACGAGCGCGCGCACGCCCCAGTACGGCGAGTGGAAGGAATGCGCGAAGCCGACGCCGTCGACGCGCACGCCGGCGCGCGCGAGCGCCAGCGCAAGGTCGCGTGGGCGGAACACGCGGATGTGTCCCCCGGGGCTCTCGAAGTAGAGGCGCGTGGCCGCCAGGTAGAGCCACTCGGTGATGGCGGTCGGGATCGTCACGCCGAGCGTGCCGCCGGGCCGCACCACGCGCGCGAGCTCGCGCGCCGCGGCGCCGTAGTCGTGCACGTGCTCCATCACTTCCGAGCAGATCGCGCGGTCGAACGCGCCGTCGGGGAAGGGCAGGCGGAACACGTCGCCGCGCAGCACGCCGCCGTGCAGCTTCTCCTCGGCGCGGCCGCGCCGCTCGTGGATGCCCGCGCGCGCGATGCGCAGCGACGGCACGTCCAGGTCGAGCCCCACGGTGTGCGCCCCTCGGTCGAGCGCGCCGAAGCAGTGGCGGCCCCCGCCGCAGCCCGCGTCGAGCAGCCAGTCGCCGCGCTCGAGGCCGAGCCTAGCGAGGTCGACGGTGAGCACGGACCGCCTCGGCGAGGACGTCGGCTGTGCGGGACGCGGCCTCGCGCCACGAGAACACGGAGAGCACGCGCTTGCGCGCGGCGCGGCCCAGCTCGGCGACCTGCTCGCGCGGCAGGCTACACAGCTCTGTGATGGCCGCGGCCAGCGCGTCGGGGTCGCGGAACGGCACGACGCGGCCCGCTTCGCCGTTCGTACCCACGACCTCGGGCAGCGCACCGCCCGCCGTCGCGATCACCGGCAGCCCGCACGCCATCGCCTCGGAAGCCGGGAAGCCGAAGCCCTCGAAGAACGACGGCACCAGCGCGATGCGCGCGGTCGAGTACTGCTCGACGAGCTCCTCGACCGTGAGCAGGCGCTCGAGCAGCACCACGCGCTTCTCGAGCCCGAGCTCGCGGATCTTGCGCGGCACCAGCCCGTCCGCGGGAATGCGCCCGTCGACGATCTTGAGCGTCACGTTTTCCGGCGTGCGCGCGAGGGCTTCCAGTAGATAGGGAATGCCTTTCTTCCGGTCTTCGGTGCGCCCCACGAAGATCAGGTCCGTCTCGTGCGCGCGCGGCAGCGGCCGGAAGGTCTCGGCGTCGGTGCCGTTGTAGACGACCGCCACGTCCTGCTGCGGCACCCTGAAGTAGCGCTCGATCTCGCGCGCCGACGCGTGCGACACGGTGAGCACGCGCGCGAGCCGTGGCACCACGGCCTCTTGCATGAACAGCGGGAAATAGAGCGTGCGCTTCCACTTGCGGCGGAAGCGCGGGTCGATCTCGAAATCGGCCAGCCGGTCGATGTGCAGCGGGTGGTGCACGACGCCGACCACGGGAACGCCCGTCGCCTGCAGCGCGAGCAGACCCCAGGAGAGCGACTGGTTGTCGAGGACCACGTCGAAGCGGTGGCGCCGCTGCAGCTCACCCCAGCGCACGAGCAGGCGCAGCCCGAACGCCGTCATCTCGGGGAATACACCGAAACGTGTCAGCCCGAGCTCCCACAGGTTGCCCGGCCACAGCGCGCGGAAGGGCGCGTGCTTCGGCAGCGCCTTCGCCAGCGGCAGCGCGAAGAACATCTCGTTCGGGATCACGTGCAGCGGGATGCCCGGCGCGAGCTCCGGCAGCGGCGGGCCCGAGATCACGTGCACCTCGTGGCCGAGCTCGTGAAGCCCCTTCGCGAGGGCGGCCGTGTAGATGCCCTGGCCGCCGCAGAACATGTTGCCGCGATACGTGAGGAGGGCGATGCGCATCGGGCTAGCGCACGCCGCGCGGATTCTCGCGCGGGGCGTCGGTGGAGCGCGTCGCGCCGCCGGCGCCGCCGGTGCCCGACAGGCTCTCGCCTTCGGCCTCCACCTGGACGGTGGCGATCGTCCAGCCGATCCAGGCCACGAGCCCGAGCACGAACAGCACGGCGGCCGCGACCGGGATCGCGAGCGCCCAGTAGCTCTGCGCCAGCACGCCTCCGACGAAGAGCGCGGCGGCGGCGAGCGCCGCCAGGCACAGCAGCCCGCCCAGCACGCGCGAACGCTCGTCGGCTCCGGAGCTCATGGCGGCGGAGCTTACCAGAGGCCCAAATCGGGCGGCAAAGCACGCGAGCGTCAAGCTCGGCGCGCGCGGCGCCGATCTCCGAGAGATGGCGCCGCCGCCCGCCAAACGCCGCAAGCTCCTGCCGCCGCTGCGGATCGAGTGCGCGCGCGGGGCCGGCCGCAGGAACCACTTCCTCGGCTATGCGGCGAACGTGTCGGAGACGGGCGTGTTCGTGCAGTCGCTCGCGGCACGCCCGCCGGGCACGCGCCTGCGCCTGGTGATGCACCTCACGCGCGCCGAGGAGCCGATCTCGACCGAGGCCGAGGTGCGCTGGGTGCGCGGCTACGGCGGCAAGCGCGCCCCGTCCGCCGGCATGGGCCTGCGCTTCCTCGGCATGCGCCCATCGGATCGCAGCATCCTGCAGGCGATGTGCAGCGCGCCCACGGTGCGCTCGTCCGCCGACATCCAGCCCCTCGTGCGCAGCGACCGCCGCAGCGGCGGTTGAACGCCGGCGCCGCGAGCGGTATAGGCCACGCCGGTGGGGGACTCGGCGCTCTGGATCGGGCTCATGTCGGGCACGTCGGCGGACGCCATCGACGCCGCCGTCGTGCGCGTGGGCGCCGCGCCCGCCGACGTCGAGCTGCTGGCGCTCCACTCCGAGCCGCTCGACGAGACGCTGCGCGCGCGCATCCACGAGCTCGTGTCGGGTGCCGTGCCGCTGCGGGAGCTGCTGCGCCTGGACGCGCTGCTCGGCGAGCGCTTCGCGGCCGCTGCGCTGGCCGCCGCGCGCGCCGCCGGCGTGCGCATGGAGGACGTGCGCGGCATCGGCTCGCACGGCCAGACCGTCGCGCACCACCCCGAGCCGGAGGTGCGCGGCACCTTGCAGATCGGCTCGGCCGCCGTGATCCACGCGCGCACGGGCCGGCCCGTGGTGTCCGACTTCCGCAGCGCAGACATCGCGGCCGGCGGGCAGGGCGCGCCGCTCACGCCGTTCTTCCACTTCCACCGCTTCGCCGACGCGCGCGAGCGCCGCGCCGTGCTGAACGTGGGCGGCTTCACGAACGTGACCTACCTGCCCGATCGCGACCCGGCGCACGTGATCGCGTTCGACCCGGGCCCCGGCAACGCGCTCGTCGACCGCGCGGCGCGCTGGGCGAGCCAGGGCCGCGAGCGCTTCGACCGCGACGGCGAGCGCGCCGCGCGCGGCCAGGTGCACCGCGAGCTCGTCGAAGAGTGGCTGCGCGAGCCCTACTTCGCGGCGCCGCCGCCGAAGAGCACGGGCCACGAGCGCTTCGGCGAGGCGTTCTTCGCGCGCGCACGCGCCGCGGTGCTGGCGGCGGGCGGCTCGGCGGACGACGTCTTCGCGAGCCTGCTCGCGCTCACCGTCGAGAGCGTCGCGCGCGCGGCCGAACGCTTCTTCCCGCGCCCCGCCGAGCGCTGGCTCCTGTGCGGCGGCGGCGCGCGCAACCCGGTGTTGATGGAGCGCCTGCGCGTGCGCCTCGCGCCCGCACTGCTCGACTCGACCGACGCCCACGGGGTGCCGAGCGAGGCCCTCGAGGCGATCGCCTTCGCCGTCCTCGGCCACTGCGCGAGCCTCGGCGAGCCGTCGAACCTGCCGGCGGCGACGGGCGCCCAGCGCGCGGTCTCGCTCGGTGCGGCGACCCCGCCCGGCGCCTTTCGCAGCTGACACCGGCGAGGCGAGTCACCCGCTCCGATGAGCCGCAGGGCGAGCGAAGTCTATAAGGTCAGCTCCAAGCCGTCGTACGCCGTGGCGAACTCGAGGCGGCCCTCGTTCTCCAATACCTGGTTGCCGAGGTGCGTGAGGCGCATGGCGCCGCAGCGGAAGCGTGCGCGCTCGCGGACGAGGCGGCCGTGCGACAGATGGAACGCGAACTCCTCGTCGTAGAAGACGCACTCGCAGATGAACAGGTCCGCGTCGCCGACCTTGTCGGGCAGGCTCTCGTGCCAGCCGGTGTCGCCCGAGAACACGACGGAGCGGCGCTCGGTGTCGACGCGGAGCATGTGCGGGCAGGTGTGCTCCTGGTGCACGGCCGGCATCGGCGTGACGCGGAAGCCGGGCAGGTCGATCGGCTTGTCGAGCGCGAACTCGACGTAGCGGATGGGGAAGCGCGTGCTCGACTCGCCCTCGTAGTGATAGGCGCGCGTCAGTGCGGCGAGCTTCTCGGCCACGCCCGGCGGGCCCAGGATTTCGAGCGGCCGGTGGCGCGGGCTCGCGTATACGTAGTCGAGCAAGAGGAACGGCACGCCGGCGATGTGATCGCCGTGGAAGTGAGACAGGGCGACGGCGTCGATCTCGAGCGGGTCGATGCCCATCTCTTTCAAGCCGCCAAGCGTGGTGGGCCCGCAGTCCAGCAGCAGCGTATGTCCGCCGTCGCGAACGAGGATGGCGCTGTTGCGGCGGCCGCCGCTTCCGAACGCATCGCCCGTTCCCACGAACAGCACCTCAGCCATCGCGCCAAACCTCTCTTCCGAATGCGATCGCGCGCTCGAGCACCGCGCCGGGCGCGACCTCCGCACCGGGCAGGGCGAGGGAATCTACGAGGCGGGCGCCACGCCCGAGGTGACCGCGCGCGGAGACCACCGAGCCGGGGCCGACCCGGGCGCCCGCCTCGACGACGGCTCCGGCGCCGATCCAAGCCGGGCCGGCCACCTCCCCGTCGACGCGGGAACCGGGGCCCGTGTGGACGGCCTTCGCGGCGACTTCGCGCGCCAGCGCAGCGCGGTTCGCGAGGAGCAGCTCAGCCGGTGTGCCGACCGGCCACCAGGGCTGCTCGACGGGCTGGAGCCAAGTGCCGATCCGGGCTGCGCTGCGCATGGCCGGCAGATACACGTCGGGAATGATCTCGAATCCCGCGCGCTCGGGCATGCGAGCGAAGATCGCCGGCGACATCACCTGGACCCCGATGAACAGACCGCTCTCGACCTCACCCCCGAGATCGATCCGGTCCGTGAAACGAACCACACTCCCGCCGCGATCGTAGCCGATCGAGCCGAACTCCTCCTTGCGGGAATCGGCGCGCAGGGCCAGGGTGGCGAGGGCACCCGACTCACGGTGGGCGCGCGCGAGCGCGGCGAAGTCGAGCTCGAGGCACATGTCGCCGTTCACGACGAGAAACGGCTCGGCGTCGCCGAGCAGCGCCCGTGCGCCCGCGATGCCGCCGCCGCTGCCGCGGGGCGCCGGCTCGTGAAGCCAGTCGATCGGGAGCGGCGCAGCGCAGAGCGCGGCGCGCAGCGACTCCGGGTGCGCGTGCGTATTGACGATCGCGCGCCCGACGCCCGCAGCGGCGAGCGCGCGCGCGAGGCGCAGGATCACGGGCACGTCGAGCACGGGCAGCGCCGGCTTCGCGCACGTCTTCGCGAGCGGCGCCATGCGCGTGCCGAGGCCGGCCGCGAGGATCATCGCCTTCACGGCGGCGTCTCCGCGAACGCGCGGCGCAGCAGCGCGGCGAGCCCCGCCTGCGCCGGCGGCAGCGCGGGCAGCGCTTCCAGCACCGCCGCCCGTGCGCGCGCGATGAACGGCCGGTAGCGCAAGTCGCCCTTCTTATCGACGACGAAGCGGTAGCGGCCGTAGTCCTTGCACTTGCGCTGCACGACGAGCAGCGCGAAGCGCACGGGCTCGGCGCTCGCGCCGCGCGCGCGCCAGTAGCGCGCGCACAGGTCGGCGCGCTCGGCCCCTTCGATCTCGAGATAGGAGTCGTACACGAGCGCCGCGAGGTCGAGCTCGGGCGGCGCCAGCAGCGCGTCCTGGTAGTCGATCACGCGCAGGCGGCCGCGCGGATCGACCATCAGGTTCTGGCTCTGCACGTCGCGCAGCGCAAGCCCGCGGGGCAGCGCCGCGACGGCGCGCGCCAGTGCGTCGAGCTCGCCCGCGAGCTCGGCGCGGAAGCGCTCGGGCAGCCCGTGCTCGGCGAACGTGCGCAGCTCGAAGCTCACCCACTCCGCGTCGAAGCTGCGCCGGAACGGCAGCGCGTCCTCGTGCGGGAAGCCGTGCACGCGCGCGATCAGCTCGACTGCCTCGCGCATGCGCTCGCGGCGCTCGTCTTTCGGCAGGTCGAGCAGCCGCACGTCGCCCAGGTCCTCGAGCAGGATCCAGCGCTCCTTGCGTTCGACCGCGTAGATCTCCGGCACGGGCACGCCGCGCCGCGCGAGATACTCGGTCACGTCGACGAACGGCAGCTCCACCGACTCGGCGCGCAGCGCGGGCGGCAGGATCGCGGGGTCCTCGCGCAGCGCGTGCATGAGCACCGCCGTCGAGCCGTCGGTGAAGCGCGCGCGGAAGTAGCGCCGCGCGCCGGCGCCGCCGGGCAGGGCGACGAGCTCGGCGGGCGCGGCTCCGCGCACTCGCTCGATCCAGCCGCACGCGCGTTCCATCTCTCTCCCCCCGGTCGCTGCGAGGATGGCGGCCCGGCGCGGGAGCGGCAAGCGCTCGACGAGTGCTCTAAGGTTCGCGCGCCGTGACCGCTCGCGCGTGTGCCGTCGCCGTGCTCGTTCTGTGCGCCGCCGTCGCTCGCCCCGCGCTGGCGGAAGAGTCGCCGCTGTCCGCTGCGCTCGCGAAGTTTCTCGCCGCACCGGCGCTGCGCGGCGCGCGCGTCGGCGTGCTCGTGGTCGATCTCGCCACGGGCGCCCACCTGGCCGAGCACGCGGCGGACGAGGACCTCGTCCCCGCGTCCAACCAGAAGCTGCTCATCTCCGCCGCGGCGCTCGACCGCTGGGGCCCGGCGCACGTGTTCGAGACGCCCGTGCTCGTCGAGGGCGAGCTCGGCGCGGACGGCGTGCTCGACGGCACGCTCTGGATCGTCGGCCAGGGCGATCCGACGTTCGTGTCCGAGAAGATGTGGAAGCTCGCCGAGGAGATCCGCCTCGCGGGCGTGCGCGAGATCAAGGGCGGCATCGGCGTCGACGCGACGCGCTTCGACGCGCTGCGCTTCCATCCCGACTGGGAGCCCGTGTCGTCGCGCGCGTACTACGCGCCCGTCTCCGCCTGGTCGGCGAACTATTCGAGCTTCCGCATCGACATCGTGCCCGGTGCGCACGTCGGCGCGCCCGTCGAGTTGCGGCTCGCGCCCGAGCTGCCGTACTTCAAGAGCACCGTCGACGCCGTGACCCTGCGCGGGGGCGGCCAGCTCATGCTCGACGTGGACGTGCTCGCCGACGGCAGCGGCGAGAACGTGAAGGTGTCGGGCGCCGTGTCGGCCGATCGCCCGGCGAGCACGTACTGGCGCGCCGTCGGGCTGCCCGAGCGCTACGCGGCTGCGCTCTTGCGCGCGCAGCTCGAGGCGCAGGGCGTGCGCGTGTCGGCGCGCATGCGGATGGGCGCGGCGCCCGCGGGTGCCCACGAGCTGCTGCGCTTCCCCGGCGACTCACTCGCGCTGCAGATCCGGCTCCTCGACAAGTTCAGCAACAATTTCGTCGCCGAACAGCTCACGAAGATGCTCGGCGCCGAGGTGTACGGTCCGCCAGGCACGTGGGACAAAGGCACGCGCGCGCTCGGCGCGTATCTCGAGGCGAACGGCATCGCGGATCCCGCGGTGGTGATCGCCGACGGCTCCGGGCTGTCGCCGCGCAACCGCGTCTCGCCCGCGACGCTCGTCGCGGTGATCCGCAAGGCCGCACTGCGCTTCGAGTCGGGCGCGGAGTTCGTCTCGGCGCTGCCGATCGGCGGCCGCGAGGGCACGCTCGAAGATCGCATGCAGGACGGCGCCGTGCAGATCCGCGCCAAGACGGGGCACCTGCGGCGCGTCGCCGCACTCTCGGGCGTGGTGCCGGCGTCGGACGGCTCGACGCGCGCGTTCTCCATCCTGGTGAACGGCGCGCGTGGCGAGCCCGATGGGGTGGACGCCGCGATCGACGCGTTCGCTGCGCGGCTGGGCGAGCCGAGCGGCTCCGCCGCGGCGCTCGCGTCGCCCTAGTTCTTCGCGCTGCGGCTCACCGTCGCGAGCCGCGAGTACACGGTGTGCACGTACAGCTCCGGCACCTGGTTGCCGTCGGCGAGCCGGCGGTCGAGCGCGGCCGGCCCCCAGTTGTACGCGGCGAGCGCCTTCTGCCACGTGCCGTAGCGCGCGTGGAGCAGCGCGAGGTAGCGCGTGCCGAGGCGTACGTTCAGGTCGGGAATGAACAGGTCGTCCGGGCCCGACCAGTCCAGGCCCGCTTCGCGCGCGAGCATCTCGCCCGTCGCAGGCATGATCTGCATGAGACCGAGCGCACCCACGGGCGAGCGCGAGAAGTTGTAGAAGCCGCTCTCGGTGTGCATCACCGCGAGCACGAGCCGCGCGTCGACGTGGTTGCGTGCGGACTCGACGAGGATCGCGCGCGCCGTGCGGCGGAGCTCGAACGGCGCGAGCCCCGTCATGTAGCTCGACAGCAGTCCGACGATGTCGTCGGCGGGGTTGCGCGGGCCGCGCGCGGCAATCGGGCGCGGTGCGGGAGCCGCGGGCCGCTCGGGCACCGAGCACGAGATCGCGAAGGAGACCAGGGCAAGAGACATGAACTTGTGGCGCCGCATCTTACGAGCTCCACCCGAAGGCGAGTCCCGTCGTGCGGATCACCATCGTGTTGTTGATGACTGCCCACGCAGGCAGCGCCGCGAGCACGAACAGGAGCGCGAGCTTCACGCGCGGCGGCACGTGCGTGGTCATGACGAGAAAGGCGATCGCCGAGCTGGTCACCACCAGCTCGAACGCGAGGCCGGGCACGAGGCCGATCGTGCCGAACAGCCACGCGGCCGCGGGGTTGGCCTCGGAGACTTCGTAGCCTGGGACGGGGGCGCGCAGACACAGGAAGGTCGTGGTGTTGTCCGCGACGTTCAGCAGGACCACCAGCATCCCCAGGGCGAAGCGCATCGAGTTCCTCCAGCAGCGATTGCTCGCCCGGGGAAATGTGCGAATTCCATGCCGCGGAGGGCCGCGGAGGGCGGTTTCGCGCGAGGCTGCGCGGCACCGCAAGCGGGATTGCGTGCGCACGCGCACGCACGTCCGTCGGAGGATCGGGAGGAGAGTTCCCTCGGAGGGAAATCCTGGTGTCAGCGGCGACGGCGCGCGAGCGCCGCCGCACCGGTCTCACTTCTTCGAGCGGCCCTTGCCGAGCAGGAGCCAGTCGAGGGAGATGTTCTCGCGCAGTGCGAGCGTGATGAGGAAGTCCGCGTGGGGCGTGGTGCCCGTCTCGTAGCGGTTCACGTTCTGCTGGAACACGCCGAGCTCCTTCGCGAAGGAGCGCTGGGAGCGGTTGCCGCGCACCTGAGCCAGGCGCAGCGGCACGAGCTTCTTCTGCTTCTCGAGAAGCGCCTTCGGAACTCCGGAGCTCTGATTCTTCTTGGTGCGGCCGGCCATGTGTCGGGCTCCTTTCGCGCTCCTCGAGTGCTCGCTCGAGTCAGGTTGGGGGTGGCGGACGAGCGCGATGGCACGGGGAACGGTGGCTACACCATCCTATGTCACACGCGCGGTCGGGCATCCTAGCGAAGCTGGGTGACGGTTCAAGACGGTTGCGACGCCATTTTTCACACTCGTGCGCTATCCGCGATTCTGTGTAGGGTGGCGAGGTGTCTTGACCTTCTCGCCGCGAGGTTGATAGGGTGCGCGGCGCCGAGGTTTTGGATGCGCGTCGTTGCCGGGGAGCTGCGGGGCCGCCGCCTGTCCTCCGTCCCTGGACGCGAGACACGTCCGACGACCGACCGTGCGCGCGCCGGCGTGTTCGATTGGCTCGGGAGTCGCGTCGAGGCCGCGCGCGTACTCGACCTGTTCGCAGGAACCGGCGCGCTGGGCATCGAGGCGCTCTCGCGCGGCGCGCGGGAGGCCGTCTTCGTCGAGCGCGCGCGGCCCGCGCTGCGCGTGCTGCGGGAGAACGTGGCGAGCCTGGGCCTCGGCGACCGCGCGCGCGTGGTCGAGCGCGATCTCGCGCGCGGCCTCGGGCCGGTCGCCGCCGACGGCGCCGTCTTCGAGCTGGTCTTCGCGGACCCGCCTTACGAAGGCGACTGGCTGGCGCGCCTGGTTTCCTGCGAGACTCTCTTTCGCCTGCTCGGTCCGGACGCCGTGGTCATCGCGGAGCGCTCGGCGCGCGCGGCGCCGGAGTCCGGCGCAGGCCGCCTGGTGCTGCGCGGCACGAAGCGGTATGGCGAGACGGCGTTCGACTGGTACGAGCGGGCGGACGAAGAGGGGGGAGGAGCTTCGGAATGAGCGAGAAACGGATCGCGGTCTATCCGGCGAGCTTCGACCCGATCACGAACGGTCACCTGGACCTGATCCACCGCGCGGCCAAGCTGTTCGACGAGGTCGTCGTCGCCGTCGCGACCAACCTCGAGAAGAGTGGGGGGACGTTCCCGGTCGATGAGCGCATCGCGATGGTGCGCCAGGCCGTCGCGGGCATGCCCAACGTGCGCGTCGACCTGATCCAGAGCCTGCTGGTGGAGTACCTGCAGCGCATCGGCGCGCGGATCGTCATCCGCGGGCTGCGCGCGTTGCAGGACTTCGAGTACGAGTTCGAGATGGCGCTCATGAACAGCCACATGTTCCCCGAGATCGAGACCGTGTTCCTCATGACGAGCGAGCGCTGGTTCTACGTCTCGGCGTCGCGGGTGCGCGAGCTCGTGCGCTTCGGCGCGGACGTCACGGAGTTCGTGCCGCCCGACATCGCGAAGCGGCTCTCGGAGCGGATCGGCCCGAAGCGCCGCGGCTAGTCGCGCTCGATCTCCAGCTCTTTCATCTTGAGCTGGAGGCCGCGGCGCGAGAGCCCGAGCTCCTTGGCCGCGCGCGTGACGTTGCCGTCGGTGAGGCGCAGCGCCTCTAGGATGGCGTCGCGCTCGATGCGCTGCGTCGCCGCGCGGATGCGCTCGCGCAGCGGCGTCGCCTCTGCTGCGCCTGCCTGCGCGCGCGCCTGCGGCTGGATCTCGGCGGGCAGATCCTTCGGCAGCAAGGTGGCGCCGTCACACAGAAGTGTCGCCCGCTCGATCGCGTTCTCGAGCTCGCGGATGTTCCCGGGCCACGGGTGCGCGCGCAGCGCGTCCATCGCCGCCGGATCGATGCCCGTCACGGGCCGCGACAGCTTGGCCGCGAAGCGCTCCAGGAAGAGCCGCGCGAGCGTGGGGATGTCCTCGGGCCGCTCGCGCAGCGGCGGCAACTCGATCGGCACGACGTGCAAGCGGTAGAACAGGTCCTCGCGAAAGCGGCCCGCGTTGACCTCGGCGCGCAGGTCCCGGTTCGTCGCGGCGACGAGGCGCACGGTGACCGACACCGTCTCGGTGCCGCCCACGCGGTAGAAGCGGCCCTCCTGGATCGCGCGCAGGAGCTTCGGCTGCGCGGCGAGCGGCATCTCGCCGATCTCGTCGAGGAACAGCGTGCCGCCGTCGGCGAGCTCGAAGCGGCCTGGTTTGCGCGCCGCCGCGCCGGTGAACGCGCCGCGCTCGTAGCCGAACAGCTCGCTCTCGAGCAGCCCGTCGGGAATCGCCGCGCAGTTCACCTTCACGAACGGGCCGTTGCGCACCGCGCTCGCGCGGTGGAGGCTGCGCGCGACGATCTCCTTGCCCGTGCCGCTCTCGCCGGCGATCAGCACGGTGGCCGGCGTCGGCGCGACGCGCTCGATCACGTGGCGCACCTCGCGCAGGCGCTCGCTCTCGCCGTAGAGCAGCGGCTCGGGATCCTCGTCGGACGGCAGGCGCGCCTCGCGCGCGGCGAGCCGGCGCGTCGACACGGCCTTCTCGACGACCTGGCGGATCTCGTCGGGGTCGAACGGCTTGGTCAGGTAGTCGAACGCGCCGCGCTTCAGCGCCTCCACGGCGCTGCCCACGGTGCCGTGCGCGGTCAGCATGATGACGGGGATCTCGGGGTAGCGGCGGCGCACGGCCTCGAGCAGCTCGAGCCCGTTCAGCTTCGGCATGCGCAGGTCGGTGAGGACGGCGTCGATCGGCTCGCGGCCGAGCGCTTCCAGCGCCGCCTCGCCGTCGGCGGCGGGCACGGTGCGGAAGCCGTCGCGCTCGAGCAGCGCGGCCAGCACGCGGCGCATGTTCGCCTCGTCCTCGGCGACGAGCACCGTGCGCCCGGCGGTCAATGCGCCTCCTCCGCGTGCTTCGCCTCGAGCGGCATGCGGATGAGCACGCTCGTGCCCTCGCCGGGGCGCGAGCGCAGCTGGATCGTGCCCCCCTGCGCGCGGATGAGGCGCTCGCACAGCGCGAGACCGAGGCCCGTGCCGCGCTCTTTCGTGGTGTAGAACGGGATGAACGCGCGTTCGAGCGTGTCGTCGCTCATGCCCGGCCCGTCGTCGTCGACCTGGATCTCGACGCCCCCGTCGCCGAGCGAGCCCGCCGCGCCGCGGCGCAGTGCGACGCGCACGCGTCCGCGCTCCTCGAGCGCTTCGTAGGCGTTTTGGACCACGTTCACCACCACGCGCTCCAGCTGATCGGCATCGGCGTGGAGCGGCGGGAGGCCGGGCTCGAGGTCGAGTTCGAGCTGCACGCCCGGCCGGCCCTTCGAGCGCGACACGGCCTCGACGCAGCTCTTCACGAACGCCGCGACGTCGCCGATCGCGGCCGTGCGCGTCGCGGGGCGCGCGTAGTCGAGGAACGACTCGACGACGCGGTTGAGCCGCGCGATCTCCTCGATGATCACGCCGTACAGCTCGGCGCCGCTCGCGTCGCTCGGCTGCTGCAGCACGGCGACGGCGCCGCGGATCGCGGCGAGCGGGTTGCGGATCTCGTGCGCCAGGCCCGCCGCCATCTCGCCCAGCGACACGAAGCGGTCGCGCGCGCGCACGCGCTCGAACGTCTTCGAGTTCTCGAGCGACGTGGCGATCTGGTCGGCGACCGAGCGCAACAGCCGCACCTCTTCGCTCGAGAACGACTCGCGCGAGCGTGCGTCCGCGAGCGTCCACAGGCCCACGACCTGCGACTTCGCGCGCAGCGGCAGCACGACCTCGGCTTCCAGGTCGCGCAGGGTCGCGCACAGCGCCTCCAGGCGCGGGCGCTCGGCCGCGTTCGCGGGGTCGTCGAGGCGGCGTTCGAGCTCGTCGCGCTGCAGCACGTCGACGACCTCGACCGTCGACACCCAGATGGGGTCGGCGAGCAGGCTGACACGCGCGCGTGTCGGCAGGCCGATCGAGCCCGCCAGCTGGAACCCCAGCGTCGCGTCGTCGCGCAGGTAGATGGCGGAGGCGCGGAACAGCTCGGCTTTCTCGATCGCGGCGAGCAACGCTTCGAGCAGCTCGCCGAGCGTCAGGATGTGTTTCAGGCGCTCGCGCAGCGGCCGCAGCCCGCGCTCGAGCGCGACCTTGCCGGCCAGGAAGCGCCGCTCCATGGCGCCCTGGATGCGGTCGCGCATGGGCGCAAAGAAGAGCAAGAGCGCGAACGACGCCACGAATGCGTTGAACACGAACAGGTCGAGCCGCTCGCCGACCCAGATGCGGATCGCGGCGAAGAATGCGGCCAGGCCCACGGCCATGGCCGACAGCGCCACGGTGTTGCCGACGAGCAGGCGCAGGTCGGCGACACGAACTTGTGTCAGGTACAGGTAGCCGGCGTACAGGTACAAGAGCGGGAAGAGCAGCGAGGCGACGCGCGGCAGCGCCAGCTGGCCGAGCGCGACGTCGAGGAACGCGCCGGCTACGGCGATCGAATGCGCGACGACCACGTAGCGCACGCGCCGCGCGTCGAGTGCGCCGGCGTCGTCGGCGCCGCCGTCGTCGCCCGCCGAGCTGCGCCGCCACAGCGCGAGCGCGCTCGCCGCCACGCATGCCAGCGCGAAGCCGTTCGCACCGACGTGCAGCGCCGCGGGCGCCGGCTCCAGGCCGAGCAGCGCGAGCCCGAGCGCGAGCGCCACGCCCGCCAGGAGCGGCGCGAAGCGCGGCGCGATCGCCGGCCGCCCCGCCAGCGTGCCCGCGCACGCGAGCGCGAGTGGCCCGAGCGCGCACAACGCCAGGTCGGCGAGCGTCTCGCCCCAATCGGCGCCGACGCCGCGCGCCGCGCAGCCCGTGCACCACAGCCCGTAGGCCGTGGTGAGCCGCGCAAAGCGCCGCGCAGCCAGCTCGCGCCGCAGCAAGAGGAAGGCGACGAGCAGCACGGCGGCGGCCGCCGCGCCCATGAATGCGCTCTGCGTCTCCAAATCGCTCCGCCTTGGGTTCCCTTCCTCCTTCGGGTTTGGGACGCGTGGCTTTACGACGGGTTGACGGTCTCGGGCAGCGCGGGCTAATTTCGTTGAAAATGCCCGAAACAAATAGGGAATTCGCCGCATGAGCCGCGTGCTGCTCGGCGTGTCGGGTGGCATCGCCGCCTACAAGGCGTGCGAGCTCGTGCGGCTGTTCCAAGCGCGGGGCCACGAGGTGCGCGTCGTCGCGACGCCGCACGCGCTCGAGTTCGTCTCCGCGCTCAGCTTGCAGACGCTGTCGGGCGCGCCCGTGCGCTCGGAGCTCCTCGAAGCCGGCGCCGAGTCCGAGATCTCGCACATCGCGCTCGCCGACTGGGCCGAGGTGTTCGTCGTCGCGCCCGCGACGGCGAACGTGCTCGCGAAGCTCGCCCAGGGGCTCGCGGACGATCTCCTCACGACCGTCGCACTCGCGTGCAGGGCGCCGCTCGTCGTCGCGCCGGCGATGAACGTGAACATGTACCGCCACCCCGCGACGCAGGCGAACCTGGATCTGCTCGCGAAGCGCGGCGCGCGCATCGTGGGTCCCGGCACGGGCGACCTGGCCTGTGGCTGGGTGGGCGAGGGGCGGCTCGTCGACCTGGACGCGATCGCGGCCGTGGCCGAGGCGTGCGTCACCGCGCCGACCCTGCGCGGCGAGGTCGTGCTCGTGAGCGCCGGCCCGACGGCGGAGCCGCTCGATCCGGTCCGCGTGATCACGAACCGCTCGTCCGGGAAGATGGGTTTCGCGGTGGCCGAGGCAGCTGCGCGGCGCGGCGCCGAGGTCGTGCTGGTCGCCGGGCCGTCGAGCCTGCCGACACCACACGGTGTGACACGGATCGACGTCGAGACCGCGCGCGAGATGCGCGAGGCCGTGCTCGGCGCGCTCGAGCGCGCCACGATCGTGGTGCTCGCCGCGGCCGTCGCCGACTACGCGCCCGCCGCAGCCGCCGAGCGGAAGCTGAAGCGCGAGAAGGCCGATGCGCTGGTGCTCGAGCTGGTGCGCAACCCGGACATCCTGGCCGAGGTCGTGACCCGCCGCGGCTCGCGCACCGTCGTCGGCTTCGCCGCCGAGACCGACCACGTGCTCGAGAACGCGCGCGGGAAGCTCGCGCGCAAGGGCTGCGATCTGATCGTCGCGAACGACGTGTCGCGCAGCGACATCGGCTTCGACGTCGACCGCAACGAGGTCGTGATCCTCGGCCCCGGTGCGGACGACGTCCGCGAAATCCCGGCCGGCCCGAAGGCCGAGATCGCGGCGCGGATCCTCGAGCGCGTGCTCGAGGTGCGCACGAGATGACGCGCCTGGGCGCGTCGCTCTTCGCAGCCCTGCTCGTCCTTCCGGCCCAGGCGGCGCACGCCGCGACGGTCGCCGCGATCCGCGTCGATGGCGGCATCAACCCGGCGGTCGCGGACTACATCATCGGCTCGATCGCGCAGGCGAAGAGCCGCGGCGCGAGCGCGCTCGTGCTCGAGCTCGACACGCCGGGCGGGCTCGTCTCGTCCACGAAGGACATCGTCACCGCGATTCTGAACGCCGACGTGCCGGTGCTCGTGTACGTGTCGCCGCGCGGTGCGTGGGCCGCGTCCGCGGGAACGTTCATCACGCTCGCGGGGCACGTCGCCGCGATGGCGCCGGGCTCGACGATCGGCGCCGCCCACCCCGTGTCGCTCGGCGGCGACAACCCGAAGCCCGAGCCCGAGGACGGCAAGAAGGGCAAGGGCGGCGACTTCATGGCCGAGAAGCTCGAGAACTTCACCACGGCCTTCATCGAGTCGATCGCGCAGGAGCGCAAGCGCAACGTCGAGTGGGCGGCGTCGGCCGTGCGGAACTCCGTCGCGATCGGCGCGCCCGAGGCCGTGAAGCGCAACGTCGTGGACTTCGTCGCGAACGACCTCGACGAGCTGCTCGCGAAGGCCGACGGGCGCGTGGTGAGACTGGGCAGCCGCGAGGTCGCGTTGCATACGCGCGGCGCCGACGTCGAGCACATCCCGATGAGCCTCTACAACCGCGTGTTCGCGGTGCTCGCGGATCCGCAGATCGTCGGGCTGCTGTTCATGCTGGGGCTGCTCGGCCTGTACGTCGAGTTCCAGAACCCGGGCCTCGTCGTGCCCGGCGTGCTCGGCGCGGTGGCGCTCGTGCTCGCGGCGACGGCGCTGCAGATCATCCCGTTCAACTGGGTGGGGCTCTTGCTCGTGCTGGCCGGCGTCGGGCTGCTCGTCGCGGAGGTGCACGTATCGAGCTACGGCGTGCTCTTCGCGCTGGGCCTGGCTGCGCTGTGCTGGGGCGCGTGGCTGGTGTTCCGCGTGCCCGAGGCGTCGGACCTGGCGCTGCCGTTCTGGCGCGCCGTGTTCCCGGTGGCGCTCGCGCTGGCGATCGCGCTCACCGCCACGACCTGGGCGGTGACACGCGCTCAAGCGCGGCCCTTCTATTCCGGAATCGAGAACCTGGTGACACAGATCGGTGTCGCCGAGAGCGACCTCGCGCCGCGCGGCACCGTGCGCGTGCGGGGCGAGCTGTGGAACGCGCTCGCCGCTGCGCCGGTCCGGCGCGGCGAGCCGATCGAGATCGTGGCGGTCAAGGATTTGGTCCTGCACGTGCGAGCGCGCGACGGGTCGCGCGAAGGGGGTGCCTGATGTTCGGGTTCGTCGGCTTCGTGATCCTGGTCCTGGCCGCGCTCGTGGTCTCGTCGCTGCGCATGCTGCAGGAGTACGAGCGCGGCGTGCTCTTCCGGCTGGGCCGGTTCACGGCGGTGAAGGGGGCGGGCGTCCGGATCGTGATTCCCGTCATCGACCGGCTCGTGCGGGTCTCGCTGCGCGAGATCGTCATGGACGTGCCGCCGCAGGACGTCATCACGCGCGACAACGTGTCGGTGAAGGTGAACGCGGTCATCTACTTCCGCGTGGTGCAGCCGCAGGACGCGATCATCAAGGTCGAGAACTACCTGTACGGCACTTCGCAGCTCGCGCAGACCACGCTGCGCAGCGTGTGCGGCCAGGCCGAGCTCGACCACCTGCTCGCCGACCGCGAGCGGCTGAACCAGCAGCTGCAGCAGGAGCTCGACCACGGCACCGATCCGTGGGGCGTGAAGGTGCGCGCGGTCGAGATCAAGCACATCGACCTGCCTCAGGACATGCAGCGCGCCATGGCGAAGCAGGCCGAGGCCGAGCGCGAGCGCCGCGCCAAGGTGATCCACGCCCAAGGCGAGTTCGAAGCATCGCAGCGCTTGCGCGAGGCGTCGGACGTCATGACTCAGTCGCCCTACACGCTCCAGCTCCGCTACCTGCAGACGCTGTCGGAGATCGCCGTCGAGCACAACTCGACGATCCTCTTCCCGATGCCGCTCGACCTGATCACGCCGTTCCTGGCTTCCGTGCGCGCGAGCAGCGGCAACCGCTAGACTGCGCGACATGCGCGCCGCACGCCTGTTGCCGCTCTTGATCCTCGTGATCGGTCTGGGCTTCTGGGCCTCCCAGGGCTTCTACGACGTCGCGCCCGACGAGCAGGCGATCGTGCTGCGGCTCGGCCGCTACGACCGCACGGTCGACGCAGGCCGCTTCCACTGGCACGCGCCCGGGCTCGAGACGGTGCTGAAGCAGCGCGTGACCACGACCCTGCGCGAGGAGTTCGGCTACCGCAGCAAGACCTCGTCGAGCACAGAAGTCGAAGAGCACCCCGAGGAGAAGCGCATGCTCACGTCGGACGAGAATCTCGTCGACGTCGACTTCGTGGTGCAATACCGGATCGGCGACGTGCGCGACTACCTGTTGAACTTCCGCCCCGACGAGCGCGAGGCCGTGATCCGCGACGCCGCGCGCGCGGTCGTGCGCTCGGTCGTGGCGCAGAACCCGATCGACCAGGTGCTGACCGCACGCGGGCTCATCCACGACACCGTGCGCGAGCAGCTGCAGGCCACGCTCGACGCCTACAAGGCGGGCGTGCGCGTCGAGAACATCCAGCTGCAGGACGTCGCGGCGCCCGAGCCGGTGCGCGAGGCGTTCGCCGACGTGACGAGCGCGCAGCAGGACCGCGAGCGCGCGGTGCTCGAGGCGCAGGGCTACGCCGACAAGGTGGTGCCCGAGGCGAAGGGGCGCTCGGAGGAGGTCGTGAACCTCGCGCACGCGTACCGCGAGAAGCGGATCCTCGAAGCCCAGGGCGAGACCGCGAGCTTCCAGGCCGTGCTGGGCGAGTACAAGCGCGCGCCCGAAGTCACGCGCCAGCGCCTGTACCTGGAGACGCTCGAGGCCATCCTGCCGAAGATGGACAAGGTGATCCTCGAGAAGGGCACCTCGGACCAGATCCTGCCGTATCTGCCGCTGAACCGGCGCGAAGGCGCGCACGAGGGCGCGAAATGAACCGCTGGGTCGCAGGCGTCCTGCTGGTTGCCGCCGGAGTCGTCTTCACACTTTTCTGTGTCACGATCATCGACGAGCGCGAGCAGGGCTTCCGCACGCTCCTGAACCAGGCCGAGCCCAAGCTGTTCGGCGTGGCGCTGAACCAGCCCAACCTGGTCGAGCCCGGCTGGTACGTCGTGATCCCCGGCTTGCACGAGCTCGTGCGGTACGACCGCCGGAACATCCTGTTCCACTCCGCGAAGCGCTCGCTCAACACCGTGGAGCGCACGCTGGTCGACGCCGACTACTACGTGGTGTGGCGCATCGCCGACCCGCAGCGCTTCTTCGAGGCGAACCGCCGCGAGGATGCGGCGGTGCAGCGCATCGACGAGCTCACCTACAGCGAAGTGCGCGAGACCGTGAACAAGCACAGCCTCGCGGACCTGTTGTCCCCGGCGCGCGACGGGGTGCAGAAGGAGATCACGGCGTCGTCCGAGGCGAAGCTCGCGCCGCTCGGCATTCACGTCGTCGACGTGCGGCTCGGCGCCACGCTGTACCCCGAGGAGAACCTGCCGCGCGTCTACGACCGCATGCGGACCGAGCGCGAGCGCTTCGCACTGAAGTTCCGCGCCGAAGGCGAGCAGCAGGCGCGTGCGCTGCGCTCGAAGGCCGACGGCGACAGCCAGGTGATCCTCGCCGAAGCCGAGCGCCAGTCGCTGCAGCTGCGCGGCGAGGGCGACGCCCAGGCCGCGCACATCTACGCGGACGCCTATTCCGGCGACGCCGAGTTCTTCGCGTTCGTGCGCAGCCTCCAGGCCTACCGCAAGGCGCTCGACTCGCAGACCACGGTCGTGCTCTCCACGCGCTCCGGTTTCCTCAAGTACCTGCTCGACATGAACGGGGGCAAGCCGGAGAAGTGAGTCACTCCGGGATGCTGCGGTAGCGCCACGCGCCGATCGCGAGCGCGACGACCGTCACGCCCCAGACCGAGATGCGCGCCGACACCGCGCCCGAGCGCGCCGACAGGAGCGCGAGCGTCCAGCACAGCCAGAACAGGAACGCGGCCAGCAGCGAGCGGAGCAGCGCGCGGGGCAGCGAGTCGTCGCGGCTGCCGGCGTCGCCGGTCGCGAAGGGGATCGCGAGCAGCACCACGATCAGCACGGCGAGCGGCTGTGCGATGCGCCCGTGGAAGGCGAGCTCGAGCTTCGCCAGGTCCGCGCTGGTCCGCGCCGTGCGGCGGATCTGCCGGGCGAGCTCGTGCAGCGAGGCCGTCGCCGCGGGCTCCGCGGCGCGGCTCATTTCGGCCGTCGTGATGCCCAGGTCGAGCCGCAGCGCGTTGGTGTCGTGGATCTCGATCTTGTCGGCGTCCGAGAAGTCGAGCACGTGCGCATCGCGGATCTCCCAGGTGTCGCCGTCGAGGCCAGCCGCGCTCTTCGCCTCGATGCGCTGGCGGATGTTCCGCATCTCGTCGAACAGGAACACCGTCACGTCCTGCATGCTGCGCGTCTGCGGCTCGTACGTGCTCGCCGAAAAGATCGAGTCGCCCGACGCGTACCACCAGCGGTCCATCATGCGCTCGGGGCTGCGCCCGTGGTCGTTCGACGCGTCGGCGCGGCCGCGCTCCAGCGTGATGCGCAGCGGCAGGAGCACGCGGTCCTGCAGCACGCCGAGCCCGATCGCGAGGAGCGCGCTCACCACGATGATGGGGGAGAGCGCGCGCTGCAGACGGATGCCGCCGGTGCGGATCGCCGTGAGCTCGCGGTTCTTCACCGCGCGGGTGAGGCACAGGACCGCGCCGGCGAGGCCCGAGAGCGGCAGCTGGATCGGCAACACCGGCATGTAGCGCAGCGCGACCTCGCGCAGCCCGACGCCGAAGTGGCCGGCCAGGTCGTCGATGTGCAGCAGCACGTCCGCGGCGAACCACATCGCGGTGAGGCCCAGGAACACCGCGGTGCTGGTCAGCACGAACTCGAACACGAAGTAGCGCGCGATCGTCCGCACGGGGGCACCAGGATAGCAACAGGAACGCCGTTCACCCGGCCCGGCGCTTCGCATGAGACGCGCTCCCTGGGCGAGCTGGCCCTTCCGAGCGGAGACCGTAAGAATGACGTCGGGATGGAGGTCATCGAAGGGAGCGATCCGGGGCGTGACTCCGCCCGCGGCTGCGTCTTGACCGTGGGCAACTTCGACGGCCTGCACCTCGGTCACCGCGCGCTGCTCGAGGCCGTCCGCGCGCGCGGCCGGGAGCTCGGCCGGCCCACGGCCGTGTACACCTTCGACCCGCACCCGCGCCGGGTGCTGTTCCCCGAGCAGGCCGACTCGCTGCGCATGCTCATGACCTGGGAGCAGCTCGCGGCGGGGCTCGAGGAGTCCGGGGTGGACGTGCTGGTGCGCGAGACGTTCACGCCCGCGTTCGCCGCGCTGTCGCCCGACGAGTTCCTCCGCGACGTGATCGCCGAGCGGCTGGCGCCGCGCGAGCTCTTCGTGGGCCGCGACTTCCACTTCGGCAAGGGCCGCTCGGGCTCGGGGGAGATGCTCGCGGCGCGCGGCCCCGCGCTCGGCATCCGCGTCGCAGTGCTGCCGCAGGTGTGCGCGGGCGGCGAGGACGTGTCGAGCACGCGGATCCGCGAGGCCCTGCTGCGCGGCGACCTCGCCGATGCGCGGCTCTGTCTCGGCCGGCCCTACACCGTCTGGGGTAGGGTGGTCGAAGGCGACCGCCGTGGCCGCACGCTCGGCTTCCCGACGGCCAACCTGGGCTGCGAGAACGAGCTCGTGCCCGCGAACGGCGTGTACGCCACGCGCGTGCGCGTGTTCGACGCCGCGGGCCGGCTCGAAGCGAAGAGCTTCGAATCGGTGACCAACGTCGGCACGCGGCCCACCTTTGCGCCCGGCCGCGTGCTCGTCGAGGCGCACCTGTTCGACTTCGCTGGCGATCTCTACGGCCGCCGGCTCGAGCTGGCGTTCCACCAGCGGATCCGCGCGGAACGGCGCTTCTCGGGCCCCGACGAGCTGGCGCGCCAGATCGCCGCGGACGCCGCGCAGGCCCGACAGCTGCTCCGCGCCGAGACCGAATCCGCGTGACGTCGCGGCTCGCGCGCACCACGCAGGGCGCCCTGAGGCTCGCCGTCGACTGGCGCTTCTGGCTGGGCGTCGCGGTGCCGGTGTTCGCCATCCTGTACACGGTGCACGACGTCGACCTGTCGCAGGTCGCGTCGCACATCGCGGACGCGAACCCGTGGCTCGTTCTCGCGATGGTGCCGCTGCACATCGCCGGGCTGTGGCTCCGCGCGCTGCGCTGGCGCTGGCTCGCCCGCTCGCTCACCGAGAAGCCGCTGCCGCTGCGGCCGCTCTTCCGCGCGACCGCACTCGGCTTCATGGCGATCAACGTGCTGCCGTTCCGCCTGGGCGAGCTCGCGCGCCCGTGGCTGCTCGGCCGCGAGACTGAGGTGCGCGGCTCCGCGGCACTGGGCACGCTGGTCCTCGAACGCGCGATCGACTTCACGGCGGTCTCGGTCATGGGCGGTGTCCTGCTCTTCGCGCACACCAAGCTCATGCCGCCGTGGGTGCGGTCCGGCGCGCTCGTCTTCCTCGGGTTCACGTTCATCCCGCTGGGCGCGATCGCGGCGCTGCGGCTCAACGAAGCGGGAACGCTGGCGCTGATCGCGGGCCTGCTGCGCCCGTTCCCGGAGGTCCTGCGCGCGCGCATCATGGGCCTCGTCACCGAAGTGTGTCGCGGCCTGGCGGGGCTGCGCGGCTTCGAGGCGACGGCGCAGGTGGTGTTCCAGACCATCGTGCTCTGGTGCGTGGTGCTGCCTGCGCCGTTCCTGCTGGGGCTGCTGGCGTTCCCGATCGACCTGGCGCCGCGCGCGCTGGCGCTGGCGACCTACACGACGAACATCTTCGTCGCGCTCGCCATCGCCGCGCCCTCGGCCCCTGGCTTCTTCGGCGTGTTCCATTTCGCCTGCAAGGAGTCGCTGCGGCTGTTCGGCGTCCCGCGCGAGATCGCGGTGGCCTACGGCACCGTGGTGCACATGACTTATTGGTTGCCCGTCACGTTGCTGGGACTGTGGGTGGCGGCGCAGACGGGCGCGCGTTTCGCCGACATGATCGCGCCCGGACTCGGTAAAGCTCGCTCCGACGACCACCGATAACGCGGACGAACTCGGGCCGCCTTGCGACACCCGCGTTCTCTGGCCGCGGACGGAGGGCTGTCGTTGAACGATCGGATCGGCGAGCTCCTCGTACAGAAGAACCTTCTGTCCGAGGAACAGCTCCGGCGCGCGAAGGAAGAAGCGCGTTCGAGCGGTACGCGCATCGGCTACCAGATCACGAAGCTCGGCTTCGTGGAAGAAGAGAAGGTCGCCGAGGCCGTTTCGACTCAGTATGGCGTGCCCACGATCGAGCTCGACGACTTCGAGGTCGACTCCGAAGTCATCGCGCTGATTCCCGAGGACGTCGCCAACAAGCACACGGTCCTGCCGGTGAACCGCGCCGGCTCGACGTTGATCGTGGCGATGTCCGATCCGTCGAACATTCACGCCATCGACGACATCAAGTTCCTCACGGGCTACAACGTGGAGGTCGTCGTCGCGGCGGAAGAGGCGATTCGCCGCGCGATCGATCGCTACTACGACAAGGGCGCCGACCTCGACGAGGTCATGGCCGGCTTCGACGACCAGGAGTTCGAGGTCGTCGGCGACGAGGAAGGTCCGAACCTCGAGGAGCTCGAGAAGGCGGTCGAAGACGCGCCCGTCGTCAAGCTCGCCAACTTGATCCTCACCGACGCCATCAAGAAGAACGCGTCGGATATCCACATCGAGCCGTACGAGAAGGACTTCCGAGTCCGGTACCGCATCGACGGCGTGCTCTACGAAGTCATGCGCCCGCCGCGCAAGCTGCGCAATCCGCTGACGTCACGCGTGAAGATCATGGCCGACCTCGACATCGCCGAGCGCCGGCTGCCCCAGGACGGACGCATCAAGCTGAAGATGGGGAAGAACAAGGAGATGGACTACCGCGTCTCCGTCCTTCCGACCCTGTTCGGCGAGAAGATCGTCCTCCGCCTCCTCGACAAGGGAAACCTGCAGCTCGACATGACGAAGCTCGGGTTCGAGGAGAAGCAACTCGGTGACTTCAAGGGCGCGATTCACTTGCCGTTCGGCATGGTGCTCGTGACGGGGCCCACCGGTTCCGGCAAGACGACGACGCTCTACTCCGCGCTGTCGGAGCTGAACAAGACGAGCGAGAACATCTCCACCGCGGAGGACCCGGTCGAGTTCAACCTGGCCGGCATCAACCAGGTGCAGATGAAGGAAGACATCGGGCTCAACTTCGCAGCGAGCCTGCGCGCCTTCCTCCGGCAGGACCCGGACATCATCATGGTCGGCGAGATCCGCGATTTCGAGACGGCGGAAATCGCCATCAAGGCGGCGCTCACCGGCCACATGGTCCTGTCGACGCTGCACACGAACGACGCGCCGAGCACCATCAACCGCTTGCTCAACATGGGCATCGAGCCGTTCCTCGTGGCGAGCTCGGTGAACGCCATCGTCGCCCAGCGCCTGGCGCGGCGGATCTGCCCCGAGTGCAAGCAGGACGACGCGACCATCACGCGCGAAGAGCTGCAGCAAGCCGGCATGACGGCGGAAGAGGCGAAGAAGTGCCGACCCGTGAAGGGCGCCGGCTGCGGCAACTGTTCAGAGACTGGCTTCAAGGGCCGAATCGCGGTGTACGAGGTCATGGTCGCGACCGAGACCCTGAAGGAGTTCGTTCTGAACGGCGCCAGCTCGACGGAGATCAAGCGCGAGGCGATTCGCGGCGGCATGAGCACGCTGCGGCGCAGCGTGCTCAACAAGGTGCTCGAAGGCACCACGACGCTGGCCGAGGTGTTCCGCGTCTCGGCAAAGGACGACTAGAAACCGATGGCGAACCTGCACCAGCTGCTGAAGGCGATGATCGAGAAGGGCGCGTCGGACCTGCACCTGACGACGGGCAGCCCGCCGCAGCTGCGCGTGGACGGCCACCTGGTGCCTCTGCGCATGGATCCGCTGGCGCCACAGGACACGAAGCAGGCCTGCTACTCCATCCTCACCGACGCGCAGAAGCACCGCTTCGAAGCGAACAACGAGCTCGACCTGTCGTTCGGCGTGAAGGGGCTCGCGCGCTTCCGCGCGAACATCTTCGTGCAGCGCGGCGCGGTCGCCGGCGCGTTCCGCACCATCCCGTACAAGATCCTGACGTTCGAGGAGCTCGGCCTGCCGCCGGTCATCGAGAAGCTCGCGCAGAAGCCGCGCGGGCTGATCCTCGTGACGGGCCCCACGGGCTCGGGCAAGTCGACCACCCTGGCGTCGATCATCAACAAGATCAACACCGAGAACAACCACCACATCATCACGATCGAGGACCCGATCGAGTACCTGCACCCGCACAAGAACTGCGTGGTGAACCAACGCGAGGTCGGCGCCGACACGCAGAGCTTCAAGACCGCGCTGCGCTACATCCTGCGCCAGGACCCCGACGTCGTGCTCGTCGGTGAGATGCGCGACCTGGAGACGATCGAGGCGGCGCTCACCGTGTCCGAAACCGGCCACCTGTGCCTCGCGACGCTGCACACGAACTCGTGCGTGCAGACGATCAACCGCGTCATCGACGTGTTCCCGGCGCACCAGCAGTCGCAGATCCGCACGCAGCTCTCGTTCGTGCTCGAAGGCGTCGTCTCGCAGACGCTCCTGCCGAAGGCCACCGGCGGCGGCCGCGTGATCGCCCTCGAGGTGATGGTGCCGAACGCGGCCATCCGGAACCTGATCCGCGAGGACAAGATCCACCAGATCTATTCGCAGATGCAGATCGGCCAGGAGAAGTTCGGCATGCAGACGCTGAACCAGTCACTCGCCGACCTGTACACGCGGCGCTTGATCACTCTCGAGGACGCCACTGCGCGCAGCTCCGATCCGGACGAGCTCGCGAACCTGATCGCGAATCCGGGCGCGGGGCTCGGCAACCGACGCCGCGCGCAGGCGAGCTAGCCGCTCGAAGCGGAGGACACGATGCCGGCATACACCTGGGTCGGAAAGACGCGCGAGGGGCTGACGAAGAAGGGGGTGCTCGTCGCCGACGATGTCGAAGCGGCGATGGCGAACCTCAGGGCCCAGGCGATCACGCCGACGACGGTGAAGCCGAAGGGCAAGGACCTGGCCGAGATCTTCCCGTTCCTGCAGAAGGGCGTGAAGATCCGCGACCAGGTCGTGTTCACGCGCCAGTTCGCGACGATGATCGATGCCGGTCTGCCGCTCGTGCAGTGCCTCGACATCCTCGGCAACCAGCAGGAGAACCTGACCTTCAAGAAGGTGATCCTGACGATCAAGGGCGACGTCGAGTCCGGCTCGACGTTCTCGGACGCCCTCGGCAAGCACCCGAAGATCTTCGACCGCCTGTACGTGAACCTCGTCGCGGCCGGCGAGGTCGGCGGTATCCTCGACACGATCCTCTCGCGGCTCGCCGCGTACCTGGAGAAGAACGACAAGCTGCGCCGCAAGGTCAAGGGCGCGCTGACCTACCCGACGGCGGTCACCGTGATCGCAATCGGCGTCGTCATCGTCATGTTGACGAAGGTCATCCCGGTCTTCGAGAAGATGTTCAAGGACTTCGGCGGCACCTTGCCCGCGCCGACGCAGTGGGTGATCAACGCGTCGCACTGGCTGCAACACTACGTGGTGTACCTGTTGGTCGGCGCCGGCGTGATCATCTACGCGCTCAAACGCTGGTACGGCACGGAACGCGGCCGCGCGATCCTCGACGCGCTGTTCCTGCGCTCGCCGATCTTCGGCTCGCTGCTCAAGAAGGTCGCCGTCGCGCGATTCTCGCGCACCCTCTCGACCATGCTTTCCTCGGGCGTGCCGATCCTGGACGCGCTGGAGATCGTGGCCCGCACCGCGGGCAACGTGGTCGTAGAGAAGGAGATCCTGCAGACCAAGGCGTCGATCGCGGAAGGCAAGACGATCGCAGAGCCGCTGCAGGGCTCGAAGGTGTTCCCGGGCATGGTGACGCAGATGATCGCGGTCGGCGAACAGACCGGCGCGATGGACGCCATGCTCGCGAAGATCGCCGACTTCTACGACGACGAGGTGGACACCGCGGTCGACGCGCTCACGTCGCTCCTCGAGCCGCTGCTCATGGTCGGCCTCGGCGGCACCATCGGCGGCCTGCTCATCGCGATGTACCTGCCGATCTTCAAGATCGCGGACAACGTCGTCTAGCGGGATGTCGGCCGCGCGAGCGGGTGCGATCCCCGCGAACGCGTTCGCCACGCGGCTGCTCGCGCTCGCCGCGATCCTGACGCTCGCCGTGCTGTCGCAGCTGCACGGCGGGGGCCTGTACTCGGCGCGCGTGCTGTCGGCGCTGTACGGGCTCGTGATCTCCGGCTTCTTCCTGGCGCTCGCCTACGGCGCACTGGCAGCGTGGCGGCCGTTCCGCTCGCTGCACGTCGTGGAGCTCGCGGGCGACGCGCTGCTCATCTCCGGCTTCGTGTATTGCACGGGCGGCGCGCGTTCGATCTTCGGCTTCCTGTACCTGATCTGGATCGTCTATGCGGCGCTCACGCTCGGCTCGCGCGGCGCGATGTCGGCGTGCAGCTTCGCGACGGTGGCGCTCGCCGTGATCGCGTGGGGCCCGCTCGCCGGCTGGTTCCAGCCGTTCACGCCCGAGTTCGCCATGGGCGCGCACGAGGCGGGCACCGCGCTCGGCACGCACGCAGCCGCCTTCATGGCGGTGGCGCTGCTCGCGCGGCGGCTCGCGGTCGAAGTGCAGGTGGGCCGCGACGAGCTGCAGGAGCTGGGTGAGCTGCACCGCCGCATCGTCGACAACGTGTCGTCGGGCCTGCTCACCGTGACGCGCGCGGGCGCGATCTCGTCGTTCAACCAGGAGTCCGAGCGCATCACCGGCTTCAAGGCGAGCGAGGTCGTGGGCCGGCCGCTCGCGGAGCTCTTCCCGACGCTCGGCGCGCTCGACGTCGTGGAGCGCATGCGACGCATCCAGCTCGAGTACCGCGATCGCGGCGGCCACACCCTACACTTGGGAATGTCGCTCTCGTGGCTGCGCAACGCGGCGGGGGAGAACGACGGCGCGATCCTGATCTTCCAGGACCTGACGCACCTGGTCGAGATGGAGGAGCAGCTCCGCAAGAGCGAGCGGCTCGGCGCGATCGGCCAGCTCGCGGCCGGGCTCGCGCACGAGATCCGCAACCCGCTGGCGTCGCTGTCCGGCGCAGTGGAGCTGCTCGCGGCCGACCTGCCCGCGGCGGACCGCCACTCGCAGACGCTGTCGCAGATCGTGCAGCGCGAGACCGCGCGGCTGAATCGGCTGGTCACGGACTTCCTCACCTACGCGCGGCCCGCGCCCGGCCGCAGCGAAGCCGTGCCGCTGCGCGCGCTCTTCGACGAGCTGGCGGAGCTCGTCGCGCGCGACGCCTCGCTCGGCATCCGCGTCGACGTCGCGATCCCCGACTCGCTCGAGGCGCTCGGCAACGGCGACCAGCTGCGCCAGGTGTTCTGGAACCTGGTGCGGAACGCCGCCGAGAGCGAGCCCGTCGACCGGACCGTGCGCGTGCGCGGCTCGCGCGAGGACGCCTGGGTGCACCTCGAGATCGAGGACCGCGGCTGCGGCATGGCGCCGGAGACGCTGGAGCGCATCTTCGAGCCCTTCTACACCACGAAGCCCAAGGGCACGGGGCTCGGACTCGCCACCGTACACCGCGTGGTGGAGGCCCACGGCGGCCGCATCTCGCTCGAGAGCGAGCTCGGTCGCGGCACCAAGGTGCGCGTCTCGCTGCGCGCGGCGCCTTAAGCGCAGCAGCGCGAGTTCCGATCGGCCGGAGAGGACGGGGAGGGTTTCTTGGCGCGGATTCTCGTGGTCGACGACGAGACCAGCATGCAGGAGTTCCTCCAGATCCTGCTGCAGCGCGACGGCCACGAGGTGGCCGTGTGCGGCTCGGCGAGCGAGGCGCTGGTCGCGCTCGAGAGCGACGACTGGGACCTGCTCATCAGCGACATCCGCATGCCGGGCATGTCGGGCCTCGAGCTGCTCGACCAGATCCGCCGGCTGAGCCTCGAGACGACGGTCATCCTCATCACCGCGCACGGCACGACCGAGTCGGCCGTCGAGGCGATGAAGCACGGCGCGTACGACTACCTGACGAAGCCGTGCTCGGTGGACGAGATCCGCCTCGTGGTCGAGAAGGCGCTCGAGAAGCGCGACCTGTCGCACGAGAACCAGCGCCTGCGCCAGCAGCTCAAGGTGGAGAGCGCGTTCCCGACGATCGTCGGCAAGAGCGCCCGCATGCAGGAGATCTTCGCGCTCGTGCGCCAGGTCGCGCCGACACGCGCGAACATCCTCATCACCGGCGAGAGCGGCACGGGCAAGGAGCTCATCGCGCGTGCGATCCACAACCTGTCGGATCGCCGCGACGCGCCGTTCGTCGCCGTGAACTGCGGCGCGATTCCCGAGAACCTGCTCGAGAGCGAGCTGTTCGGCCACGTGAAGGGCTCGTTCACGGGCGCGTCGGCGAACAAGCCCGGTCTGTTCGAGGTCGCGAACGGCGGGACCTTGTTCCTCGACGAGATCGGGGAGATGGAGCTCGGCCTGCAGGTGAAGGTGCTGCGCGCCATCCAGCACCGCACGTTCCAGCGCGTCGGCGGCACGAGCGAGATTCACGTCGACGTGCGCATCCTGTGCTCGACGAACCGCCGGCTCGACCTCGAAGTGCGCGAGGGCCGCTTCCGCGAGGACCTCTTCTACCGTCTGAACGTGATCGAGATCCAGCTCCCGCCGCTGCGCGAGCGCCCCGAGGACCTGCCGCAGCTCGTGTCGCACTTCGCGGAGAAGTACTCGGCCGAGCTCGGCAAGGACGTCCGCGAGCTCGACGCAGCGGTGCTGCCCGTGCTGGAGGCCTACCCGTTCCCCGGCAACGTGCGCGAGCTCGAGAACCTGGTCGAGCGTGCCGTCACCCTGGCGCGCACCTCCCGCATCACGCTCGACTGCCTGCCCGCGACCGTGCGGCGGCCCGCCGAGCCGTCGCAGACCGCCCGCATTCCCTCGGGCGGCGTCGACCTCGACGCGCTCCTCGCCGCGTACGAGACGTCGCTGATCCAGGAGGCTCTGCAGCGCACCAACGGCGTGAAGAAGCGCGCCGCGCAGCTCCTGGGCGTGACCTTCCGCTCGCTCCGCTACCGCCTGGAGAAGCTTCGCCTGGACGACGGGAGTGACTGATGGCGAGTGAGTCGGTGACGAGGATCGTCACTGCGAGTCGCGCA
>Ga0335076_10000521_pt1 | contig 35952 bp, 33 predicted proteins | sample Lox_Sample_25_FD_206717 | JGI IMG/M metagenome (GOLD analysis project Ga0335076, IMG submission 206717) | Soil microbial communities from Loxahatchee National Wildlife Refuge, Florida, United States - Lox_Sample_2.5 | ecosystem: Environmental > Terrestrial > Soil > Wetlands | place: USA...
CACTCCCGAGGCTGGCGGACTGGATCGGCTCGCACAGCGACTCAGGTCACGAGACGAAAGGGAAGCGATGGAAATCAGACAGCTCGAGCTCGCTGACCGCGACGCCCTGACGCGTTTCCTCGAGCGGATCCCGGAGGCGGACCGCACGTTCTTCAAGGAGGACGTCGATGACCCGACCGTGGTCGACGGCTGGTTGCAGCCGGGGCCCGCCCGAACGATCGCAACCGACGACGGCGAGGTGATCGGATGGCTCTCGGTCCTGCCGCTGCACGGCTGGTCCAGCCACGTGGGCGAGGTGCGGTTGATCGTGGATCCCGCCCACCGCGGACGCGGCGTCGGACGCGCACTTGCGCGGCGAGCGGTGGTCGAGGCACTCGAGCTGGGTCTCGAGAAGATGGTGGTCGAGGTGATCGCCGCGCAGGAGCCGACGATCGCCATGTTCCGCTCGCTCGGCTTTGATCCCGAGGCGCTCCTGATCGACCACGTCCGAGACAGAGCGGGCGAGATGCGTGACCTGATGGTCCTGTCGCATTCGGTGCACGAGCAGTGGTCTTCGATGATCAAGGCGGGAGTCGCGGATGACGCCTAGCGCGTTGGGGGGCGACAGCGATATCGCGGCGACCGTCGGGGTTCGCGTGGCCGACGTCATTCGCCGAGCGGCGCGCCGCCGCCCGGGGTTCGTTGCGCTGCGGCATAACGACCATGCGCTCACGTACGCCGAGCTCGACGAGCGCTCGAACCGGCTCGCACAGGCGCTGCTGGGCTCCGGCATCGGGCGCGGCACGCGGGTCGCGTATCTCGGTCGCTCGGCCCCGGAGGTGATCGAGCTGCTGTTCGCGGCGAGCAAGATCGGGGCAGTGATCGTGCCGCTGAACTGGCGGCTTTCCCAGCGCGAGCTCGCCGGTGTGCTGCAGGACTCGCACGCGCCGCTGCTGATCGCGGATGCCGCTCATCTCCAGACGGCCGAGGCCCTGCGCGCGGACGCATCCAGACCGCTCGCGCTGCGTGTCGTCGGCTCCGAGCACCCGGACGCCTACGAGCCGTGGCTCGGCGCGCACGACGCCGTCGACCCCGGCGGTCGCGGGGATCCGAGTGACGTCATCGTCCAGATGTACACGTCCGGAACAACCGGCGTGCCCAAAGGAGTCCTGACTACGCACCGCAACCTCGCCGCCGCGGCGGCCACGTCGTCGCGGTGGGGGTTCGACCCGTACACGGTCAGCCTCACACCGCTGCCCCTGTTCCACATCGGCGGTATCGGCTGGGTCTATTGCGGCCTGTGGCATGGCGCCACCACGATCCTGGTCAGCGAGTTCCACGCCCACCAGGTGCTCGACACCCTCGAGCGCGCGCGGGTGACCAACCCGATCTTCGTCCCGACGATGTTGCAGATGCTCACGGCTGCGCCCGGCGCCGCCGAGCGCGACTACTCGGCGCTCCGCTCGATCGTGTACGGCGCGTCCCCCATGACCACCACCGCGCTGCGGGCGGCGCTCAGCACGTTCGGCTGCCCGATGATCGGGCTCTACGGGCTGACCGAGACGACCGGCGGCGTCGTCCACCTCGACGGAGACGACCACGACACGGACGGACCCCGCCAACATCTGCTGCGGTCCGCCGGCCGGCCGTACGAGTGGGTCGAGCTTCGGATCGTGGAACCGTACTCAGGCGAGGATCTTCCGGCGCACACCGTTGGGGAGGTCTGGCTGCGGGCTCCGAACGTCATGTCCGGATACTTCAATCGTCCGATTGACACCGCCGCGGCACTGACCGCCGACGGCTGGCTGCGGACCGGCGATGGCGGCTACGTCGACGATGAGGGCTACCTGTTTCTGACTGACCGTGTCAAGGACATGATCGTGAGCGGCGGCGAGAACGTCTACCCGATCGAGGTCGAGGAGGTGCTGGCCCAGCACCCCGGCGTCGCCGACGTCGCCGTGATCGGCGTGCCCGACGAGCATTGGGGCGAAGCCGTCAAGGCGCTCGTGATCGGACGCGACGGCCACGCCCCGTCGCAGGCCGACCTGATCGAATTTGCCCGCGTGCGCCTGGCCGGGTACAAGCTGCCGCGCTCGATCGAGCTCGTCGACAACCTCCCGCGAACGCCGACCGGCAAGGTCCTCAAGCGCGAGCTGCGTGAGCGCTACGGCTCCGCTCGGTCGCGCCACGAACAGATCACGCCACGCGCAGGCCCTCGCTGAGCGACGGCTCGGCGCTGATCAACTCGAGCAGCTTGGTGCCGTAGAACGTCGAGACGACCTCTAGCGGGATGCTGCCCTGCGGGCGATACCAATGCCAGATGCTGTTGTAGAGCCCGAGTACCGCGCGCGCCAGAAGCCGTGGGTCGGACTTGCTCACCGCCCCGGCGTCCATCGCGCGTTCTAGGAACGTCGTCCACGCCCGCTCGAGGTCGCGTGTCCGCGCCCGCGCAGCCTGCTTGGTGTGCTGACCTTCGGGAGAGCTGTGTCGACGAGCAAGTAGTCCATGCTCCGCCACGAGCACGCGAAGCCGCTCGATGTCGAGCACCGTCAGGTCGAAGGCATCAGCGACCACCAGCTGCAAGGCCAGCTCGAAGTGGGGCTCGTCGGCGGTGATCCGATCGAACCGCGCCAGGGCCTCCCGGATCGCATCGTCCAGGATGACGAACAGGCAGTGCTGCTTGGAATCGAAGTAGTGGTAGAGCGCCGTCGGTCCGACGCCCACGTCGACCGCGACGTCCGCCCATTTGGTGTTCTCGTAGCCGTCGCGGCTGAAGCGCGCGATCGCGGCGGCCAGAATCTCGTCTCGTTTGGTCCGTTCGGTGCGGGTCTGCTTGTCGCGCGGAGGCTGTCCTTTGCCCTGAGCCGAACTCATGTCAATAGACCCTATCATGCGCATACGCCTCTTGACGAACAGGCGGTTAGAGCGGAATAATCCAGGAATGAGTTCAGTTCAGCAGTCGCGATCGGGAACCTTGATGAGGTCGTTCGATCTGAGCGGAAGGACGGCGATCATCACCGGGGGGCACGGCGATTTGGCCGAGGCGATCGCCGGCGTTCTTGCGGAGCTTGGCTGTGCGGTCGTCCTCGCCGCGCGCCGCTTCGAGGCCTGCGAAGCCCTTGCGCACCGGCTGCACGCCGACTTTGGCGTCCGGACGCTACCGCTGGCTGCCGACGTCACCCGGGTGGACGAGATCGAGCGCCTCGTGTCGTGCGCGCGGGACGAGTTCGGCGCGATCGACGTCTTGGTCAACAACGCGGCGACCTTCTGGTCCGCGCCCGCCGAGGACGTCCCGCTCGAGCGGGGGTGGCAACGCGTGCTCGACACCAACCTCACGGGGACGTTCCTGTCCTGCCAGGTGGCGGGACGCGCGATGCTGGGGGCCGGCAGCGGATCCATCATCAACGTCGCGGCGACCGGCGCGATCAAGTCCTTCCTACCCGAGTTGGGTCCGAACCTCAGTTACATGGCATCCAAGGCAGCAGTGATCAAGCTGACCCGCGACCTCGCCGCGCAATGGGCGCAGCGTGGCGTGCGCGTCAACGCGATCGCGCCCGGTTCGATCGCGGGCGGAATGATGCAGAGCCTCCCCGAGGACAGGCTGGCGCCGATGGTCGCCCAGATCCCGATGCGCCGGCAAGGGCGGCCCGACGAGCTCCGCGGCGCCGTCGCGTACCTCGCATCTGAAGCGTCGAGCTACGTGACCGGGACGGTCGTCGTGGTGGACGGGGGCCAGAGCATCGTCTAGCGACGGTGCCGCTGGTCAGACGCCCGAGGCGAATGGCTGTGATCCGGACGGTGGCCGACAAATCGCCGATCGCGTCGCCGAGGCGGGTCCGGGATGACCTCATCCGAAAGCGCTTGCGGAAACGACGGCTAATGATATGATCTGAATTCAATTCTGTTATCGGGAAGGAGAGAATTCATGGCTACAGCCGAAGCTGCGGTTGCGACCGACCCCATCCAGTACGAGGTCAGCGACCACGTCGCCACCATCTGGCTGAATCGACCGGATGTGAAGAACTGTGTGAACTGGGAGCTACTCACCCAGATGCGCGAACGCGTCGAGGAGGCCGCCGAGGATCCCGACATCCGCGTCGTGCTCTTCCGCGGCCGTGGCAACACGTTCTGCGCGGGCGCTGACCTGCGGATGCTCGGCAGCGAGTTCGTGGGCACCAGCACGGCCTCCTTGAAGCTCGCGGAGATGTCCCAGAAGACCTACGACCGCATCCAGACGATGAGCAAGCCGACGATTGCGGTCGTCGAGGGATACGCGGTCGCGGGGGGCTTCGAGTTACTGATCTCGACCGACTTCGCGCTCTGCGCCGACGAGGCCCGGATCGGCGACTTCCACATCCGCCGCGCCCTGTTCGGCGGCTGCGGCCCGATCTACCGACTCCCGCGGATCATGGGCATCCGAAAGGCGAAGGAGCTCATGCTGACCGGCAAGCTGCTCACCGGCAAGCAGGCGGCGAGCCCGGAGTGGAACCTCTGCAACGCCTCCGCGCCCGCGGACCAGCTCGACGACCTGGTGGCCGACTTCGTCGCTCCGCTGGCCGACAAGAGCCCGTTCTGCATGAAGATCACGAAGAACACCGTCAATCGCGGTCTCGACGCCGACCAGGAGTCACTGATCGTCATGGAGCAGATGGCGTGCAACGTCGTGCATCACTCCAACGACGCGAGGGAGGGCGTGGCGGCCTTCCTCGAGAAGCGCGAGCCCGTTTGGACCGGAACCTGAGCCGGACGCGTTGCACGACCGGCGCCGAGTCCGGCGCCGGTATACCCGCCGCCAACCAGGGGCGGAAGAATGCTGGGTCGGCGACGGCCGTGTCCACGATCGGGCAATCCACTCGGCATTGACATGGATTCGATTCGGCTGCTAGCCTGCTTTCTGCTAAACAGCTAGCACTCAGCACTCTCCACCGCAATTCGAAGGAGCCCCCGTGACCACACAGACCAAGACCCCTGCAGCCAACTCCGTCGAGGCCGTCGCCGAGCGGCTCACTGAACTCAACGAGCAGGCGGTCGCCAATGGCAGGAAGGCCGGCGCCGCGTACGTGACCTCGTACGAGAAGGCGGTGATCGCGCTGGTCGACTCATACGAGAAGGCCGCGTCCGCGACCCGGCTCGATTGGGTCAGCACGGTGGCGACCGCCCAGGCCGACTTCACGCGCGAGGTCACCAAGGCTTACACCGGCGCCGCTCGCGAGCTAGTCGCATAGCGCGCTGCGGCGAGCAACCCGCCTCCTCCCCCGAGCCGGCAGCCGCGGCGCCTCGGCGCCGCGGCTGCTCGGGCGGCTGCGAGCCGAGGCAGGGCGAGCCCCGCACCTCGCGGGCTGGAGCGGGCAGGCGATTTGAACTGACGTCGACAGATGCCGGTCGACGAACGCCAACGAGTCCCGCGTCAACACTTGACCCTAGCTGTATAGTTGCGAACTGACTTCAAGTTAGGCAGACTACAACGAGAATGCGCTGATCACGGCGACCATGAGGAAGGAACGAGCGTGACCACGGCAAGCGAATCGATCGAGGCAACCGTCGACCGTGAGGTCAGGTGTCCGGTCTTTCACCAGGACTTCTCCGAGGAGAAACCGCTCGGCAGCTACTGGGCACTGGCGGACCGGCTGCGCGAGCAAGGCCCGCTGTACTTCAACTCCTTCGCACAGGGCTACTGGATCTTCACGCGCTACGACGCCGTGAGGGACATCTACAAGAACCCCGAGATCTTCTCGAGCGAGTCGATCACCCCGTGGGACCCGGAGCCGATCTATCGCTTCGTCCCCACCCAGATCGACCCGCCGAAGCACATCAAGTACCGCCGGATCCTGAACCCCTGGTTCTCGCCGCGGCAGATGGACGCCGCGGAGCCGATGATTCGCAGCATCTGCCGCAGGCTGGTCGAGGAGACGGCGCCGTTGGGCAGGTCCAACTTCGTCCAGGAATTCGCGCTTCGGTATCCGACCGAGGCGTTTCTCGGCGTGATCGGCGTCGATCTCGCGCACGCCGATCGATTCCTCGTCTGGGTCGAGGACTTCTTCCGCGGGTTCGGGGGAGATGTCGAGGGGCAACAGGGAATGGCCGACGCGCTCCAGAGCATCCGTCAGTACTGGGTGGATGCGCTGGCGGAGCGACGGAACGATCCTGCCCCGCGCGAGGGCGATCTCGCGTCGTATCTGCTGGGCGCCGACTACGACGAGGAGCGGCCGCTGACCGACGAGGAGCGGCTCGACATGCTGACCGTGTTGGTGCTGGCGGGACTCGATACCACGCGCGCGCAGCTCGGCTATATGTTCCGGCACCTCGCGATGCATCCGGAGGATCGACGCCGGCTGCTAGATGAGCCCGAGCTGATTCCCTCCGCGGTGGAGGAGGTGCTGCGCTTCTACACGATGATCTTCGGCGATGGCCGCAAGGTGACCCGCGACCTCGAGTTCCACGGTGCGCAGCTGAGGAAGGGCGACATGGTCTACGGCCTCGTGTCAGCGGCGAACCGCGATCCGCGTGTGTATGAGCGCGCCAACGAGTATGTGATCGACCGCAAGAAGAACCACCACTTCGGATTCGCGAGTGGCCCTCACCGTTGTCTGGGGCTCCACCTCGCTCGACGGGAAATGCAGGTCGCGGTCGAGGAGTGGCTAAGGGTGATCCCGGACTTCTGGCTCGCCACCGACAGCGTGATCATGGAGCGCGGCGGCGGCGCCATGACCGCGCCGCTCGACATGCCGCTGGAATGGGAGCCAGTGGCGTGAAGATCTACATCGATCCTGACGAGTGCACCGGCCACGGCCGCTGCTACCGCCTGGCCCCGGACCTGCTCACCTACGACGACGAGGGTTACGTTTCGATCAGGGGGCAGCCGATCGAGGTCCCCAAGGACCAGATCGAGTTTGCGCAGGAGGCCGAGGGGACCTGCCCCGAGGGCGCGATCTCGCTGATTCACGAGGACTGAGCCCGGATGTCTGTGCGTGTTGCCGTGGTCGGCGCCGGCCCCGCCGGCTTCTCCGCGTGAGAGGACCTCCTGAAGCGGGACGGCTTCGAAGTCGACCTGTTCGACGCGCTTCCCACGCCGTTCGGGCTCGTCAGAGCGGGGTGGCCCCGGACCATCCAAAGATCAAGACCGTCACCCGCCGCTACGATCCGCAACGACGGCGGCCGCGTCACCACCGAGGAGGGAGAGTCGATCCCGGGTGAGTACGCGGTGGGCTGGATCAAGCGCGGGCCGTCGGGCGTGACCGGGACGAACAAGAAGGACGCCACCGACACGATCAACAAGCTGATCGAGGACGCGCACGCGGGGTCCTCGAACGACCCCGTGAATGCGGATCGGAATATATGGCCGGTCTTGTGGCCCAAGCTCCCGGGCGGCGCGTCACGTGTTTGCGATCAGGTAGCGCAGGCGGCTAATGAAGCGGTAGCTGCCGCCGGGCCGGCGAAACCGGGCTGCGATCGCCAGCAGCCTCCGTCGGTGCGGCTGGTCGCATGGCCCCTGGAGTGCGCCGGCGGAGATGAGCGCGGACTCGAGCGCCGCGGCGTCCGCCATCTCCATCGCCACCGCGACCTCCCCGGTGTCGCAGACGGCGAGCCCAGTCCGGCGCACCGCCTGGTCGACCGGGTCGGTCGCCCGCAGCGACTCGCGGCGGCCGGCGCCGAGTGCGATCAGAAGGGCAAAGAATTCGTTGTCCTCCGGCCGGCCCCACTTGCAGATCGCGAGTCGACCGCCCGCGCGCGACACGCGCCGAGCCTCGCCTAGCGCCGCGTCGATGTCGAGTGCGTACTGGAACGAGTTGAATCCCGTGACGATGTCGAAGCTCGCGTCCGGCCAGGGCAGATCCTCCATCACCCCGACCTGGAAGTCGCCCTCGGGAACTGCGCGCCTCGCGTGGTCGATCGCCACGGGCGCGGCGTCGAGCCCGTGGACCGACGCGCCGCGCTCGGCGGCCAGGGCACAGAACTCACCCGCGCCGCAACCGATGTCGAGGAGCTCGATCCCGCTCCCGATGGCGGTGGCGTCGGCGACCGCGGCCCAGGCCGCGAGGGAAGACGGCGCGGCCGCCAGGATCTCCGTCATGTCGTCGGCATCGCGGACAAGACGGCACGCCCGGCGGTGGCGCGGATCCAGTCGACGGTCTCATCCGGGCGCTCGAGGAACGGCGCGTGGCCGGCGTCCTGGATCGGGATCAGGACGCCGTGGCACCGCAGCGCGAGCTCGGCGTGCGCGGCGAGCGGCACGCCACGATCGTGCTCGCCCCACAGTACGAACGTAGGAGGCGGATGCTCGAGTGGCACCGGGCGGTACGCGGCGAGCGCGCGAAGATGGTTCAGGAGGAGGGGCTGGCCCCGCGCCGTGAAGTCCGCGAGGCGAACCGCGGCGAGCGGCTCGTCGCTGCGGTCGGCGAGGCCGATGCGCGCCATCTTCTCGAACAGGTCGGGAGGACTCGACGCCACCCAATCGAGGACGGAGTCGGCGACCGAGATGCCGAATCCCGCGGCGATCAGCACGAGGGCGTCGACGTCGATCCGCCGCGCGACCTCGAGCGCGACCATCGCCCCGAGCGAGGTTCCGACCACCACCCGCGGCCGCGATACGGCGCCGATGGCGGGCTCGATCGCGACCGCCATCGAGGCGACGTCCGGTTCATCCGGGACCGGCAGGACATCAGCCTCGAGTTGCCCCGCCGCGATTTCCCAGGGCAGCCCGGCGCTCCCGGCGCCGGGAAGGACGACGTAGCGCACCTCGTCCGATGGTTGGTCGTGGGCCCGCATGTGCGGAGGAAGTTACACCGGCGGCGGGTGGTGCGCAAGCAAAGAAATGAACTGGTATCAGATAAGCCAAGGGCAGGTTCGATGGCAGAAAGCTAAAGTAGAAAGCCAGATCTTGCGTTCGCTGCGCTACTGAAGTAAAGTCAGGAAAGCTTGGCCAGATCGAGTGAGGAGAAAGATGAGCCTGTCCACCTACCCCATCTCTGCCGCCACCGCGCGCCACGTCCAGCGCCCGATCTTCGGTCACGTGATCGACGGTGAGGTCGTCCCTTCGCTCGACGGGCAGACCATGCCGGTCATCGACCCCGCCACCGGCGAAGAGGTGGGCGTGGCCGCACTGGGGTCGGCGTTCGATGTCGACCGGGCGGTGAAATCCGCACGGGCCGCCTTCGACGACGGGCGCTGGCGCTACCTGGCGCCGCTCGAGAAGGAGCGCCGGCTGCGGCGGATGTCGTCGCTTCTGCAGGAGCGCGCCACCATGTTTGCCGAATCGGACACGATCGACTCCGGCCTCCTGCGCTGGTACACGGACGCGATGGTGGACTTCGCGGTGAACTCGATCGATTACTTCTCGGGATGGCCGTCGAAGATCGAGGGCTCGATCCCGGCCGTTCCGTCCGACCTCGTCGCATACCACATCCGCGAGCCGCATGGAGTGCTTGGTCTCATCGTCCCGTGGAACGGACCCTCGGCGGTGTTCGCGTTCGTAGCCGCCGCAATCAGCGCCGGCAACTCGGTCATCCTCAAGCCGGCTGAGCAGACGCCGATGACCGCGGTCCTGATGGCCGAGGTCGCCGCCGAAGCCGGGATCCCGAACGGCGTGTTCAACGTCGTCCAGGGTCGTGCCGACGCCGGAGCCGCGCTGGTCGAGCATCCGGGCGTCGACGCGCTGTCGTTCACGGGGTCACGCGGGGCCGGCAGCGCGATCCAGGCCGCAGCGGCCGAGCGCGTCAAGCCGGTCAGCCTCGAGCTCGGCGGCAAGAGCCCGTTCATCATCTTCCCCGATGCGGACCTGGATGCGGCGGCGTCCGCCGCGATGCTCGGCGTGTGGATGGCGTCAGGTCAGGTGTGCACAGCGGGTACGCGTGTGCTGATCCACGAGGACATCCATGACGAGCTCACCGAGAAGATCATCGCTGAGTCCCGCGAGATCCGGATCGGGAGCGGCTTCGACCCGGCGAGCCAGCTTGGACCGCTGGTCTCGGCCGAGCAGCTCGAGCGGGTCCAGCACTATGTAACGGTCGGTCAGGACGAGGGCGCGGAGCTGGCCCTCGGCGGAGGGCGATACGGGGATGTCGGCTACTTCCACAAGCCGACGGTCTTCACCGGCGTGCGCAGCGACATGCGGATCGCACGCGAGGAGATCTTCGGCCCGGTGATGTCGATTCTGCGGTTTGACTCCGAGGCCGAGGCGTACTCGATCGCCAACGACACCGAGTACGGCCTCGCCGCCGGCGTCTGGACGAACAACCTGGCTCTGGCCCACCGCGCCGCGCGCGCGCTCCGCACCGGGCAGGTTTGGATCAACACCTATCAGGCCGGCTACCCATCCGTCGCGTACGGCGGCGTCAAGATGTCCGGCCACGGGAGGATGCAGGGTCGCCCCTCGATCGAGGAGTTGACACACATCAAGAGCGTCTGGATGAAGGTCGGCGACCCGCCGGCCTTGAACGGCGGCGCCGACGCGGTGCTCTGACCGTTTTCTCCGATGCGAAGTCGCGCGCTTGTATTGGTGGAGAGGGGCCGGTCGTGGGTGTGAACGCCGCGATCGCGGGCCTTGGCATCACCGAGATGGGCAAGGTGTACGGCCGGACGGCGTCCGACTTCGCCGGCGAGGCGATTGCGCTCGCGCTCGAGGACGCCGGCCTGCAGGCACTCGATCTGGACGGGTTGCTGATCAACGGCAACCAGTCCGAGGAGATGGCACCGAGGCTGCAGTTCGCGCTCGGGCTCGTCGACCTCAGGCTGGTGAACACGATGAGTGCGTTCGGATCCACCGCGGGGACGATGCTGCAGTACGCGGCCCACGCGATCGAGTCCGGGCAGGCGAATGTCGTCGCGTGCGTGTACGCCGACGCGCCGCTCCGCGAGGGCACGTCGGTCTCGCAATCTGGCTACAGCGGCCGGCGTTTCGATGCGCCGGGCCTGGCGGGACTGCGATTTGCCTACGGCGACTACGGCCCCGCAAACTCGAGCTACGCGCTGGCGCTGCGGCGGCACATGCATCTATTCGGTACCACCCACGACCAGCTCGGCACGATCGCGGTCGGCCAGCGCGAGTGGGCGCTGATGAATCCACATGCGCAGATGCGCACGCCAATGACGCTCGAGGACTACCACGCCTCCCGCTGGATCGTCGAGCCGCTGCACCTGTTCGACTGCTGTCTGGTCTCGAACGGCGGCGTTGCCGTGATCGTTACCTCGGCGCAGCGAGCACGCGAGTTGCGCCAGCCGCCGGTGTACATGCGCGGTTTCGGGCAATGCGCGCCGGGAGACACGGGGCGGGTCGAGCGCGAGCCTGCGATCCACACCGGCGCGGCCAAGGCGGGCGAGATCGCGTTGCGCCAAGCAGGGCTCGAGCTCTCGGACGTGGACGTGCTCGAGCTGTATGACTGTTACACGTACACAGTCCTCGTGACGCTCGAGGACTACGGCTTCTGCGAGAAGGGCGACGGTGGGACGTTTGTCGAAGACGGGAAGCTCGCTCCCGGCGGCTCCCTGCCCTGCAACACCGGCGGCGGGCAGCTCTCCTCGTACTACATGTGGGGGTTTACGCCGCTGGCCGAGGGCGTGATCCAAGCTCGCGGCCAGGGCGGTGAGCGGCAGGTCGGAAAGCACAACCACGTGCTCGTCTCCGGCAACGGAGGCACCCTGAACTTCCACTCGACCACGATCCTCAGCCAACACGACTCCTAGGAATGAGATGACAACGACTGCAGCGCGGGAGCAGACCACGACCGCAGGACCGGCAAAGCCGGTGCCCGTTCCCGACGAGACCAGCGCTCCGTTTTTCGCCGGCGCGCTTGCCGGCCGGCTGATGCTGCTGCGCTGCCGCGCCTGCGCCACCTTCAGCTCGCCGATCGCGTACATCGGCGTGCCGCTGCGGGCGCGCTGCGTGAACTGTTTCTCGGGCGAGCTCGAGTGGTCGGCGTCGAGCGGTAGGGCGACGCTGTACAGCTACGTGATCATGCACCAGCTGTACGACAAGGCGTTTGCCGCGGAGATTCCGTACAACATCGTCCTCGTCGACACCGAAGAGGGCGTCCGTCTCACCAGTCAGGTCGTCGACTGCCCGAACGACCAGCTCGAGATCGGGATGCCGCTCGAGGTCACTTTCGAGCGGATGAGCGACGAGGTTGCCGTCCCGAAGTTCAGGCCTCGCGGATGAGCTACGACCACGTCATCTACGAGAAGCAGGGCCACGTCGCGTACGTGACGCTCAACCGGCCCGAACGCATGAACGCGCTCGACAGACACTCGCATGAGGAACTGATCGAGATCTTCGACGACTTCGCCGCGGACGAGAACTCCTGGGTGGCGATCATCACCGGCGCGGGAGACCGAGCCTTCTCGGCCGGCAACGACCTGAAAGCGACGGCAGAGGCATCGGCCAACGGCGAGCAGCGGGCGGGCCCGGGCTCGCGCTTTGCCGCGATCACCCGCGGCTATGCGTGCCCAAAGCCGCTGATCGCGGCGGTCAACGGCGTGGCCGCGGGGGGCGGTTTCGAGATCGCCCTGGCATGCGACCTCGTGATCGCCGCCGACACCGCGCGGTTCGCGCTGCCCGAGCCGCGCGTCGGGCTGATCGCCGGCGCAGGCGGGATTCACCGGCTGTCGCGCCAGATCCCGCTCAAACACGCGATGGGCATGCTCCTCACCGGCCGCTTTGTCTCGGCGGCGGAGGGTCACCGCCTCGGCTTCGTCAACGAGGTCGTGCCGCCCGCCGAGCTGATGGCCGCGGCGGAGCGGTGGGCGCGCGAGATCCTGGAATGCTCGCCGCTGCTCGTTCGGCTGACCAAGGAGGCAGTCTTCGACGGCTTCGGCCTCGCCGTCGACGACGCGATCGCGCGTGACTGGGAGGCGCGGATCCCGCGGATGCTCGCCTCCGAGGACTACATCGAGGGCCCGAAGGCATTCTCGAAGAAGCGCAAGCCGGCCTGGACGGGGAGATGAGCCGGTGAGCCTGAAGCTCGGTCTCAGCACCGGATTGCTGTCGGGGAGATCCAAGCTGTCCGACTCATTGGAGAACGTCAAGGAGGCCGAGCGCCTGGGCTTCGACTCGATCTGGTCTTCGGAGACCTACGGTTCGGATGCGCTGACGCCGCTGGCCTGGTGGGGCTCTCAGACCGAGAAGGTCAGGCTCGGGACGTCGATCATCCAGATCAGCGCGCGCCGTCCGACGACCACGGCGATGGCTGCGATGACGATGGACCACCTCAGCGGAGGCCGTTTCATGCTCGGCCTCGGCGTGTCGGGACCCCAGGTCGTCGAGGGCTGGTACGGCGAGCCGTTCGCCAAGCCGCTGGCCCGCACGCGCGAGTACGTGGCGATCGTGCGCGAGGTCATCGCCCGGCGCGAGCCTGTCACGTCGGAGGGGCCGTACTACCCGCTCCCCGTGTCGGGGCGCGAGGGGATCACGGGCCTCGCGAAGCCACTCAAGTCGATCCTGCACCCGCTGCGCGAGCGGATCCCGATCTACATCGCCGCGGAGGGACCGAAGAACATCGCGCTGGCCGCCGAGATCGGCGACGGCTGGCTGCCGCTTTACTACTCGCCGTACTACAACGCCGAGCTGTATCGCCCGTTCCTGGAGGAGGGCTTTGCTCGGCGGGGCGGCGCGCCCGAAGACTTCGAGATAGCGCCCTCGGTGCCGCTGATCGTCGACGACGACATCGAGCGGGCCGCGGACGTGCTGCGACCGATGTACGCCCTCTACTTCGGCGGGATGGGGGCGCGCAGCATGAACTTCCATCACCAGGTGGTCGTGCGGATGGGCTACGAGGCCGTGGCCAAGAAGATCCAGGATCTCTACCTCGAGGGGAAGAAGGAGGAGGCTGCCGCCGCGGTGCCGACGAAGCTTGTCGAGGAGCTCGCGCTGATCGGGCCGGCCGCAAAGATTCGCGACGACCTCGAGGCGTGGCGCGAATCGCCTGTGACCACGATTCTGATCGCCGGTCCGGCCGACCGTCTGCGGCAGGCCGCGGAGCTCGTGCTCGGTTAGGACAACGGCGTGATCCAGGACCGACCAACCCCACTCGCCGGCGTTCGTGTGATCGACATGGCCGAGGGCAAGGGCGAGATGTGCGGCCGCTTCCTCGCCGATCTCGGCGCGGACGTGATTCGGGTCGAGCCGCCGGGCGGCGCCCCGTCGCGCGCGCGGCCGCCGCTGCACGGTGGGGTCAGCCTGCGCTTCGCGACGCACAATGCCGGCAAGCGCGGCGTGATGATCGACCACACCAGCTCAGAGGGTCGGGAGCAGCTGCTGCGTCTGCTGGACGGCGCCGACATCTGGATCGAAAGCGCGAGGCCCGGTGCCATGTCCGAGCTTGGGCTCGGCATGGATGTCGTCCGGGCCCGCAACGCCGAGCTGGTCGTACTCTCGATCACCGACTTCGGGCAGACGGGTCCGTACCGCGACTGGGTTGCGACCGACTGGACGCTGCTCGCGATGGGCGGTGTCCTCAGCCGGTCCGGACTGCCGGGGCGGGAGCCGCTGATGCCGCCCGGGGATCTGGCGCTCGCGGTCACTGCGCTACAGGCGGCGTGGGCCGCACTGGTCGCGTACTGGAACCGGCTCGAGCGCGGGCGCGGCGATCATGTCGACTTCTCGCTGTACGAGGCGACCGCGCAGGTGGTCGACCCAGCCATGGGGGTCGTCGGTACCGCGCAGGTCGCGGGCTACGAGCAGACCCGCGACCGCCCCGCACCCGGTCCGTACCCGATCTTCCGTTGTCGCGACGGCCACGTCCGGGTCGTGCTGCTGGCCCCACGCCAGTGGCACGCGATGCGGAGATGGCTCGGCGAGCCGGAGGAGCTTCAGGATCCGGAGCTAGAGACGATTCGTGGCCGGGCGCTCGCATCTGAGCGGCTGCACGCGGTCTTCGACCGGCATTTCCGTGAGCGCACCAAGTATGAGCTGACCCTGGAAGGACAGGCCCGGGGGGTTCCGATCGCGCCGGTGCTCCAGCCCGCCGATGTGCTCGTAGCCGAGCATTACCGAATGCGGGGCGCGCTGGCGCGAACGGAGCTCGCGCGCGGGATCGACGCCGATGCGCCGACCGGATTCGCCGAGATCGACGGCCGGCGGGTGCGGCCGGCTCGTCGCGCACCTGAGCTCGGCGAGCACGGCGACGAGGTCTTCGCCGAGCCGGCACGCAGCCTGCTCAAGACGTGCGCCGACGGCCACGGCGTGCACCGGCCGTTCGAGGGGGTACGGGTGCTGGACTTCGGCGTGATCGTGCTGGGGGCCGAGGCCGCCCGGCTGTTCGCCGACCAGGGCGCCGAGGTGATCAAGATCGAGAGCCGAGCGTTTCCCGATGGCGCGCGCGTCTCGCCGGTGCACTTCGCGATCGGGCATCGCGGGAGCAAGAGCATCGGCGTGAACCTGCGAAGCGCTGAGGGCGTCGAGGTCGTCAAGCGGCTGGTCGCGGAGTCAGACGTCGTGCTGGCGAACTTCAAACCGGGGACGCTCGAGAAGCTCGGGCTCGGCCCGCGGACCCTCCGGGAGATCAACCGAGGGATCGTCGTCGCGGGCAGCAGCGCGGTTGGCGCGACCGGCCCGTGGAGCGGTTGGATGGGTTATGGGCCCCTGGTCCGCTGTGCGTCCGGTCTCACCAGCCTGTGGCGTTACCCGGAGGACCCGGAGAGCTTCAGCGACTCGACGACGATCCATCCCGACCACTACGCCGCACGCGTTACCGCGATCACCGTCCTGGCGGCGCTGATCGCGCGCCGACGCGCGGGCGTTGGCGCCGAGGTCGCGACCTCGCAGGCCGAGACCATCCTGATGCAGATGGGCACACTGCTGGTGCAGGAGGCCCTGCGACCGGGATCGGTCGAGGCCACCGGGAACGTCGGACTTGACGCAGCCCCGTGGGGCGTCTACCAGTGTGCCGGCGATGATGAGTGGTGCGTGGTGACGGTTCGCGACGACGAGGATTGGCGTCGGCTGCGCACGGTGCTCGGCGACCCCGAGTGGGCGGTAGACGAGGAGCTCGCTACCGCGACCGGACGGATCGCGATGCGCACCGAGATCGATCGGCATCTGGGGGAGTGGATCCGCCGGCGGTCGCCACGCGAGGTGACCGCCGCGCTGCAGGACGCCGGAGTGGCGGCCGGGTTCATGCAGCGTCCCGCCGAGTATGAGGACGATCCCCAGCTCCAGGCCCGCGATTTCTTCAGGGTCCTCGAGCAACCGGGCATCGAACCCAGAGCGATCGACAATGCACCGTTTCGCTCGCGGCATATCCCGGCACCGGCGAGCGCACGAGCGCCGGAGCCCGGCGAGCATACGCGCGATATCTGCACCGAACTCCTCGGCATGCAGGCCGGGGAGATCGACCGTCTGGTCGCCGCCGGCGTGCTCGAGGAGCCGCCACCGCTGTCTGCGCACGCGGGGCAGCGTGCCGCGCTTTCGGTCTGACTCGGGACGTCTCGGCGAGTGGCGCGGCGGGATGCGGGCCAGCCGGCCCCTACCGGGATGCGGACCCGGCGGCCCGTACTACTCGTGTCGTACGCCCATCCAGGCGAGCGCACCACCGTCGATCGGGAACACCGCGCCGGTGATGAATCCGGCATCGTCGGAGGCCAGGTAGCAGGCGAGGCTTGCGACTTCCTCGGGCCGCCCCATCCGGTGGAGCAGCTGTGGCCCGAGCATCGAGCGCTCGAGTGCCACCGGATCCTCGGCCGTGTCCATGAACGCGCGGCTGAGCGGGGTCTCGATCACTCCGGGGGCAAAGCAGTTGCACCGGATCGGCGCGAGATCGACCGCGGTGACCTTCGTGAGCTGGATCACGCCACCCTTTGTCGTGCAGTAGACCGGCCCGTGCGAGAAGCCGGTCAGGCCGGAGACAGACGCGGTGTTGACGATCGCCGGCCCGCGCGTCGAGCGCCTGAGGTGGGGGGCGGCGAACTTCGTCGTCAGCCACACCGCGCGCAGGTTGACCTCGTAGACAGCATCCCACGCCGCCTCCGGAAGCGTATCGACGGCGCAGTGCTCGGTCAGCGAGGTCTCGATGATCCCCGCGTTGTTGAACAGCGTGTCGAGGCCACCGAAGCGGTCGGCCACCCGGGCCACCATCGCCTCGATCTGGTCGCGGTCACGGAGGTTCACCTCGATGGCTTGTGCCTCGGCACCGGCGTCGCGAATCAGCGCCGCGGTCTCCTCGGCGCCCTCAAGGTTGAGGTCGGCCACCGCCACGGCGGCGGCTCCCCGGCGCGCCATCTCCACCGCGATCGCCCGGCCGATCCCCTGCCCGGCGCCGGTTACCAAGCCGATCTTGTTTTCGAGCACCGCTACACCGCCGTGACGAGGCCGCCGTTGGGGCTGAGGGTGGCGCCGACGAAGTACGACGCGTCGTCGGAGACAAGGAACGCGACCGTGGCAGCGACCTCGGCCGGCGTGCCGAGCCTGCCGGCGGGCGTCCGCAGCGCCATGTCACGGCGGTTCTCGTTGACGCGTCCATGTCCCGTCGAGGTGTCGATGAACCCGGGCGCGACCGCGTTGACCCGGATCCGCTGGAGGATCAGCTCCTTGGCGACCGAGCGCGTAAAGCCGATGATGCCCGCCTTCGCGGCCGAGTAGTGCGGGTGGCCGGCGCAGCCCTCGAGGCCGCAGACCGACGCCATGTTCACGATCGCCCCGCAAGTCCCCCGCTCGACCATCGAGCGGGCGGCCGCGCGCGTGCCGTAAAACGTCCCGTCGAGGTGGATCGCAAGTAGTCGCCTCCACTCGTCGTCGCGCAGACGCACGAGGGCGTCGAGCGGCGTCTTGATCTCGCCGGTCGCGGCCTCCGCCCGCTGTGCGTCGAGGCGAGCGCCCACGCGCATGATGTGCTCGGCGCCACTGGCGCCGGCGTTGTTGACGAAGATGTCGAGCGGACCGAGCTCGCTCTCGATCCTAGCGATAGCCGCGTCGACCGCGCCCGAGTCGCTTACGTCCACGGCGGTCGCGAGCCCAGCGCCACCGGCGGCCCGCACCGTTTGCTGGGCGCGGGCCTGATCGAGGTCGAGAACCGCCACTCGAGCGCCCTCGGCCGCCAGACGTAGGCAGATCGCCTGTCCGATCCCGGCGGCTCCTCCGGTCACCGCGGCGACCTTGCCCGCGAGGCGCGAGCCGAGCTTGGCGGCCCGCACGGTTTCCGGCCCGGGATCGATATCGGCGTCTCCAGGCAGAATCGAATTCATGTTGCCAGTATGAAGGACGCATCCGCGAGATGCAAGTGCTTGCCTTTTGCGCGCGTATCCTTCGGGTTATGCCGGTTCGAGGTAGTCGGGAGGGCTAAATTTGGCAGAATTGACATTGGTTCAAATACGTCGTACAGTACGCGCGCAGTGACGCGGCTCGCCGAACCTTTTCAGCTCACCGACGCGATCCGCCTGCGCAACCGGTTCGTCGCCACGGCGCACGCGAGCGGCGCGGTGTCGGACGGCATTCCGACCGCCGGCGACGCCGAGTACTGGCAGCGCGTGGCCGAGGGCGGCGCGGCGATGGCGATCGTCGGCGGCAGCGTCGTGTCACTCGACTCGTTCGTCCGACGGGGCAACCTGACGGCCTCGTGGCGGTCGGACGTGCGTCCGGCGCTGCAGCGCCGCGCCGCGGCCATTCACCGCGGCGGTGCGGTCGGCCTCTTCCAGCTCATCCACCTGGGCCGCGAAACGCTCGGAGCGCCGACCTACTACTCGCCGATCTCTCCGTCGTCGGTCCGCTCGCGCCGCGAGCCGACCGCGCCCCGCGAGATGCGTGAGGCGGAGCTCGAGTCAGTGCTCGACGCATTCGTCACCTCCGCTGCTAATGCACTCGGCGCCGGGTTCGACGGGGTCGAGCTGCATGCCGCCCACGGATACCTGCTCGGCACGTTCCTCTCACCGGTCACGAACCCAGCCGCCCCGACTCTGGACGAACGGGTCGCTCCGATCTGGCGGATCGTTGAGGCGATCCGCGAGCAGGAGCCGAGCGCCCTGATAGGGATCCGACTTTCGGTGGGCGACGCCGACGACGCGGGGCTGACCGAGGAGCAGCTGGGCGAGCTGCTGAGCCGGCTTCACCCGGAGATTCAGTACGTGAACCTGACGGTCGGGATGCGGGGCTCATACGTCCGCGACATGAGCACCGCTGCGCCGCCGCTTCTCGAGCCCCTCCCGCGGCTGCGTGTGCTGACCGAGCGGCCGCTGCTGATCTCGCAGGCCTTCCGCGACCAGCCGGAGATGGAGGCGGCTGTGTCTCGGGGAGCCGACCTGGTCGGTATGGCCAGGGCCCTGATCGCCGATCCCGACCTGCCGAACAAGATCCTCTCCGGTAACCGGCGCGCGATCCGTCCCTGCACCGCCTGCAACGAGGACTGTCGGATGTTCGAACCGGTGCTGTTGTGCTCTGTCAATCCGGACCTCGCCCCGCCTGGCGAGCCCGCGCGGCCGGCGCATCCACTGATGTTCGGCGCCGGGCTCACGGGCGCCGCCCGGCGGGTGGCGGTTGTCGGCGGCGGGCCGGCCGGGCTCGAGTGCGCGACGACACTAGCCGCAAGCAACGATCGCGAGGTCGTCCTGTGGGAGCGCTCCGATGCCGTTGGCGGCGGTCTCGCAGTTGCCGGCGCCGCGCCGCATCGGGACGGCTGGCTGAGGATGATCGAGTTCTACCGGGCTGCGCTCGAGAGCGAGAACGTCGAGCTGATCCTCGGTGCCGAGCCCGACGTCGGGGCGCTCGAAAGCTTCGACGCGATCGTGATCGCGTCCGGCGCCGAGGAGGTCTTGCCCGACGGCGCGGCGACGGGATTTGCCCGCACCTCATCTGCGGCAATCGCGGCCGGACCCGAGACGCTCGCCGGCGTGTCGTATCTCGTGGTCGTCGACGACGGCTTTGGCTGGTGGCCTGCGGTGACCGCTGTCGAGCTAGGCATTGCGGCGGGTGTCGCTGAGATCACGGTCGTGACACCGGGGACCGCCTTCGCAACCGCGATCCCGGGGGAGAGCCGGATTCAGCTCGCGCCTCGCCTGCGGGGCAGCCGGGTGGCGATGCGACCGCTGACCGCGCTGGTCGCGGCCGGCGACGGAACTGTCGAGCTAAGGCATACACCCACCGGCGAGCTCGACCGCATCGCCGCCGACGCGCTGATTGTGGTCGGCGAGCGACAGCCACGGGACTGGCAAGCGTTGATTCCGGGCGGCTCGGGCGGGTTCGTGATCGGAGACGCGATCGTCCCGAGGCATTTCTCGCATGCGATCGCCGAGGGTCGGTCCGCGGCACGTGCGATCGCTCGCGCCCAGGACGAAACGCAGGTGGCGTGGGCGCGGTAGCGTACGCGGTGCTGCCCGGGTCGGGCAGCGCCGGTCTCGTCTGGGAACGCGCAGCCGCGGAGCTGTCAGGCTCGAGTGTGCTGCCACTTCCCGATGAGCGTTCCGTGCCGGCGATGGCAGCCTCGCTCCGGCCGCGCGTGCAGGCAATTCCGCGCCCGCGCGTGATCGTCGGTTCCTCGCTCGGGGCGCTCGTGGCACTCGAGCTCGCGCGGAGTGTCCCGGTCGACGCGCTCGTTCTGATCGCGGCCGGGTTCGGGATCGACGTACATGCCTCGGTCCTCGCACGGATCGCCGCAAACCCGCCTGATCTACTCGCAGCCATGGCCCGCGGAGTTCTCGCCGATCCGTCTCGCAGGCCGCTCGCCGAGTTGGTCGCCCGCGACTTCGAAGCTCGGGGCGCCGCGGTGCTGCTCAGCCACATGCAGGTGCTCGCCGAACATCGTCCCGAGCCCCTCGCGGATCCGCCCCCCACAATTGTGCTGTGGGGCACGCAGGACCCGGGCGTGCCCCTTGGCGCCCACGTCGAGCTCGCCCTGCGTTGCCATGGACTGCTTGTCCCGATCGCGGGCGCGGGCCATCTGCCATATCTCGAACGATCCGAGGAGACCGTCCGCTGGATTACCGCCGCTGAACGATTATTGAACTGAAGTCAGCTTGATTTATCGTAGCCGACGGGGTACAGTTCACGCCTCGAACCCGCATATCCCAAGATGGAGGAACCAGCCAGATGAGCACCGACAGCCAGGCGTCGCCCCGGCACCAGCACCCGCTTCTGCCCCTGGAGGTGCAGGAGGAGTACCGGCGCCTGCGCTATTGGGAGGACATCACGCTGGCGGACATCGTCCAGCGCGGGGCGGAGCGGCATGCTGATCGGATCGCGATCACCGGCGAGACCCAGCTGACCTACGGCCAGCTCTGGGATCAAGCACGGAGGCTTGCCGGCACCCTCCAACAGGAGGGGCTTCAGCCCGGCGAGTTCGTGCTCGCGGTGATGGCGAACTGTTGGCAGGGGATCGTGCTCGAGGTGGCAGCTTCGGTGGCAGGCGCCGCGCTTGCGCCCCAGTCGGCGCACGTGTCGCCCGCGTTGGCGTTCAACACCTTCGAGCAGCTCGACTGTCGCGGGCTCGTACTCCAGGCCGACCTGCTCGAGAAGCCGGAGTGGCGGGAGACAGTGGCGCGGATGAGTGCGCGGCTCAAGGACCGCCCCGTGATGCTGAGGGGGGATGGTCCAGCGGACGACGGGATCTCGCTTCAGTTGGAGGAGGCGGCCCGGAGCGGATCGCCGATCGACTCGGTCCGGCCCCTGCCGTGCCAGCCTTGTCTGGTCCTGTCGACCGGCGGGACAACAGGCACCCCGAAGAGCATCCTCCACTGCTCAGAGACGCTGGTGTACGCGGCCCGGCAGTTCGGCGAGGCGACCGGCTACAGGGAGAGCGACATCCACGTCGCGTTCGCGCCCTACGGGCACGCCGGCGGATCAGTATTCGAGGTCTACATGCCGCTGCTGTACGGCGCCTCGATCCTTCCGGTTGCCCGCTGGCGGCCGCAGCCGGTGGCCGAAGCGATCGAGCGGTGGGGGGGGACGTACTTCATCACGATGGGGACGCACGTCTTCGACCTGCTTACGCTCGACTCCGAGGTGCGCTCTCGCCTGCGCTCGGTTCGGGTCGTGACCTCGGGAGCCGGTCCCGATTCGCTGTTCGAGGATGGGGAGCGTGAGCTCGGCTTCCCGATCGTGCGGGTGTACGGGTGCTCGGAATGCCCCGGACACGCGATCGGTCGCCTCGATGATCCCGCCGAGGTCCGGCTGCGGCAGGACGGGATCCCGTTCCCCGGCATCGAGCACAGGATCGTCGACACATTCGGTGAGCCGGTGGAGCCGGGCAAGCCGGGTGAGTACCAGTGCCGCGGTCCGAACCTGTTCATGGGGTACGCAGAGCAGCCGGAGGTGACCGCTCGGGCCGTCACCGAAGACGGCTTCTACCGGAGTGGCGATCTGATGGTGCAGAGCCCGCAGGGGTACGTGAACTGGAGCGGACGCACCAAGGACATCATCCGGCGCGGCGGGCTGCAGATCGATCCGATCGAGATGGAGACCATGCTGGTCAAGCATCCGAAGGTTGCGATGGTCGTGGTCGTCGGAGAGCCCCATCCGCGACTGGGCGAGCGCGCTGTGATTGTCGCGGTCCCCGAGCGCGCCGACGAGTCGCTCACTCTCGACGAGCTGTGCGGTCACCTGACCGAGCAGGGCTTGCCCAAGCAGAATCTTCCTGAACGGTTGATCGTGACCGACGACATCCCGCGAACCGAGCTCGGGAAATTCCACCGCGTCAAGGTCAAGGTGATGGTCGCGGAGACGGCGGACAGGAGCCTCGAGCATGTCGGCTGATCACGACTGGTACTTCGACGATTTCGAGGTCGGACAGGTCCACACGACGATGGGCCGCACGGTGACGGAGGCTGACCTGGTCAACTTCGTCACGTTCGGCGGGATCTTTGAAGAGATCTTCATCAACGCCGAGTACGCGAAGACCAAGACGCTGTTCAACGGGAGGGTCGTTCCCGGGTTACTGATCCTGGTCGTCGCCGAGGGGCTGTATGTCCAGACGGGGCATACGCATCAAGGTCGGGCGTACCTGGGTCTCGACGATCTGCGACTCAAGGCGCCGGTGCTGTGCGGAGACACGATCCACGCCGAGGTGTCGGTGGAGTCCGCGCGCCCGTCGGAGGGGCGTCCGGGCAACGGTATCCTCGCGATGCGCCACAGGGTCGTAAACCAGAAGGGTGTCGAGGTGATGTCGTACAAGACGACTCGCATGCTGGCCAGGCGCCCATCGGATGAGCCGATGGTGCCGAATCCGCGGCTCGCGGCCGACGGCTCGCCTGCCTGATCGACATGGTCCTCGACGCGCCGGCTCGCAGGCACGCGTTTGAGACGCTGCTCTCGCCGCTGCGCCTCGGGCCGCTCAGGCTAAAGAACCGGATCGTCGCCGTGCCTCACGGCACGGCGATGGTGGACCGGGGTGTGCCGACCGAGGACGATATCGCCTTCTGGGAAGCCCGCGCAGCCGGCGGCGTAGCCGCGATGATCACCGGCGCGACCACGACGCACCGCAGCGGGGTGCTCCGAGACCGCCGCCGGGCCGAACCCTGGAACCCGGAGGCGCTCGCGCAGATGGCGCGGCGCGCGCACCGAGTGCATCGCCACGGGGCGGCGATCTTCTGTCAGTTGAACCATCTCGGGCGCGAGGGCGTCGGGGGCGCTTCGGAATCTGCTCCGGTGGCGCCGTCGGCGGTCAGATCGCCTCGCGACGCGTCGACGCCGCATCCGCTCACGGCCGCGGAGATCGAGGAGTTGATCGAAGCGTTCGTCTCGGCGGCGGTGAACGTTCGCGAGGCCGGCTACGACGGCATCGAGCTGCACGCCGCGCACGGCTATCTCATCGCCCAGTTCCTGTCGCCGGCGTCGAACCGGCGCGAGGATGAGTACGGCGGGCCGCTTCCTGGTCGGATGCGGTTTCTCGGACAGATCATCGCCGGCATTCGCGAGCGCTGCGACCCCGACTGCGTCGTCGGTGTGCGTCTCAGCGCCGACGAGGAGATCCCGGACGGAATGCACGTGCACGACGCGATCGCGATCGCGCAGCGCCTGTCGGAGCTCGGAGGCGTCGATTACCTCAGCATCACGCTCGGGCAGCGCGGTGCTTACGTGAAGGACATCACGCACCCCGAGGGCGTCGCCGTCGATGCCGCGCGCACCGTCAAGCAGCACACGATGCTGCCCGTCCTGGTGGCCGGCAGGATCGTGGACCCGACGATGGCGGAGACGATCCTGCAGCGCGGAGCGGCCGACCTGGTCGGCATGGCTCGCCAGCTGATCGTCGACCCTGAATGGCCGGCGAAGGCCCGGCGCGGCACGACGCGATCGATCCGACCTTGCATCGGTCTCAACCAGGAGTGCCGCACGTTCCCAGGTGGGATTCTGTGCGCCGCCAGCGCTCGGACAGGCCGTGAGCGATGGTTCGAGGAGCAGCTCCGAGCGCCACGCCGGCGCGGGCTGAGGCTGGCGGTGGTCGGCGGAGGCCCAGCCGGCCTTGAGGCCGCCCGGTTCGCCGCCGAGCTTGGAGCGGAAGTAGTGCTCTACGAGCGCGAACAGCAAGTTGGTGGGCAACTCCGGCTGGCGGCGGCGGTCCCCAGCCGGGCCGGCGTGTTCGCGCTCGTCCTGCACCTCGAGCACGAGGCGCGCCGGCTCGGGGTCGAGATCCGGACCGGAGCGGAGATCCGCGAGGGGCTGTTCGCCGAGTTCACCGCGGGCGCCGACGCCGTCATCCTCGCCACCGGCGCGCGGCCGCTCGCGCCGGGGTTCCAGCACGACGGCAGCGCCAGACTGACCACCGTGTGGGATCTGCTCGGCGGCGAGCACATCGACGGACGACGCGCAGTGGTCATCGACGACGGGACCGGTTTCTGGGAGGCGGTCAGCGCCGCCGAGTTGCTCGGGGACGCTGGACTAGCGGTCGCGCTTCTGACGCCGGCGCGCAGCGTCGGCGCCGCGATTCCGTTCGAGAGCATCGGCCCGCTGCTGCGCCGCCTCGGACAGCGCCGCGTCGCGCTCCATCCCCTCGTACGTGTGACCGAGATCCGCGACGGCAGCGTCATGTTCGTGAACGCGCTCACCGCCGATACGCTTGAGCTGCCGGCGGACTTCGTCGCGGTGCATGCCGGCACGATCAGCGAGGACGGACTGGCCGCGGTGCCGTCTGACAACGGCGCGATCGTGAGGACGATCGGGGACTGCGTTTCGCCACGGCGGCTGACGCACGCCAACTGGGACGCGGACCGCACCGTGCTCGAGCTGATGCGCGCCGATTCACGGCCGGAGCCGACTCCGCGGGCCTGGTGATGCGGTTTGTCGCTGCCAACCGCGCAGAGCGGCAAGAGGACGCGGTGACGGCAGCCGGCTTTGACCTCAGCGGGCGGGTCGCGCTCGTTACCGGCGGCACTCGAGGCCTGGGCCGGGCGATCGCGCTCGGCCTCGCCGACGCGGGCGCCGACGTGATCGTGTCGAGCCGCAAGCCCGATGCGTGCGAGCACGTGGCGCAGGAGATCCGCGAGCGCGGCCGCCAGTCGCTCGCCCATCCGTGCCACGTCGGCCGCTGGGAGGAACTCGACCGCCTCGTCGAGGCCGCGTACGAACGCTTCGGCCGCGTCGACGTCCTTGTCAACAACGCCGGCATTTCACCGCTGTATCCGCGGCCGGAGGAGATCACCGAAGAGCTCTGGGACAAGGTGCAGGCGGTGAACCTCAAGGGCCCGTTCCGTCTGACCGCGACCATCGGCGCACGGATGGCCGAGGAGGACGGCGGCTCGATCATCAACGTGTCGAGCATCGGCGCCGTCCGCGTGACCGCCGACATCCTCCCCTACGGCGCGGCCAAGGCGGGGTTGATCGCGCTGACCCGCGGGTTCGCCGACGCCCTCGGTCCGAAGGTCCGCGTCAACTGCATCATGGCGGGACCGTTCCTGACCGACATCGCGCGCGGATGGGACATGGACAAGTTCCGGGGCCAAGCGGCCGGCTTTCCCCTCCGGCGCGCCGGCCGCCCGGAAGAGATGGTCGGGGCCGCGCTGTACTTCGCCAGCGATGCCTCGAGCTTCACCACCGGCGCGGTGCTGGCGGTCGACGGCGGCGTCGTCGGCGCGATGTACTGACGCTGTCGCATTCGAGAGAGGGGATCACCATGGAAACCAGAGCGGCGCTGTTGAAAGAGGTTCCGGGGAAGTGGGACGTGGAGACGGTCGAGCTCGATCCACCGCGCGACCACGAGGTCCTGGTGCGGATCGTCGCCGCGGGGCTGTGTCACTCCGATGATCACTTCTCCGCCGGCGACATCACGGTCGGGCACCTTCCCTTCGCCGGTGGCCACGAGGCCGCCGGCGTCGTCGAGGCCGCGCGTCCGTGAAGCGGCCCCGTCACACGCCCGGCGCCGGCGCCACCGACGCCACCGCCGTGTCCACGGCCTGCAGCCCGAACACGAGCGCGTTGGCCAGTCCGCCGGCGTAGGCTCGATAGAACACACCGCCGCTGTCGGCGCCGGCAGCGAGCAAACCGGGGATCGGCACGCCCTGCACGTCGAGAACCCGAGCTCCGGCGTCGATCAGCAGCCCTCCGAACGAAAACGTGATCGCCGGAACGACCTCGATGACGTAATACGGCGGCGTGAGCAGCGGCGTCGCATCCTTGACCCGCGGCGGCACAGTCTCGCCGCGCTCGCATTGCCGATTGAAGTCGCGCAGCGACTCGAGGACCTGCGGGCCGGGGTAGCCCCACTCCTCGGGAAGCTCATCGAACTCCTCCAGTGCGTCGGCGATCGCACAGCGGGCGCCGAGTCGATATGCGAGCTGGAACTTGTCGACCGCTTCGACGCCCTCGACGTACGGTTGCAGCTCCCAATCCTGGTGCACGCGCTCGTCGTAGACGAGCAGCGCGCGAGCCTGGGGCTGCTCGATCAGCGCGAGTGGCGTGATGTGGTCTCCCACCGTCTCATCGCAGAATCGCTTTCCCTCGAGGTTGAGCAATACCCCATGCTCGCTGTGGTAGAAGGTCCGGTCGACGAACTCGGTCGGGTCCGAGAACGGCACATGCGCGACCACCACGTGGCCGTAGAAGCCGGCGTGCTCCTTCCCGAACGCGGCGCCGGCCGCGAGCCCAAGCCGCAACCCGTCTCCGGTGCTCTGGCTGTTTGCCCGCAGCGCCATCTCACGGGCCTGTGGATGGATCAGCCGCGCTCGCAGCTCGGGATCTCCGCCGAAGCCTCCGCTGGCCAGCAATGTGTGGTCAGCCCGGATGAGCAGGCGCTCGCCGGCGCTGTCGACGACCTCGGCTCCTACGACTGCGCCATCTTCCACCAGCAGTCGCTCGACGGTCGACTTCGTGAGTAGCGCTGACTTTTCCGACTCGCGCACGATCCGCTCGCAGCGCATCATCAGGGCGGCCACGTCGACCGGATAGCCGCGCCCGAAGCCGAGCACAGCGACCGCGTCTCCGACTTCGACGCCGAGCGACCGCAGCCAATCGAGTGCCGGCTCGAACCCCTCGACCAGCCGAGCGCCGAGCGCCGGATCCGCACGGGGATTCTCGCGCTGCATCACCTCGAGCGTCGGTGCCGTCCACACAAACCCGGCGTACACGGCCGATCCACCGATTGTCGAGGCCTTCTCGACAACGATCACCGACGCGCCCTGCTGCACGGCGCGAGCCGCCGCCGCGGCGCCTGCCATTCCCGCGCCAATGACCAGCAGGTCCGCGCTGCTCTCAGGTGGCATCGGAACTCTGTTCTCCAGCCCACAGGCCGATTCGGTCCCACAGCTCGCCTCGGGTGGAAGCGAAGTTGTGGCAATGGGCGGAGTTGGGCAGGACGTACAGGGTGACGTCACGGCTGCGGCGGTAGTAAGCCACGTCGGCGTGGGGGACGGGTGGGACGTCGTGATCGCCGAAAGCGATGAAGACGTTGCACTCGAGCTCCGCCGCGAAGCCGGCGCTGTGTCCGGCCAGGAGCGCCTCGACGTAGGACTGGCGGGGCCATCGAACGGCCTGGGCGTCGTCGGCCGCGATCACGGCGGCGGGGACGTCGTGGTGATGCAGCCAAACATGGTTCGGCTCGCGGGGGACGCAACCGTACACGTCGTCCCAGCTGTGTCCGAAGAACGCCCTCGCCTGCTCGATCGCGGTCTCGCGCAACATCTCGTTGTCGGTCGCCTCGCGCTCCGCGCTGCCGACGGCCGTGACCGCGACCTCCTTTTGCCCGTGGGTGAATCCGAGTAACGCCACCGCGTCGTAGCAGCGATGCCGCGCTTGGGTCACGACCGTCAGGCAAGCTCCCAACGAATGGCCGAGTCCGATGATCGGGACCGATGCAAGCGAGCGGCCGCCAAATTCCGCCGACCCGTCGGCCAGCATCGAGCGCACCTGCCTCACGAACGATGCTGCGGCGGCACTCATCGTCTCGAAGTTGACCCGGTCCCCGTCGGCGGGCTTGCTGCTTGCTCCCACGCCAAGGTGGTCGGCGGCCAGCACCATGAATCCCTGGGCAGTCAGATGGTCGGCGAAGCTGTAGCCGGGATGCTCGGGGATGTGCATGTCCCAGTAAGCCCGCGCATAGGAGCCCCCGGGCCAGCAGATCAGGACGGCTCGTGGCGCATCGCCCTGGGGATCCGGAAGATGGACGGATGCCGCCAGGGACGAGCTTCCCTCGAACGGCAGCTCAGCGGACACGTCGAGCACCAATTCGGTTGGGCCAAGCACCTGCGTCGACACGATGACCTCCTCTTGCTCCGGAACCTGATCCCCAGCGATGAAACGGTTGAGCCGGCTCCCGCGCTCGGGAGCCGGCTCTCAACCGTCAGTGCGCTATGACTTGCCCCAGAGCTTCAGGAACTGGCTCTGGTAGGTCTCCACGTTGGGGAACAGCTGCGTGTGGCTCGCGGGCAGGTTCGCCTTCGTGATCAGCCACAGCGGTGGCGCCGTCTGCAGGACCGGCACTCCCGCCCAGTGGCGGGCGAGCGCATCGAGCATCATGTAGTCGACGTCGTAGTAGTCGAAATACACCAGCGCCAGCTCCTGTCCCTGGGCCATGTATTGGAACGACGTCGGGCCTCCTCCCTGACCGACGATCTTGACGTGGGACAGTCCGGCCGCGGACAGCGCGGCTGGAAGTCCGTTGTCGAGCGCGTCGGCCACCGATAGGGCGACGTAGTTAACCCCGGGATGGCTGCGGATGTAGGAGACGATCGTGTTCGTCGCGGTGGCCAGCCCGGTCAGAGGCACGTCGATCGACGCGTACGTGCAGCTCGGGCAGAGCTGCTGATAGCTCGTCTTGAACTGGCTCCCGAGGCTGGCCAGGATCGTGTAGGCCGGGATGTTGACGTACAGCGTGTTGGCCTTACCCTTGCTGTCGGCCACCACTTCGGCGGCCAGGTACTTCCCGATCGTCGCACTCTGCGGCGGGGTGCTGGTGTTGTAGATCACCGGCGGGGCCAGCGGATCGGTGGCGCAGCATTCCGCGACAAGCACGCCCTTGCTCTGCGCGGCGGCCAGCTGGGGGGCGATCTCCGAGCGCAGCGTCGCGTTCACGATCACCGCGTTGGCACCGTTTCGGAGCGCGGTGTCGAACGCGTTCTGGATCTGCGCCGGCGATCCATCGGTCGCGATCGTCGAGGCCGTCCAGCCGAGCTTGGCGGCGCCTTGGGCGATGATGTTCCCCTGAAGCTCGCACTGCGCCGCGCCGCAGCTGATGAACACGATCTTCTTGCCGGACGGGATCGTCTTGCCGACCGGCGTGGTAACCGTGACCGTGGTTGGCCGCCGAGAGGCCTGGGCAACGATCTGCTGCGCCTGGGCGCTGGCGCCCGATGCGCTCGCGGAACTGGTTGCCGCGGCATTGCTCGCGGTCGCGGTCGAGCTGCTGCTCGACGAGGAGCCGCAGGCTGCGACGGCTGCCGCGAGTGCGACGGCTGCCACGGCCGGCAATGCGGCCCGGCGGATCCGGCTCCAGGCCGGGGTTGACAACGACATCTCGGTTCTCCTCTTGGGTCGATTTACGAACGGTTTGTTCTGCTGACGGCAGCCGTCAGGTGCTCGTGCTCACGCTCGGGCGCACGCGGCGCCAGAGGCGGGATACGCTCCCGCTGCTTGCGCCGGTGGATCGGCGCTGGATGCCGGTGACCGCCAAAGATGCGATCAGCACCACGCCGACGAACATGTCGTTGGCCCATGCCGGCGCGTTGGCGAGCGCGAGGCCGGTGGTTCCGGTGCCCAGCAGCAGGACCGCGATCAGCGTTCCCCAGGCGTTGAAACGCCCGTGCTTCAGCTGGGTGGCGCCGAGGAACGCAGCGGCGAAGGCGGGCAGCAGGTAGGGGGGGCCGGCCGTCGGTGAGCCGGATGAGATCGTCGACGCGAGCACGATCCCGGCCGCCCCGGCGAGCGTGCCAGAGGTAACGAGCGACATGAACCGAAGCCGGTTTATGCGCACGCCCGACAGCTTTGATGCGTCGGGATTGAACCCCGTCGCGTATATCCTGCGCCCAGTCGCAGTGTGCTCGAGTAGGAACCACATCGCCGTGGCCAGCACGAACACGTACAGGACCGGCAGAATGAAACCGTCGATTGTCGTCTGGCCGATCTTGGCGAATCCTCCGGCGAGCTTCACGTTGAGAATCGGGGTGTCCCCGGTCGCCATCGTGATCAGCGCCTGGATCAGCGATCCGGTCGCCAGCGTGGCGATGAACGAATCGATCCGCATGCCGACGACGACGATGCCGTTGATCACCCCGATAGCGACCCCGGTGGCGAGCGCAATCAGCAGCGACGGCACGAGCGGAACGCCGACCGAGATGAAATGCGCGGCGACGACACCGGTCAGCGACATCGTGTAGGCGAACGAGAGATCGAACACGCGTGCGGCCAGGGGAATCGTGATCGCGAGTGCCGCCATCGCAGTGATCGCGTTCGCGTTCAGGATCTGCTTCAGCGTCGCCGATGTCGGAAATGTCGCGGGCACCCAGATCGAGAACACGATCACGAGCACTAGCCACACGTAGACGGCGCCGATCTTGTCGAACGCCAGACCGCGCAAGAAGCGCTTGCCCAGCGAGGGGCGTGCTGGCCGGGTCGGCGTCGGGTTGACCTGAGGCTGAGGCACCGGTGCGGCGGACGGCGCTAGCTCATTCGGTTGGGTTGTTCGCACCATCGGCACTGTGTCCTCCCTCGATTTCATTCACCAATGCGTGTTCAGTAAGTCCCTCGCCGGCGAGCTCGGCGACGACCCGTCCCTCTCGGAGCACGGCAATCCGCGTGCACATGGCAAGCAGGTCACCCAGGTCCGAGGAAGACACGACAACGGTGAGGCCGTTGCGTGCAAGCCCGGCGATCAGCTCGTAGATCGCGACGCGGGTGCCGATATCGACCCCGGCCGTGGGCTCGGCGAGGACGAGGAGCGCGGGGTCGCGGGCCAAGCAGCGGGCGACGACAACCTTCTGTTGGTTACCTCCGCTGAGCGTGGCGATCAGCGCGTCGGAGCCCGCGGTCACGATCCCGAGCTCGCCCATCCACCGCTCCACCAACTCGCGCTCGGCCGCCTTGCCCAGCTTGCCGCGGGATTTGAGCCGGTCGAGGACCGAGATGGTCAGGTTCTCGGCTACGGAGAAGTCCGGGATGATCGCCTCGCGTGCGCGGTCGGCCGGCACCAGCGCGATGCCGAGGTCGTAGGCGTTGCCGACGTCGGTCCATTGAGACGAGATCTGAGGCAGCCGGATCGTCCCGGTGGCAGGGTGGCGGGGCTGCCCGGCCATCACGTAGGGCAGCTCGAGCACGCCGTCGCCGGCGAGTCCCGCGATGCCGAGGATCTCGCCCTGGTGGACGTCCAGGTCGACGCCGTGGAGCCGGTGGGCGCGGACATCACGGAGCTCGAGCACCACCGGAGAGTTCGGTCGCAACGCCACCGGGGCCCGGAAGTCAGGATCGACGTCCTCGCCGACCATCAATTTGGCCAGGCTCCGGTGGTCGACCTCGGACACGGGTAGCGTTGCCACGACGCGGCCCGCGCGGAGCACCGTCACCCGGTCGGCGATCTCGAAGATCTCGTCAAGCCGATGCGATACGTAGAGAACGCTGGTGCCTCCGCGCTGGACCTCCCGCACCATTTCGAGCAGCCGCTCCACCTCGTCGTGTGGGAGTACCGCCGTCGGCTCGTCGAGCACGAGCACGCCGCCCCCTCCTTGCCAGCCCTGCATCGCGCCGGCGATCGCGACGACCGTCCGTTGAACCGGCGTCGCCTCAGCCAGCGGGGCGTGGATGTCGAGCTCGACGTCGAAGCGCTCGAGGATCCGGTAGGTCTCCTGCTCCTGCTCCCGCCACCGAACGCGGCCGGCGCCGCCGCTGATGAAGCCGCCTCTCAGCGCGAGGTTGTCCATCGCGTTCAGCTCGTGCACGAGCCCGAGGTCCTGGTGGACGAAGCGAAGCCCTTCCGGCACGTCGTGGCCGAGTGCAAACTCCTGGCCCTCGAGCTCGGCGTGGGCGCCGGGGTCGGGGGCGTGGTACGCGGCCAGCGTCTTGATCAGCGTCGACTTCCCAGATCCGTTCTGTCCGACCAGCGCGTGCACTTCGCCCGCGCGGATGTCGAGCGACACGTCCCTCAGCGCCCGTGTTCCCGGGAACGTCTTCGAAAGGTCCACGACGCGCAAGGCGAGGTCTCCGACGCCGACCACCGGGGGCTCCTGAGATGCTGTTGCTTGCGAGGCCACGACTGCGCCTCCGATCACGCCGTCGGGCCGGGGCCACCGACCTCGGCCAGGTAGCCGGTCGGGTCCGCGCGACGCTCGCCCCAGCACAGCTCGAGCAGGAGCTTCGAGATCTTCCAGCCGTCTTCGGTGCGGCGCAGTTCGTTGTGGTAGCGGCCGACGAGCACGTGGATGATCCCCGGAGCGCGGTCGAAAAGTTGGTGCGAGGTGTGGTACACGAGCGCCTTGGCGTGTTCCCCGTCGACCTCGACGTGATAGACGCTCAGGAAGTGGTGCTGCATCTGGCAGTCGACGCAGAACTCGTTGACGTACCGCATCACCTCGTCCGCTCCGTTCAGCGAACCGTTGTTCCCGTATTGGGCCACGATGTCGTCCGCCAGTACATCCCGCACACCTTCGTAGTCGAAGCGGTCCATGCATGCCGCGTAGCGGTAAAGCACGTCGGTGATCGCGGCGCGCTCTAGCGCGGCCTCGGTCGTAGCGAAAGCGCTGCTTGTCACGGTCCTCTCCTCGAGCCTTGGGAAAGACGCATCGGGGCGTCTCTGACGACGCAGGCATAATAACCGCGTTCCTGAACTGATGTCAAGTAGAAAATTGTCTCACGGTGTTGGTGCTCAGTTGGCTGAGACGCGCCTCTGTGTCCAGAGAGACGAAGTCACGTCAGCTCAACATAAGTGCCTGAAGCAGGCCCGGCGCGGCCGCCGCGCGGGCCTGGGCGCAAGGTTTCAGGCGACCGTCGTCGAGTCGCGGCGCCGGCCGATCGAGGGATCGTTGGGCGCGGCCACTTGCATGAGCTTCTCAGCGGTACGGATCCACGCGAGCGTCTCCGCCGGCCGCTCGAGGAAGGGCATGTGCCCGGCGCCGGGGACTGGAGCGACGGCGCCGCGACACCTCAACGCGAGCTCGACATGGTCGGCGAGCGGAACGCTGCGGTCGCCCTCACCCCAGATCACGAGCGTCGGCGGCGGCTCCTCGAGCGCCTGGGGCCGGTAGGCGCCGAGCGCCCTCAGGTGACGGAGCAGCACCGGCTGTCCGCGCGCGGCGAAATCGCGCGTGACCAGCTCGATCATCTCCACATCCTCGCGGTCGACGATCGACGCCTTGGCCATCTTCGCCAGTAGGTCAGGCGGATTTGCGGCAACCCACTCGAGCAAAGAGTCGCTCACTTCGATTCCGAACCCGGTGGCGATCAGCACCAGCGCATTGACGCGGACGGTTCGCGCCAGCTCCAAGGCGACCATGGCTCCCAGCGACGCGCCGACCACCACCAGCGGGCGCGGCAGCTCCTGAACCGACTGAGCGATCGCCGCCGCCATGGCCGGGACGTCGGGCTCGTCGGGCACCTCGATCAGCGTGGCCCCCAGAGGTTCAAGCACCTGTGCCCAACACAACCCTGAGCCGCCGGCTCCCGGAAGCACGCAGTAGTAAGGCTCGCGCCCGCTCACGCGACCAGCTCCTCGCGCCGCGCGGCCGCAACGAGCTGACGGCCGATCAGCCGCTCGTGGTGCCGCGCATCGCCGAACTGGCCGCCGCGGACGAGAATTCGCCGCAGGAATCGATGCGCGGGGTGTTCGGCCGTGAATGCGATCCCACCGAATACCTGCAGCGCGCCGTGCGCGACCTCGAGCGTCGCCCGGGATGCATACGCTTTGGCGACCGACGCTGTGCGCCGCGCGCCCTCGATTCCATGTTCGAGCGCGGCCGCCGCGAACAGCACCGTCGACCACGCGCTCGTCTGCCTGACGTGCATGTCCGCGAGCAGGTGCCGGAGGGCCTGGAAGCTCGCGATCGACCGACCGAACTGGCGCCGCTGCCCGGCGTAGTCGCGCGCCAGATCGACCAGCGTGGCCGCGGCACCGACTGCTTCGCTGGCCGCGAGCACACCGCCGATCGCCAGCAGGCGGGCGAGCGCGGCTTCGCTTTGATCCGGCGCCAAGCTTCGCCCATCCGGTACGGCGACCGCCGCCAGCCCCACCGACGCGGTCGGCACCGACTCGTCGACGGACGCCGTCGGGGTAACGTCGACCCCGGTGCCGTCGCGTTCGATCAGCGCCAACCGGCGGTCTTCGCCATCGGCGTAGAGGACGAGCAGCTCGCGGGCGATATCCGCGTGATGGACCGCGACCTTGTGCCCCTCGATCACCGTGCCGTCGGCATTCCGCGACTTCGCGCAGGTCGCGGTGGCGGCAAGTTCCCAGCCGGCGCCGGGCTCGAGCAGGCACAGCGCCACGGCATCTTCCCCACCGTGCAGGGCCGCGACCGCGGGATGCTCCGGCGAGGCGTACGCACGGGTGGCGTAGCGCGCGGCAGCAGTCTCGATGAACGGGACCGAGGCCAAGGATTGCCCGAGCGCGCGGCCCACCAGGGCCAGCTCGACCGCGCCCAGCCCGTCCTCGCCCGTGGCGATCGCCAGGGCACCGAACTCAACCAGCGCGGGCCACGTATCGGTGCCGGGCGACTGCGCCAGCAGCTGCTCGACTGATTGCGCCAGCCAGGTCTGCTCGTCGGTGAGCTCGAGGTCCATGACTACTCCTTTGGCAGCTGGAGGATGCGGTCGGCGATGATGTTCCGCTGGATCTGCTGTGTCCCCCCGAGGATCGTCGCGGTCCGCGAGAACAGGTAGGTCTCGTACCAGAACGCATTGGTGGCATGGCCGTCCAGGCGCTCGGGGGCGTAGAGGCTCTCGCCGAGCACTTCCAGCGCCGTCGTCCCTACCAGCTGCTCCGCCTCGGCCATCACTAGCTTCACCGTGGAGCTCTCCGGCCCGACTGGTCTCCCGTCGAGGAACGCTCCGACCGTCCGGCTGGCGTGGTGGCGCAGCGCCTCGACGGCGATGAGCGCCCGCGCGAGCGCGCATTGCGCGTCTTCGTGATCGGCGATCCGCCGGCCATCGACGCTGCGCGCACATGCCTCAGCCGCGAGGCGGTCGACCCAGGTGCGTAGCTTGACCTGGCGCGGCAAGGCCGCGGTTCCGCGCTCGTGGGCCAGCGTGTGGAGGGCGATCTCCCAGCCCTGTCCGCGCGCGCCCAGCAGGTTGTCGCCGGGCACGACGACGTCCTCGAGGAACAGCTCGCTGAACTCGGCGTGACCGGTGATCTGCGTCATCGGTCGCACTTCGACACCCGGGGACTGCATGTCAACGATCAGGAAGGAGATCCCGCGATGCCGCGTCTCGGGTGGCTCGGTCCGCGCCAGTACGCCGCACCACCGCGCGTACTGGCCCCATGAGGTCCAGGTCTTTTGACCGCTGACCATGAACTCCTCGCCCGCCGGAACAGCCCGTGCGCGCAGCGAACCGAGGTCGGATCCGGCATCAGGCTCCGAGAAGCCCTGACACCAGATCTCCTGCGCGGACAGGATCGAGGGAACGTAGCGCGCCCGCTGGGCGTCGTTGCCGAACGC
>Ga0335076_10000522_pt1 | contig 35938 bp, 40 predicted proteins | sample Lox_Sample_25_FD_206717 | JGI IMG/M metagenome (GOLD analysis project Ga0335076, IMG submission 206717) | Soil microbial communities from Loxahatchee National Wildlife Refuge, Florida, United States - Lox_Sample_2.5 | ecosystem: Environmental > Terrestrial > Soil > Wetlands | place: USA...
CAAAGCCGACATAGTGCTGTTCACCCACTTATCCACTTTGGTGAACTTGAGTATTTCAGTATGCGTCGGCCACGCAATCCAGGCAGCGGTTACCACGGCGATAAAAGCGGTCCCATGGTGGTGAGGATATCCGTGAACAAATGAGTACAGAACGGTTAGGAGCGCTAGCGGCATAATATATTCCATTAGACGGTGCCGTCTATAAAACCAAACGGCTATCAGCGCTAAAAAAAGCAACGAAGGTTGGGTATAGTCCAGAAAAGCACCGGAGATGATCGCTTCAGCTTTTCGAGTTGGACTCACTTCCACCTGCTCTCTCTCCTGGTGTGACAACTTCGCCATCGATCTTTTTATAGCGAATTCCTCGACGTCGGGGGTGGGCTTCAGAATTGCGGCAATGAACACGAACACCAACGCCATGGCCGCAATCGAAGCGAGGTAGCGCTTGGTCGTGCTCGCATCGAATTCATGGCGATGGGGAAACGCTTCCACGAGATATGCCAATCCGAGACAGGCCGCGAGAATTGTCCCGTGCAACGTGAGCAGAGAAAGCAGTATGAGAGCGATCGCTAACCTCCCTGGATGCTGTAGATCCTTGAACAAAAGCGCGGCACAAAATGCCAGCAGGGGAAATAGCGTGTACGGGCGGGCAATGACCGCGTATTGATACACCATCACGTAACTGAACGCCAGCGGCCAACGAATAATTCTGGGGAACGGAGCAAGAAACAGGAGAACGGCGGCGCCGCCGATGGCAAAAACGGCCCCGATGTACCCGAGCGCGCTATATTTGGCATGTAATGCGTGCTGCGCAATCCACAATATGGTGTGCCACAGGCCGGGCGATCCCTCATAACGCAATTCGTGAAACCAGATGCTTTGCAGGTCGAGGTCCCGCGCAATGAGCCAAGCTTGCGCTTCATCCGCCCATTTCTCGTGGTACTGCAGGGTCCACAACACCACGCTGGAATACACGCCCAGCATCGCTGCATCTCCGACTCTCCACCAATTGAATTTTTTGCGCTGCGATGGCATTATTCGTTTCCATCCAGCGAGGTCGCCGCGAGCTGATTCGTCTGATGAACCAGCACGATCGCGAGGTCGTCCTCATAGGCAACTTGAAATCCGTGCAGTTCACGAAAGGCCTCGCCCATCACACTGGTTCTTTCCAGCAGCAGAGTTTGCGCCTGACTCATCGGCTGGAAACTCTGATAGGGAATGTCCGCTTTCATCACCTTGGCGTAGTTCATTTCTTCTTCCACGGAATAGAGACCGCGGCGACCGTCCAGAGCCACGGGATATTCGGGCAAATTCCAAGTGAGGAAACTTCCCCACGGGTAGGTGTTGAACAAAGGATGCGGCAAAGCATGCTGGCGAATGTAATCGCAGGCGTGTACCGGAAAATGCGCAGATATGCGCGCTTGCAAATCCTGGTGCGTGATGAAAGTGGGCACCGCCAGGGCCAGGCCGCTGACGAACAGGGCGAAAGTGGCGGCTACCAGCACGATTTGCCCGCGCTGGTTAAGGCTCTCCTCAGACTCGCGAGCGGACGGTGACCTAAGAGTCTCGCCGATGACTGCCAGGGACGCGAGGGTGACAAGCCATCCGGTGCGTTCAGCACGAAACGCCAGGAACGTGGAGGAGGCGAGCAGCAGGAACAGAAATACATCGCGGGATCGCCGCAGTCCGAGCGCCAGAAATGCTGCCATGGTCAACAGCAACAGTGCGTAGTCCTGCGGCCTGTGAAAGCTCATGGCCAGATAACCAGGCAGGTTCACGTTGATGGCGTCGGAGTGCTCTGCGAAAAACGCAGCATAGGGATGATACCCGTAAGGGTTGAAGAAGGTCGCCGCCGCGCACGCAAGCCCGGCAAGCGCGGCGCCGGAGAAGAGCCCATCAAGCGATTGCTCTTCCCCTTGCATCGATAACGCCAGAAGGAAAAAGGCATAGAGCGCCAAACCGTACACAAAATCTGCGTCGAGATTCGCCCACAGCAGAAACAGCGGCGGCAGAAGGTACAGGAACCGCACATTCCCAGTTCTGCGGATCTCGAGTAAACAAATCAGCTCGATCCCCGACAGCACAATGGAAAAAATAACAGCGCCCGGGCCCGAAGTCGCGAGAATATACTGCGCGCTAGCTGAGAGAGCCGCTGCGACCCAGAATCGGCGAGTTCCGCCTGCAAGCAAAAACGCGATAACCGCGAGCGCCAACCGGAAGCAAATTAGTATGGCAGGGATCGTCCACAAGCCCATAATCCGGTAGCCCATTGCGCTGAACACGTCGAAGCCCCATTGAACGTCATGCCAAGGCAAATTTCCGGCCTGCGAAAATAATCCGACGCGTGGCCAGGCGTGGTTCGCAAGAATCCAATTCCCTACCGCCAAGTGGCGCCAGATTTCCGGGTCACGAATCGAAGACAGCTTCACAGTTTCCAGAACGGCACTCGCCGCGAAAAGCAAAGCAAGAACGAGGATTTGCGATACGTTTATCCCAAGCCGATCGCGCGAGCCGTTAGCAGAAGTGAGGTTTTGCATGTCTCGATGCTTCGAAATCGTGTACGCACCAGCGGTGCACCTTAGTGCGGGCACTGCAAAAAACTGCTCCGCGGCTAGCGTTTACGAATCGCGGAAGCCGCTGCCGCCGTCCCAGTGACCGTGCCATCCGAATTGTGGATTGCCCCGTGACAAACCAGAGTGCAAGTGTTCGTCGCTGAGTTATAGGAGATCGGCGTTGTCTGGTTTTGCGCCACCACACCAAGATCAAAGTTGATCAAGCTGTTCCCGGAAATATTGCCGTTTACCGCGCCCATCCCATGAGCCGTATGACAAGTCGAACAAGAGAGTCCGTCTTGCGAAACGTGATTCACGTGTTGCGGCCAGCTTGCGCTGGAGACCACGATGCTCAAATTGTGGCACTTGGCGCACATGGCATACGGCCCTTGCGAAGACAAATCCGGCGTGGGCATGGTGTTGCTTACCGGGCCACCGGGTGTCGCTGCCTGACTGATGATGTAATTCCGTTCGAGAATATGTGGGTAAATGGAGCCGTGCGGGCCATTGGGACCGCTGCCGCCAAATTCTCGATTATCATCGCTGCTGTGGCACTCAAGGCACTTCGCCGTGTCAGCATTTTTGTCGAGCGGAACGGGATGAATATCGGCTTGGAGAGGAACCACGAGGAAGAGGGTAACGAACAGGGCGAAGCCGACAGCGCGCACATTGCTAGCACGGGCGAGAGCGTCAAGCATTGCTGGGCCCCGACAGGCAAACGTCGCTCAGTGTGGAGACGGTGTTCGTCTGTTGGGAGCTAGTCGTGTTTCCCTCCGGATTCTTCTCGCCAGCCAATACCAGCGCGGTCGTCAGCGCTACGGCTAACAGCAGCAGCATGACTAAAAATGCGATCCGGTGGGAGCGATTGGTCGGTTTCACCGTCATAACCATTCTGGCCTCAGTCACGGGGCGGAATCCCGGTTGATGGAAGGGAGTAACCCCGAAATACGCGGTCGGGAGTTGCATCCGGCATACCGAAATAGTCCGGAGGGACACGATTGGGATTCAAGTAATTAAGATTTCGGGACTTAAGGGTGGATGAAAATGTGATGGGAGGCACCTAACCTACGGTTGAGTGGACGGTTTCTGGGTGATTTAGCTCAAATGTGATGTTAAATCACACACGGGCGCTTCGCTACCTCATAACGTCTTATTTCGCGCCAGCGCGCTGCAACGGTACACTAGTGGTTGTGTGTTGCGTAGCGAGGCCCGTTTGAGGGTTGAAGTTCTGGAGGCTTGTCGATGATCCGTACTGTCCAATTGCTGGTTTTTGTGGCGGTCGTGGTCTTCGTTTCGGTAGGTGTGCATCGCGCGACCGTTCACGCGGACAATCCGGGAGCGCAGGAACATCGCCTCCGGCTTTATCACACTCACACCGGGGAGCGAATCGATATTGTGTACCGTCGGGGCGAGCGTTATCTCCCGGAGGCGGAAGCGCAGCTTGATTACTTTTTGCGCGATCATCGCACCGGCGATGTGAAACATTACGATCCGCACGTCTTTGACATTCTGTCTGATGTAGCCGCGGCCGTTGGGCGGCCAAACACGGAGATCGATATTATCTGTGGATACCGGACGCCGTGGAGCAATGATTTCCTGCGCGCTCGTTCGGCGGGCGTGGCGAAACATAGCCAGCACATGCAGGCCCATGCGATCGATATTCGAATTCCTGGAGTGGACACCATGGCGCTGCGAAATGCCGCCCTCGAACTGAAACGCGGCGGCGTGGGATATTACCCGCGTTCGGGATTCGTGCATGTCGATACCGGACGAGTTCGCACCTGGTGCTACGGCTGTTCTTCGAGTCAAGCCAATCCAGAGTGACACGCAGCGCGCAGTGAGCACGCAAAATCAGGGCGCGGGCGCGTAGGCATTTTTGAACCGGTTGCCGAGTTCTTTATCGTATCCGTACAGGTCATCGAAGAAGTAGATTTGCCCGTCTTCTTTGGCAATCGCAGTTCCATAGACGATCAGCACAGGGATGGGACTCGTCAGATTCACTTGTTGCTCTTTTTGCGCCTTGAACGCGGCTTCGATGCGGTCCCGTGTCCATCCCGGATTATTGCGAAGCACCCATAGAGCGAGCGCTTGTGGGTCCTCCACGCGAATGCAGCCATGACTGAAATCCCGGCGAGTCTGGCTAAACAGCGATTGGGAAGGCGTTGAGTGGAGATAGACGTTCTGGTGGTTTGGGAATATGAATTTGATGAGCCCGAGTGCATTTTTGGGCCCCGGCTTTTGCCGCACCATCAATTTGCCGGCGCGTAATTGAGCCAGCACCTCGTCGCTCACAACACCATCGGTCACAACTTGGCCCGAGTACGTCGCGACTTCGAAACCATTCTTTTGAAGATAGCTGGGATCCTTAGTGATCTTTGGAATCATTTCTCCGCGCAAGATGCTCGGTGGAACGTTCCAGTATGGCCAGAACACAACGTATTTCATATCCTCTTCCATGACCGGTGTTTGCGTGCGCATCGCTCGTCCAACCACCACGCGCATGGTGAGCGCGGGTTTGCCGGGTTGGTCGTAAGCTCGCAACACAAATTCGGGGATATTCACGATGATGGGGCGCTGATTGAATTCGTGTGGCAACCACCGCCAACGTTCCAGCGTGAGCCGCAGGGACTGCACCCGCTCGCTCATGGAACGGTTGAGTGCGTCAATCGTTTGCGGACCCAGCTTGCCGCCTGCTTCCAAGCCATGCCGAGCCTGAAAGCGCTTCACACCTTCGACTAACTCCCCGTAGTACCTGTTAGCATCTGACACCGATGCAGACGCCGGAAGATCACCGAGGAATTGCAGTCGCTTCGCGAGCTTTGCCGCGGCTTCATACGGTTCACCCGGCGCAACTGGCTTTTTCACTTGAGGCAGCGGATCGGCAACCTCCTGCTTGGCCAATTCCAGGTATTTCTGCAAAGCGGTCAGCGTTCGTTGGTAGCCGGGGTACGGAGGCTCAATTGGCGCCAACACCTCTCTCACGCTGGGCGCCGCAACCACCTTTTGCCACAAGAAAGCTCCCGCATTGTGTTTCGCACGCTCTGGATCGAAATCCTTGTGTAACGTTTTTGGGTCTACTTTTCCAAGATGCAGATCGGTACCGTAGCGAATGGCGCAAACCGTCAAGGCCACATCGAATCGTACGAGGGCAGACTCCGATGCAGCTGCCGGGCTTTGCAGCGCACTGACGCGTTGCGGCCACCGTGCGCCATCATAGTCCTTGGCGTCCAGTCCTTTTTCATCCGCATGCTCCAAAATGCCGATTAATTCGAGGGCTTGCGGTGTGGGCCGCCCGCCGCGCGTCCAACCCAATCGATACCCAGACTCCTCATAGAATTCCTTGACTGCATCGCGTTGCGCGGAGAAGTTTGGCCATTGGAGGTCCGCCAGCTTGGCACTCGCAATGATTCCGCGGAGTTCCTGATCACCTGCTGCGCTCAGGTTATTAGCCGGACTCGATTGCGGAGCCTTCGAGGAAGGTATTGGTCGCGTTTCAGGCTCAATCGCGTGATTTGCAGCCGCGAGACACAATGCGGATATCAGAACCAATACACCTGCTTTCATCTAATTTTCCTTTTCGCAAGGGTCCTGAGTTTTAGGATTCTACACGCAACACTGCCGCCCCAGAGATTGCGTCGCTCTTCAGCGCGTTTAATGCGCGGTTGGCGTCGCTGAGCGGGTATACCTGAACATGAGTTCGAATTGGGATTTCCGCGGCAAGCTTCAGGAATTCATGGCCATCCTGTCGCGTGTTGTTGGCGACACTGCGGATCAATCGTTCACCATATAAAAGGTCATACGGGAACGATGGAATATTACTCATATGAATGCCGCCGAGAATAAGCCGTCCCCCTTTCCTGAGCAGTTTGAGAGCTGCCGGGACGATCTCGCCGGCGGGAGCAAAAACAATCGCGGCATCCAACTCGACAGGCGGAGCGTCGAGTGTACCACCGGCCCACTTGGCGCCCAATTCTCTGGCGAGTTCTTGATGCCGTAGATCACGGGTCGAAGCGTAGACGTCGACCCCCCAGTAACGCGCGACTTGGATGGCGACGTGCGCGGCGGCACCAAAGCCATAAAATCCCAAGCGGGCTCCGCGGCCTACATCGGCGAAGCGCAAGCAGCGGTAGCCAATGATGCCTGCACAGAGCAGCGGAGCGGCGTGCTCGTCGGCAAGCCCTTCCGGAATCGGATAGACAAAATCCTCGGGAGCGACAATCCACTCTGCGTAACCGCCGTCCACCGAGTAGCCGGTGAACTGCGGTGAATCGCACAGGTTCTCTTCCTGTCGACGGCAGTAGGCACATGTGCCGTCCGTCTTGTGCAACCAGGCAATGCCGACGCGAGCACCATTCGCAAACCGCGCGGCGCCTTCTCCGGCGTGCTCAATTCGCCCGACGATTTGGTGGCCGGGTATTACAGGGTTTTTTTTAGGGGGCAACTCGCCTTCGATAACGTGGAGATCGGTGCGGCAAACCCCACACACGCTTATGCGCACCAGCACCTGACCTGGCCCGGCCTGTGGAGCGGAAACTTCTTCGAATTGCAGCGGGTTTCCCTGGACTTTTGCGGGCGTGCGCAGCAGACAGGCCTTCATGTTTCAACCCCAACCTTGTTGCCTCGCACACCCAATTAGGCGGCCAACACACGCGTTGCACGTATGATACTCCGAAGCAATCTGTGGCGGAAGTCCATTCGCTAATGTGCATGATTCGTGAAGGTACAGAACTGAAGAGACCACTGTTGATTTGTTCGTCCGAATCAATCATTCGCCCGTAAAACTGACACATTCCCTCGGCTAGCCAAGCTTGCTTTCCACACCACAAAATCCTAACCTGACCCTCCTATGCCCAACTTCACGCCCCAGCTGCTCATGATCGGTTTCATCTATTACATCGTTTTCCTTTTCTCCACGACGTGTCACGAGGCGGCCCATGCGCTGGTCGCGAAACTCGGCGGGGACAATACCGCCGAACTCGGCGGCCAGGTGTCCCTCAATCCTATCCCCCACATCCGCCGCTCGCCATACGGCATGGTTGTGTTCCCAATTTTGAGTTTTTTTCTGATGAACGGCGGAATGATCGGCTTCGCCAGTGCTCCCTACGATCCAAACTGGGCGCGGCGGCATCCCCACCGTTCAGCTTTGATGGCCTTGGCTGGACCGGCTACAAATTTCACATTGATGATCCTGGGCGCGGCTGGGCTGCGCATCGGGGCGGCGTTCCACTGGGTTGAATGGGGACCCGGCGGCGTGCCCCATGGCTTTCCTGCTGTGATTTTGTTTGTGCTCTTTTCTCTGAATCTGCTTTTAGGAGTTTTTAATCTTCTACCCGTGCCACCTCTAGATGGCAGCTCGGTCATCATGCTACTTATGACCGAGGACCGAGCGCGTGGCTACCTCGATTGGATTCGCGGTGGAACGTTTGCGCTGCCGGGAATTCTCGTGAGCTTGGTCATTTTTCGTTACATTTTTCCCCCAGTGGAATCGTTCATCGAATCGATTCTGCTCTAAGAACTTCCTCGAATCTCAGAATTTTTTGAGCAGCAGAATGCAAGATCGTAGGCCGCTTTAGCCTCCTTGAGATGCGCAGCGACCGGACCTGACTCACGACGGTACACGTCAAGGTGCTTTCGTCTCTTTCCCTCACAGACTCGCTCGATACGCCGCAAAAGCAAACTCGTATCACGTTTGTTTCTAATCCTTTCGAACCGTTGGCTGGCAGAACAAGTGCTTCGTTCATCCCGGGAGAACGCTGATGATTTTGCCGGAGGCCTTGACGCAGTCAGAGGGTTATCGCGTTGAAGTGTCCGGATGGGATGAAAATGAAGCTTTTTTCGTAGAAAAATCCGATCTCAGCTGGGACGAGTTCGCCGGCAAGCACATCTCTCTTGAGCGCATGCTGCCAGATGGAGCCATGGTTTTTGTCCGCACGCTTCACGCCGAGGGCAGCCTGCAAGCGCCTCCCGTCGTTTACAAGGTGGAATTCATTGGCTGTGATCCGGACGGGCATCACCAATCCCGGTTGAGTGAAGTCCAGCCCCGGTACACGCAGAATTTCAATCCTGTAAACTAATCAGAGTTCCCTCCCAGATTGATACTTTGCACCGAATTGGAATCGCTCAATCCCTCCTCTGGTGTCAATCGCAATCGCACCACGCGTGGCTCTCGTTTTCTTCTTGCAGGTTTATCCATTTCTATAATCAAGGTGCTGTGCAGCTTACCGAAACAGTGTCAATTGTGTCCGCTTCGCGGAGAAGATTTGCCGCGACGAAACACTGGTTTGTGCATTTGGCACAGAGTTTGCCTTACCTTGACGCATGACAACCGCCACCTACAAACCCATCGAAGTTTCCACTCCTCACACCTCGCTCACGCCATGCATTTTTGACGACGATCCGGCGGAGCGCGATTCCCTCTCCACTCTTATCCTGGATATGGGGTACGAGCCCATCTCAACCAGTGACCCCGAGGAAGCTCTGCGCTTGATTCGACTGGGACGCTGCCGGTTGGTATTCGCCAGCATTCACTTGGACGCTTATGACCCGTATGAATTTTTGGCCCGAGCACTCCGCTGTGATCCGGGCATACACCTGATCTTGATGGCTGCGGAGTACACGCTGGACGCAGCCCTCGAATCCATCCGCTGCGGTGCCTCAGACTTCCTGCCAAGACCGATTGATCCGATTCGCTTGAAACGGACTCTTCACGACGTTGCTTCGCTCTACGATCAACGTCGTCGCGTGCGTGCGCTCGAGGACCAACTGCTGAAAGACCTGGAGTTTCACGGCATCATTGGCAAAAGTCCGGCCATGCTGGAGGTGTTCGATTTCGCCCGCAAGGTCGCACGTCATTACACCAACGTACTCTTAGTCGGCCCGACCGGCTCGGGCAAGGAGCTAGTGGCGCGCGCAATCCATCAAATCAGCCCAGTCAGTCAGCAGCGCCTTGCGGTCTGCAACTGCTCCGCCATGGTCGATACTCTTCTCGAAAGCCAGTTGTTCGGGCACGTTCGCGGTGCGTTCACCGGAGCGACAGACACGCGTCCTGGCTTATTCGAATACGCGAATGGCGGCACCGTTTTTCTGGACGAGGTGGGTGAAACGTCTTTGCCCATGCAAGCCAAATTCTTACGGGTGATTCAAAATCGTGAAATCCAGCGTGTTGGTTCGCCGGAGATCAAACAGGTCAATGTCCGCCTGATCGCCGCAACCAATCGCGATCTCCGCGCGGAGGTGCTGTCCGGGGGATTCCGGGAAGACCTCTTTTATCGGCTAAGCTCCATTCAGATTCGCATTCCCTCCTTGGCCGAGCTCTTGGAAGACATTCCCCTTCTTGTGCAGTTTTTCCTGAAGAAATACAACGATGCTTACGGGAAAGATATTGCAGGCCTGACGCGCCGGGCCCAGACCGTATTGCTCCAGCATCCCTGGCCGGGGAATGTTCGCGAGCTCGAGAATGTCATTTCCACCGCATGCATTACCGCAACGGGCGATTTCATCGACTTGAGTGATCTGCCGGAGCAACTGCAACACCGCAATCCGCGCCTGCGGGGAGATGAGGATTGGCAGCCGCTGTCGCTGGATGAGGTTCGCAAAGTGCATATCCAAAAAGTGTTGCAGATGTGCAACGGGAATCGCTTGCGTGCAGCGCAAATTTTTGGAATCGGCCGGACGAGCTTGTATCGGTACTTGAAACGGGACGGCAATGAGGGTCACCCCAATAACCACAGCAACGGGGCTGCTGCTTAGTCCTCGCGAAGTAACAGCGCAAATTTCTGCACTGGAAACACACAAAGAGAAACGGAATCTAGCGAATCCGCAGACGATTATGTGCTACTCGGCTTCTTCGGCGGGTTTTCCGACGCAGGATTTGAGGGCGTCAGCCTGTGGAAGTTGCAAAGAGGTCCCAATTCCAAGTCGAGTATAATCCACAACCTGGGGGTTCGCCCTGGCCAGACAATGCCATGCGCTGCCTCGCCCAAAGTACCTCAGCGCAAGCGACCACAGGGAATCGCCTTGACTGACAGTTATTTTCGATTCCTTCAAGGGTTTGGGTGATGGCGTCCCATCAGGAACAACCACTGTGCGTCCAAGCTCTAAAACATCAGACGATTCGGACACAGGTGGATTCAGAGCTCGGACTTCACGCCAACGCGCGCCATTGCCAAGGTAAAGCTGAGCGAGCTTCCACCAGCTCTGGCCGTGCTGAACCTGTACACGATGCAATCCCGCTGACGACGAAGGCACAACCGCATTGCTAGTAGCAGATGGAGCTTCCGGTACTCGCGCAGGCAATGCTATGGAAGGAGCGGCGGAGGCGGGCGACAAAGACGGGGCGCCCACGATCGGACGCGGTTGAAAAGGAGAAACCCTGGCGCGCGAACCGACAACTGGATGGTTCGACTTGAATACGGAGTTCGAGTGGTTGCGCGCACTTGGCACAGCCGCTTCTGGTGCGGTCAGCGGTTCAACTGCAGGCGCGGGTGCAGCAAGAGTAGTATCAGATGATATGTAAAGAAACGGCGTGAATCTCTTTTGAACCGCCAATTCGGCTTCGCGAGCAGCCTTTTCCTCGCGATAGCGGCGTGCAATCTCCCCCAGGGACTCAGAAAGTTCATTGTTATCCGGCAATTTTTCTGCGTTCTGTTGCAAAGGACCCGGGTTTGAATAGATGCGATGCGCTTCCAGTCTGGCGCGATCCTCGGGTGTAAGGATCACAGCTCGCTTCAGATCTTCGTCGGTGTAAACGTGTCGTGAAGGTTTAGCGTCCGCTGCTTTGCGGGCCTTCTCTTGCCGGGCAGCTTCGGCAACATCCTGAGCAGGAGAGCGGAACGCACCAATGGCTAAAAGCAACAGTCCGCAGCAAAACGCGCTGGGCCATTTGCAGTGGGATACCCGGGCTGGGTCTCCGAATTGCATCCACTCACACTCGCATGTGGATTTGACCGGGGGACACCGGTCTTTCTGCTCCTGATTTTCTCTCCGCTTGCCTGTTTATTGCAACTGTCTTTTTGCAAAGGTCAGGAAGCACAATTTGTCGAGCGTCACTGACACGCAGTTGTGCTTGGCGTAGCCTCTCGGTTGAGTCGTTTGTCAATTTTTGAAGACTACGTGGTTCTTCTCGTTGACTTACGGCTAGCGGGTTTGCAACAATGTACGTCCCTGTCCCCGGATGGCTACGGAAGGGCCATCACGGAAAACTTCGCGGTCGGGTGAAGACGGTGAGTTCGATGCAAGTTACAACCGGCCCCTCCCGCAGACGTACCTCCCGAATTCCAATCGCTACGGATGTGTGGGTTTATTGGGAGTCGACGACCGGTCGCGACGTATCACGGGTCAAAGACTTGAGTCCCTCTGGACTCTTCATAGAAACACGCGCGCGGAAACGCGAAGGTGATCTGCTGAACCTCCATTTCCTGGTCCAAGAAGGACAAATCCGCGCAGAAGCAATCGTAAAACATGCCACGGGAGGCAAGGGGTTGGGTATGAAGATTCGCTCTGTCCCTTCGCAGGATGCTCCGCACCTCCATCGCCTGCTGGTCCGGCTTCGTGAGTCACCTAAGCCTCCCCTGAAAGTGTGAGGGGGCCACTTTTTGTGTGTAATACCATTGACAGCCGCGCAACGCGGTACTACCTTTTTCCGTGGCCCTTCCTGCAGTAAACAATCCTACCGTTTGAGGTTCTTATGTCCGCTCCGACCATCGAAACAGCAACGACGCTCTCCCATCAATTTGAAGAACGCTGGGCAAAAATGCGATCTCACAAACGCGCGGTCGCCAGCTTGCGCTTCCTTGTGGAATGGGAAGATGGTGAGAAGCAACGTTGCGCCAATGCAGTGACCGTAGACGTTAGTCACTCCGGATGCATGGCCGTAGTCGGCGCGGATTTGCCGCTGCGGCGGAAGGTTCGCGTGGTCCTGCCTCAAACCGGTCGCAGCGCTCAAGGCGAGGTTGTCTGGCGGGGACATGAAGCGTGGGATATCGGGATCGCGCTCGACCAGCCGGATGCCGGATTCTGGGGCGTGAAGATCTAACATTCCCGTTGCGCAGCTCCCTGGCCCCAGCTTTGCCCGGTTTTTCTGCCGCTTCCCTTTTCGAAAGTGTCTGAGCGCTGGTGCTTCGTGAGCAGAAGAAAGCCAATCTGTCCGCTCGGACCAACTTGTTTCCTTATCTCGGCCAATCAAGTCACAAGCCCTACTGTAGTCCTCATGTCAGGTGCTATTGCACCGAGGCTTGCGACTTGCCGCCCCCGGCGGAATCGGCGCTGAACAGGGTTACCTCGACGCGACGATTCTGCTCGCGTTCCTGGCGGGTTTTTTCTTCGTTCACCGGTTTTTCGTTACCGAGACCCACAATCTGAATGCGGTAGACCGGAATGTTGTGCTGCGCGACTAAATAGGTTTGCACGGCTTCGGCACGGCGCCGGCTGAGTGTCAGGTTGTAATCGGCGGAGCCGGTCTTATCCGTGAATCCCTGGATGGCGACGAAGTAACGCTTGGCGTTGGCAAGCGACCCGCTCATCATCTGATCGAGTTGCTGTTTGGCGTCATCGGTGAGCGTGGCGGAATTCCACTTAAAGAGGACCGTGACGGAATTTCCGGCCTTGTAGACATCCAAGTTAGCGATGCGCTCATTCAATTCAGAGTGAAGCTGATCGCGAACCTGGTCCGACTTCTTGGAAGCCGCATCGGCGCGATTGATGGCGTCGCTGGCGCGAGCGTCGGCCGAGGTGGCTTTCTCATCCGCGGCGCTGATGCGAGGTTCCGTTTCCTCTAATTGCTTTTGCGTCTTCTGTTGGTTCTGGTCCACTTCGTTGACCTTGGCGTTGACAGGATCGACGGTTTTCGCAACATATTTCTTGGTAGCGCACCCGCCCAGCAACACCAAAGTGAACGCCAAAAAAGTTCCCATTGGCCGTTTCATTTTGTTGTGTCTCCTCACAGATGGAATGAGCTGGGCGAACGTGTTTACACCAGGAATCGAGCGGCTGGGGCACCATCAAGGCTGGGAGGACGCGGAACTGCTTGCCCCTGGGCCGGGAGAACCTCGTCGAAGCCTCAAGCTTATGCGGTTTCGCCAGTTTGCGCCACTGCTTCGGGCGGGTAGAGAGGAAGAATTCGCGAGAACTGAGTGATTTTTCTTCGCTGATATACGGGATTTCGGGGGCCACATTACAAGGAAGAGTGTAGCAGGGTCGGAAATGGCGAAGACTCGCGGCAGCGGGACGAACATGGCAAAGTGGCGAAAGACCCGAAGAGCGAAACGGGAGCGCCGCGAATGCGGAATAGCGTCTGCCGAAGGACATTTGGTCGGCGCGCCGACCTAATGTGATGAATTACGTAACTAACTCGTAATCAGCCCAGCCCCGCCATTTTTTGCAAGTGCAGATTCCAGGGAAGATAGCGCGGAGCGGTGGGCGGGAAAGGAGAGAGGCGCCCTGGGCATTTTCGTATTAAGGGGAAACAAAGGAGTTAGCGGCAAAATCCGTGTATCAAGGGGAAATAAAGGACTTACGCTGATTTGCGATGAAGATGTGGAAGGAGGTTGGAGTGGCGAAGCGCAGAACGAGGGTCCAACCAACATGGCTGACAGACTATAGCGCATCATTTACCATAATGCAATAAGAATGTTAGGTTAAATGCGAATAGGAACAGGCGGGAGAAAACCCGCACCCTGAAACCCAAAGGGTGCGGCACCCAAATTCGCTTGCGGGGTTAACGTGTTGGCCACCCGCCAAGAAGTCCGTTAACGAGGGTTGTCTTGTCGTGATTGTTGTTTCCTAGCGGAACTATGAAAAGACGGCGCGCGATGCCCATTCAGGAGGCTCCTTATAACATCCTTTATCATTCACTATCCTGAGCCCGAATCAGGGGCAAGCAAAATCACGTCGCTATAGGAATCATGGAAAACCCGTCAGACTCGCCGCGGCTGGAGCACCAAGTCGGCAGCTTCCTCAGCCTCTTTGAGGAGCGTCTTGCGCGGCATGCCTAGCTGCGCACGCATGGTTAGCCCACGCGCTAAATCCGTTACTTGGATCGCGCGCGCGGCTGTGGGAAAGTCGGATGGGATTTCTCCCGCGCCGATCGCGTCCCGGAAACGGCGCTCCACAAGCGCGGCACCGCCTGCGACCGCGCTCTGCAGGAACCGCTGAACCTCAGCGTCGTCCACAAGCGGCGCGACGCAAATCATGAGGCAGCCCCGGGCGGACTCTTTCTGGGTCGCACTTTCGACGGCGTACCTCAGAAAGCCTACGATCGAGTCGCGAAGCGTCTGTGGCGCGAGGAGTGCCTTCGCGGCTGCTGCGCCCTTCCGTTCTGCGTACGCCTTAAGGGCGCGCAAGAATATCGCTCGCTTGTCTCCAAAGACGGCATACAGGCTCGGCCGGCCCACACCCATTCCTTCGACGAGATCGTCAATCGTCACGCCGTCGTAGCCTTTCGACCAGAACACCTGAGTCGCCTTTTCCAGCGCCCCGGTCTCGTCGAAGCTGCGCGGTCTGCCCCGCGGCCTAGAAGTATTGTGAATCATTTAGTTCAAAACTCATTGACAATAGGCATCGCGTCCCACAATATATAACTGAATAGTTCAAAATTAGCAAGTGCCCCGATCTCGCGGGGCTTCACGACTCAACCTTTACCAAGGAGATATCCATGGAACATTCGATCGCTCTCGTCACCGGCGCCACTTCAGGACTCGGTCAGGCTGCCGCCCGACTTCTTGCCGGAGAGGGCTGGCGCGAGATCATCGTCACCGGGCGCAACCTGGCCCGTGCCAAGGAAGCGGCCGCGCAGCTCGCGGCTGAGAACAAAAAAGTAATTTTCACGCCGCTGGCGCTCGATCTGGACAAGTCATCCAGCGTTCAGTCGGCCCTTGCCGAGATCGTCAAGCGAGGCCAGCCGATCGATTTCCTGCTGCTCAATGCAGGGTTGGTTCCCTTTAAGCAGCGAGTGCTCACCGTGGTGGGGGTCGAGTCTTCTCAGGCCCCGCTCATCGGGCATCATCAACTGACTGTTGGGTTGCTCAATGCCAACTTGCTGAGTCTCAACGCGCGGATCGTTATCGCAGGTGCAGAGCCTGCCCGAGGGGGCGTGCCCATGTTCAAATACACCGACCTGCCAGCCTTCGCGGCCAAAAACCACCACGGTGACCGAACCGCCGCTGTTGAAGCCCTGATACGCAACGGGCCGAACGTGAAGTACGTGCCCAACAATGCGTATGCCGACGCCAAGCTCATCATCGCTTGGTGGACCGCGGCGCTGGCCCGCCGGCTGCCCTCCGGCATGGCCGTGTACGCCGTATCGCCCGGTGGCGCGACCGGCACCAGGGTGGTGCGAAGCGCTGGCCCGTTGTTGAGGTATCTGTTTATCCCAATCGTGAACCTCATCCCCGGCATGAATCAGACGCCGGAGACCGCGGCCCGTCGTTACCTCCAGGCATCGGAATTTGGGACCGACGTCTCCGGGCAATTCTTCGCCTCGGCACAAGGGAAGTTCTCAGGCCCAATTGAGCTGCAGCGCCAACCACACCTCCACGACCGCGCCAGCCAGGAAGCCGCGTGGCAGGCCGTCGTCAACGTCTCTGGCGCCGATCTCTCTGCCGCACCATCCTTGAGCGCAGTGTCCTGAAGGAGTGCCGGTCGCGGCGAAATGGTTGCGGTGACCAGAGTCAGCAGGCGATTGCGCCGCTGCGTAACTCGGTCACTGGGCTCTTACCGTCGCTGGGGCGACGCCAGCGAAAGTGATTCAGGTGTTTAAACAGAGAGTATCCCGGCAGATGCGAGGTAGAAGGCGGACGCAAATGGGTCAGTTGTTGCTGCGGTTCCCGGAAGAGGAAAGTCGTTTGCGGCGCTTTTGGCAGCGGCGCTATTTCGATTTTAACGTGTATTCGGAAAAGAAGCTGCGCGAGAAGCTGGATTACATCCATATGAACCCGGTGAAAGAAAGGCTTGTGGGACATCCGCGTGAGTGGCCGTGGAGCAGTTGGACATTTTATGAGCGAGGAGAAGGGCTACTGGCGATGGACAAAATGCAAGTGAAGCCAGAGGCGAAAGCGAAGAGTGTCCCACCCTTCAATTCAAGGGTGTGCCACCCGCCATGCTGCAACAAATATTAAAACGTAAATGTTCGAACGCGAAAACAAAGAAAATCCGTAAATCAGGAAACGTCCCGTCTGTCCCCGAGTTTCCCGAGTTTCAACTAGGTTAGTTTGCGAGGAGCCTGTTTTCCTCCTTTCACGATCGTCACAAAAAGTTGGCCCACGAGATAATAAATGGGACCGTTCAGCAGCGCCGCCAATACCCACATAGCCCAGCCGAGTCGATCGCTCGTTCCTATGGTGAAGACTTGAAGCAACAGCCCCAGGACACAGCACGAACATAGCCTTCTCAATAAAGTTGTAGAGCGCAGGAGTAGGCGGGAGATGAAACGGATTGTAGTTGTAGTCGAACCAATATAACGCCATGAAAGTGAAAGCTAAAAGCAGACCTACCAGGGCGAATCTGGTCGGTAATTTGAATTTAAACATGACTCACCTCGGAAAATGGATCACTGTGGATTCTGGCGCTTTAGGTCCTCGACCAATCCGCCTGGCGTCACATCGTACGGAGCTTCTATCCCTCCCGCCCGCAGCGCAGATGAAACGAACATTGCACAGTTGTTGAAGCCCGGCTCATATGAATGAAGATTGCGGGCCGCTTGGCGGGTGGCGCGCGCTTCGAGGCTTTTGCCTTGCTGCGTACCACCGGTGTGATGATATCATCGCTGTACGTAACTATAGAGTAATAAAACGAGGGTGGCCGCGTAAGCGAGGTTTCTTTTTGCTAGTTTAGCCTGTAGCGTGGCCCGACTCGCCACTCGCAACAAATCCTGATGCGAAGATGCCACTGCTGAAGGCGTGCAGCTAGGAGAAATGGCTACTGGGGATACTGCTTGATGGTGGTGACGCGATCGCCGGTGAAGTGAACGAAGACGGTTTTGTCGGGGGGATGGCCGTAGATCCAGTCTTCGGTGTCGTTGCCCTGCGGGTCGCGCTCGCGGACTTTGCGGTCAGGCTTGCCGATGGCGGCGACGACTTCATCGCGATCCATGCCGACGGTGGCTCGGCGCTCAGTAATGGCCTTTTTCATCTCGGGAGGAAGCGTGTCGATCCAGTTCACAGAGGCCGAGCGCGCCTTCGAGAAATCGAGAAAGGGGGCCAGCAAGGCTTTCAACTCATCGGCGGTGAGATCCGGAACGGCTTTGGCAAACTGCAAATAAATGGTGCCGCCGCGACCTTGCTGGAACCCCGGGGGGCCCTGGTCTGTGCCATTGGGGGAGGTTGTGGTGGTTGTGGTGGTCGGCATGGTGCCACCCATTCCAAACTGAATATGATCGCGCCAATTTTTCTTTGGCCGACCGCCGCCGTTCACGTCGACAATGATGGTCTTCTCGTGGAACTCAAGCTTGGTCACCTGAACATTGTCGCCGGTGTTGACCGCTGCGCCATGGACGGAAACCGCGCGATTCAGATTGTCTTCATCGAGGGGCTTGTCCGCAAACAAGGTGACGCCATCTTTGCCGCCGGGTAACGGCTTTTTGGCTTTGGCGAATTCCCCTGAAACATAGCGGATCAAAGAAAGCTTCGAGGTCTCCTGCAGGGTGTCGCTCTTTTTGACCGACCCGCTGGCGGCCTTGCCTTGATCCTGGGAGTCGTGTGGTCCCATGGATGGGTAAAGCGGGATGCGGTCCTCGGGCGTGAACGTTGTCGAGTTACCCTGCGCCGCGGATCGCGCCGGAAGGACATGAGGCAAGTCCGGCACGTCCCACGAGACGCAAATAAGGAAAGAAAGCGGGATGGCAAATCGCAAAAACATAATTTGCAGGCAGGGCGAGTCCTCGAACCCCCTTTATTCTATGATGCCGGACGGGCGTTGAGTAGAGGCCAATTTCATTCTACTGGGCTGTGACCTGGACGCCTTGCCGATCGATATGCATGGGCAAAAGCTGCCCGTCCGCCTCGACCACGGCTTTCTCGACACGTTCGCGGGCATCCGGCTCGATGAGCAGAACCACACAGCCTCCGCCGCCAGCCCCGCAGACCTTGCCAGCCAGCGCGCCTTTGCGGCGAGTCGAGTCGATGATCCGGTCGATGGTTTTGGTGGAGATGGTTGGCAGATTGCGGCGGCGGAATTGCCATTCAGCGTGCATGAGTTTGCCGGTTTCCTTCCAATCGCCGGCAACCAGGGCGTCTCTGAGTTTCTGGGCGATTTGCGAGATGCGCTCTAAGTTGCTGACCACGGTTTTCTTATTGTCGATATGGGCCTTGAACACGCCCCAATTGTTGATGGCGGATTGCCGAGGCTTGCCGGTGTAACACACAACCAGACGGCGTTCGAGTTCGTCGAGATTGACGTTAATTTCGATGCGCCGTTCTCCGCCGGGAATTAATTCGATGGCCGCCGCGCCGCCGAAAGCGGGTGGATAGTGGTCCTGCATGCCCGTAGGTATGTGAATGACGATGGCTTCGGCATCCCGACTGATGTGCACCCAGTCCACTTTGCTACGGCCGGCGCCGGTGAAGCGGTCCAAGGCCGCACAAATGGCAACGGCCATGGCGCTGGAGCCGCCAATTCCCGCTCCCGCTGGGGCCTCGGAATTAGTGGTGAGGGAAAATCCACCTTTGGGGTGGAAGAATTTCACGATTTCCGCGAGCAGTGGCAAACGGTAGTGTTTGGCTTTGAACAAATGCTCGAGAGAAGCAAACGATTCGGAGCGATTGGTGTCCAACGAGACGAGTTTAATGCGGTCATCCCCCGAAGCATGCGTTTCCACGACGCATGAGGCGTAACGGGAGATGGCGGCATTCACAGTGACTGCGCCGGGATGAAAAAGGTAGAGAGGCCAAATGTCAAGGGTGCTTCCGGCAAGGTCTACCCGCGTGGGTGCTTTGGATTCAATGCGCATACCTGTCCTTGTATGTGTGAAATGGCCGTGCAGATTCTGGAGCGAATTGTACTATCTTACGCCGGGCTACGCGCCGCCGGAAGCTGCGCGGTTACGCGTCAGTACCTGCGGTCCGTTCTCTCTGCGGGCTTGCGCGGGATTGGGCTCGAAGCAACGGCGGCAACGAGCTTCATAAGCATCGCTGGCACCGACCACAATCAACTCGTCGTTTTCGACCAGCCGTTGCGTATGAACCGCGGGATTGCCGCAACGGACGCAAATGGCGAGAAGTTTGGTGATCTCTTCGGCAACAGCGAGCAGTCGCGGCATAGGTTCGAAGGGACGGCCACGAAAATCGGTATCCAGGCCAGCGACAATCACGCGTTTGCCGAGATTGGCCAGCTTGGTGCAAACATCTACGACTTCATCGCCTAGGAATTGGGCCTCATCGATCCCAACAACTTCGGTCCGGGGCTGCAATTTTTCGAGGATTTCGGAGGCTTTGCTGACATTGTCTGAGGGTATGCCCAGGCCGGAGTGCGAGACGATTTCATTGGCGGCGAAGCGTGCGTCAATGGCTGGCTTGAAAATCTGCACGCGTTGGCGAGCAATTTCGGCTCGTCTAAGACGGCGAATCAGTTCCTCGCTTTTGCCTGAAAACATCGGGCCGACCACCACTTCGATCCAACCCATGTTGCCCTTGACGATATCCACGACACTTAACCTCCCATGTTTGCACCGGCGCAAATCCCGCAAATCCCAGAATACTCTTTTTTACTAGAAGTTATAGATACGCAGATACGCTCTAGTTTCTCATGAACCGCCAGCCGCGGAGGCCGGACGATACATTCTTGCGTTGAAAAAAGGCGCAAACGCAGCTTCGACGGCGCGGCGGAACGACTCCTGACGCGAAATAAGGTTTCGCGAAAGTACGCCCCACGCGCCCTGACCATCGCGGATTCCTACCGCACCGGCAAATCGGTCGATGGCCACGGAAAGCTCGGTACCCGAGAGGACCTCGTCGGCGAGAGCTTCGGGCAATTCGATGCTGCCGGAGCAACCAAAGTGTCCGACGGTTCCATCGCTGACATAGGCCCAGCTTTCGAGGAACACGCGTCGGGTATTTTGTTCGATCAGTACATCGAGTCCACCTTCGAGCCCGACGAAGAAATCGGCCAACGTTGGTTCAGCCGGTAATCTGGCTTGCAACGCTTCCGCTCGCTGGCGAGCGCCGCGCATCAATTCCTCGCGGGAAATCGGGGTGTGACTCACGCCACTTTCTACTTCATGACCGGTTACGTCGAGGACGGTGTCTTCACCGAAAAGTGGCGCAATGGCAGCGGCGGCTTCTTTGACGGCGTTCAACTTCGGGCGGCGGGTGCTGCCTACGGCCACGTGCCTGATTGTCATGGAATGAAAATGAATCCTCAGAGAGAATTGTATCGGCAATTTTGAAAAATGTTCAGAGCCTTCGCTTGTAGGCTGAGGAAATCTCTCTTTCGTCTATCGATCAACGAAGCGAATGGATTTGAGCTTCCCGGTCGATTACAATGAAAGTGCCCCCAGCCTTCCTTCTCCCATCCAAGGAGTAATCATGGTCAAGAAGCCTAAGACGAAGAAGCACGGCTTGGTCCGTAAACTCATCAAGCATCCCCACGAACCGGAAAAGGCAGAAATCAGCATCAGTGGCGCGGACGATTTGTATCGAGAGATTCGCATCGAGAACACGTTGGAGAATGAAGAAGGGCAAAAAGTAAAACTGAAACAAGGAGCCCCTGTGGAAGTCATCGTGGAAGCAGAGGACAAGGACACCACGGTGAAGAGCGACTAGAACGATACGCGCCGGCACTACCTTGGGTGGTTCAGGTTTCGATAACACAGAGGGGAATCCGTCCAGATTCTCGCGTGTTCCCGTAACCAGCATTGAAAGGATTGTCACTACAAACCTGGATATGAGTTTCGCGGAATCTCAAGGTAAACACCTCATAGATTGTTCGAATCGATGCCAACGTGCATTTGACTCACCGTTCATCAGGTGATTGCGGGCACAGACGCAAGTTCGAGGCGTGACCAAAGTTGGAGCTTTGATCATGCCAACACTCCTAATTACGCAGGCCACGGGCTATCGGTTTCGAGGCTTCCTGGAACCATATAAATTAAGGAAGAGGAAGCTTGTCGGGCGGTGATTCCGTACCTGGCCGCGCTCGCGCCGCAAGATTGGAAGATAACGCTCGTCGATGACGCCACCGAGGAGATCGACTTCAACGCCGAAGTCGACGTGGTGGCGATCACGATCAGAACCGTCACGTCGTTGCGCGGGTATGAGATAGCGGAGAGATTCAGACGCAGGGGAGTGGCGGTCCTCATGGGCGGCCCGCACGCGACGTTCTACGCGGACGAGGTAGCGGAACACGCCGATGCCGTGTGTATCGGCGAGGCTGAAGAAGTTTTTCCCAGAATGCTCGAAGACGCCGCCGCGAGCAGGCTCAAGAAGTTCTACCGCGGAGACACGGAGGCAAGCCTGGTGGGGATGCCAAGGCCGCGCTGGGACCTGCTAAATCCGAATAAGTACGTGTTCTACCGGCCGTTCGTCATCCAGTACTCGCGGGGTTGTCCATACGTCTGCGATTTTTGCGCCGAGCGGAGGTTAAACGGCGACTATGGATACCGATACCGACCAGCTGCCGAGGTCGTCGAGGAAATAAAACGGTGCGGAAGCAAGCACATCTTTTTTGCGGCCAGCCAGTTTGCGGGGAACGTCGACCGTGCGATGGAGCTCATGGAAGCGCTGATCCCCCTGAAGATCCGGTGGTCGACGTTGTTCTCCGCGCATTATTGCCTGGACGATAAGTTCATGGACCTTGCCAGCCGGGCGGGACTACTGCACGTCAACACGGGGGTTGAGAGCATCAACCAGCATACGCTGTCGACGATGCACAAGAACTTTAACAAGGCCTCGGAATACGGTCGCATGATTATGAATCTGAAGAAGCGAGACATCAGCTACTCGCTCAACTTCGTGCTGGGATCCGACGCCGACGATGAGACGGTGTTTGATGCGACCCTCGGCTTCCTCCACGAGCACAAGGCACAGACTGCGTACTTCAATATTCTGGTGCCTCTGCGAGGCACGGCCCTGCACCAGAAATTCAAGGAGGAAGGCCGCCTGATCGACGAGGCCAACATGGAACGATGGCCCGGGCTGTCTTGCCATTTCAGGCCACTGCGCTTTACCCCCGATGAACTGGTCCAGCGCATCAAGAAAATCCGGAGCGATTTTTACAGTACGGGTTCGGCGGTCCGGCGGTTGCCGGTGCCTTACAAGCAGTCCCACTTGGCGAGCTGGAACCTGCATTTCCTGCAAAGGAAGGTCGTCGCGCACATGGATTCGATGAGGGATTTCACCGAGTTCTAGGAATCACACCCGCAGGCAAGCCCCGGAGTAGCCTGCATACGACCAGAGGGTGCCATGAAACACTCACCTGAACTTCAAGGAATCGCGATCTTTGTAACGGGGCTACTATGGCTCATTCTTGGTATCGCTTCTTTGGAGAGTGCTTCCTCTGAAGAGGCCTTTCTTGGCCGACTCGCGATACAGTTCGTTCTGCTGGTCGCTGGGTCCCTGATTATTCTCAGTTGGCGCTCACAGCACAGATCCGGGCACAAACGGTACCGGTAGCAATCGTGAGGCTGGGAACAATTCGAATTACGCAGAATGGATGGAGCGGCCTATGAGAATCGAACTCACGCCTGAACCTTGGCAAGGTTCCGTACTACCATTATACTAAGGCCGCTGTGAGTCTCTAGTTTTATAACACGCCTAAAAAGAAAAACCAAGTTGCCGCGGTTTGCGTGCGGTGAATAGCAAACCGTCAGGAGACTTGCGTGACCCGCGCGGATTTAACGATGGGCGAGCGGCGCTGGCGCTCGGCGAAGCGGGTAGCTTTATCCTTGTCGGTATAAACGCGGCCGAAGGTCTCTCCATCGGCGTAGTTCACTGTTACCAAAAAGTGATGATGACGGCGACGGCGATCCTTGCCGAACTCCGACTTCTCATCCCGCACGGTCTTTCGCGGAGATTTGCTAGCTGGTTTTGCCACGGAATTTTCCTCAATCTTTGGGCGGCCCGAATTCGCTACTATGTCAAGAATCCGGATGCGGCGCAAGTACCGCGCGGGCGAATCCGGTTAAAATTACGGTGAAGATTTTCGTTTCCAATGGTTACTTACTCCCAAAAAAGACAACTGATAACCAAAACATAATCAAAAGTTTCGTTTCTGTCTACTGTCTAAGGTCTGCATTCTCATCCTGCGACGATTCCAGGCAAGTCAAGTTGTATGCAGATTTTATGAAACATTTGGACGAGATTTACGTCTTTAGATATGAGCATTAGTTAAGCTGCTAGCGGCACAGGAAGAAGTTCTTATGATGATTATTGACAAACAGCCGCCTTTGGTCGAGGACCTCCGGAATCATAGTCCGGAGCAAATAGCTGAGCTGCGCCTGCTTCTGAATACCGGCCTTACGGGCCGCCCAGACCAGCGCCGGCCAGGATTCTACGAACTCGACGGCATGGATAATGTGTATTACATTTTTCGCTATCCTACCGGACACAAGGTGCTCCTCGTGGCGGCCTGGCAAAGGGGCTTCGATCCCGTGGCTGAGTTGGTGGCCTACAGCCGGCCAGCCGCGTAGGAAAAACAAGAAAAGCATTGGGAAGTTCAGGCGGTCGCTGCGGCGGCCGCCTCACTTTTTGTCCAGCTTGAGCGCTGCGGAGTTGATGCAGTACCTCAGACCTGTGGGGCGAGGCCCATCGTCGAACACGTGCCCCAGATGGGCTCCACAACGGCTACAGGTGATCTCCGTCCGCGACATTCCGTGTGAAGTGTCTTGAGTCTCCTCAACCGCCTCGGGATTAGCTGAATCATAGAAGCTGGGCCAGCCGCAGCCCGAGTGGAACTTGTTTTCAGACACAAACAGCTCCTGGCCACAGCAAACACATTTGTAGGTGCCTGGGGCATCAGTGTTTTCGTATTCGCCGGTGAAAGGTGGCTCGGTCCCCTTCTGGCGCGTCACATAGTATTGGTTGGGCGAAAGCAGCTTCTTCCATTCGGCATCAGTCTTCTGGATCTTTTCGGCCATGCAGCCCCCTCGGTTGCGCTGAGTTTACCAGTATCAGATTCAGCGCATAGCCTTGACGTTTCACGCGCAGGGTCCAATGATGGTAAAGACCTTTCTTTCAGTAAATTGAGTGGTTGCATGCCTGAACAGACAGAGACCAAGTACACGCAACAGCGACGCAGCCGCAGGGCGAAAATCGCCAAGCCTCTGAGGGTAAGGCCCTCGGAACCGCGGGACGAGCATTTCGAAGACTTGCCGGTCAGCATAAACGCCTCAAAAGAAGGGATTTATTTTCACACAAGACGAAATACCTACTACAAAGGCATGCGCGTGTTCGTGACCTTTCCGTTCACCTCTGCCCATGACCCCATGAATTGCGAGTACGTCGCGGAGGTTGTGCGGGTGGAGAGCCTGGCAAATGGGCGGTTCGGTATAGCCCTGCATCTAAAGATGACCGTGAATTACAGCGCGGGTGCGCCTCCTGGCGCTATCACGCGGGCGTAAAACTCAGAGTATTTGGATTTTCGATTCGGAAGCCCGGAAATTTAAATTGCAAGTTCCGGTTCGCTTCGTGTATGTTCGCATTCTTATGGCTTATAGGGCGCATCGACATCATCAGCATCACGGAACCTCGCCGCGCCCGTTCCGGTCTGTCTAGCGCTTACTGAGCTGAAAGCTCTACTCGACCCGCTGGCGCGACTCGCGCGGCGGGTTTTTTGTTTTAGGAGGCGGTTGTGGAATTAGCATTCGAAAAACTGGGCGGACTGATTCCCGGTATCGTTCAAGACCATCAGAGCGGGGACGTGCTGATGCTGGGTTATTTGAATGAGGAGGCACTCGCAAAAACTCAGAGCACCGGCGAGGTTCACTTTTTTTCACGTTCGCGAAACCGTTTGTGGAAGAAAGGCGAGACCAGCGGACACGTGCTGAAGCTCCTCGAAGTGCGCGTGGATTGTGACGCGGATGCTCTGCTTTTTCTGGTCGAGCAAACAGGCCCGGGTGTTTGCCATGAAGGTTACGAGAGCTGCTTCTTCCGCTCGCTGGAGGCGGATGGCAGCACCCTGGTGATCGCGGAACGCGTGTTTGTTCCCATGGACATCTATGGAAAAAAGGAAACGAAATGAGCGTGCTCAAACTGGGCATTCCCAAAGGCAGTCTGCAGGATGCAACCATAGACCTGTTGGCCCGGGCGGGCTGGAAGGTCACGCTCAGTTCACGTAGCTACGTACCGGCGATTGATGATCCAGAAATCGAATGTTTGCTGATTCGGGCACAGGAGATGGCACGTTATGTAGAAACCGGGGCCCTAGACGCAGGAATCACGGGGCATGACTGGGTTCAGGAGTCCGGAGCAGATGTAATTGAACTCGCAGAACTGGTGTATGCGAAGCAGCGGCTGGCGCGGGTGAAATGGGTGCTTGCGGTGCCGGAGGACTCGGCGATTCGCGAGCCGCGCGATCTGGAGGGCAAAGTGATTGCAACGGAGGTTGTCGGGATCACCAAAGAATATTTAACAAAACACGGGGTAAAAGCGCGAGTGGAATTCTCGTGGGGAGCAACGGAAGTGAAGGTGCCGCGACTGGCTGATGCGATTGTGGAAGTGACGGAGACCGGCTCGTCACTGCGAGCCAACCGGCTTCGGATCATGGATACCGTTCTGGAGTCTTCCACAGTGTTCATCATGAACAGGAAATCTGCGGAGGAACCCGCGAAACGAGAGACGGCCGACAATCTCGTATTAATGCTGCAAGGAGCGATCGCGGCAGCCACTCGCGTCGGGTTGATGTTGAATGTGCGGCGCCAGGATCTTACCTCTGTGCTTTCGGTGCTGCCAGCGCTGAAAAATCCTACGATTTCGGAGCTCAGCGACTCGGAGTGGGTGGCGGTGAACACGATTATCGAAGAATCGGTGGTGCGCCAAATACTTCCTCGGTTAAAGGCGGCGAAAGCTCAGGGCATCGTGGAATATCCGCTGAATAAGATTGTGCTCTGATGCGCATGCTCAAACTGACGGCACAAACCGAAGCTGAACTGATGAGAAATCGCGAAGGGCAGACGCGCGAGGCCGGCCGGGTTGCTGCGCGAATCGTGGCGGATGTGAAACGACGCGGCGATCATGGGTTGGATCACTGGACGCGACGGCTCGATAAAGTGGACACGCGCGGCAACAATTTGTGGGTTACAGCGAGTGAAATCGCTGCGGCGAAGAAACGCGTGAACCGCTGGTTTTTGCGCGCCGTGGAACACGCCGCCGCAAATGTCCGGCGTGTCGCGGAGAAACAACAGCCGCGAGAATGGTCCATGGAAGTGGAGCCAGGCGTAAGGATTTCGCAACTGGTTCGACCAATTGAGTCGATTGGTTGTTACATCCCTGGCGGCCGTTTTGCATTATTTTCCACGATGCTGATGACGGTGGTCCCAGCGCAAGTTGCGGGCGTAAGCCGAATCGTAGTGGCCTGCCCTGGAGCGAGTGACGAAGTGCTGGCCGCAGCCGATTTGATCGGAGTCAAAACTTTGGCCCGGATAGGGGGCGCGCAGGCCATTGCAGCATTGGCTTATGGCACCAAGCGGATTGCTCGCGTTGAGAAGATCTTCGGGCCGGGAAACCGATATGTGACCGCAGCCAAGCAGGTTGTCAGTTGCGCTTGCGCGATTGATCTTCCCGCGGGCCCCACCGAGGCGATCGTGCTGTCTCGTGCTGGGAATCCGAGGTGGATCGCGGCGGATCTGTTGGCGCAGGCAGAACATGCGCCTGACGCGGGTAGCTATTTCGTGACCACCTCCGAGCGGGCCGCAAGGGAGGTGAAGAACGAGGTGGAAGCACAATTGGGAGCTTTGCCGGTCACAAATCCGGCGCGCACTTCAATTGAAAAAACCGGAGCTATTCTATTGGCAAAATCGTGGGGTGATGCGATCGACTTCGTGAATCGCTTTGCGCCAGAGCATCTTTCGCTCCCGGAAGGCGCGCCTGCACTGCTCCGTAAAATCCGCGCGGCAGGCACCATTTTCCTGGGTCATCTCAACGCGCAACCATTCGGAGACTATGCCAGCGGCAGCAATCATGTACTACCGACAGGAGGATGGGCGAAGCGACGAGGAGGCCTCTCGACCGCAGATTTCGTAAAGCAAATTTCGGTGCAGAGCATCAGCGCCACCGGTTACCGCCGCTTAGCTGACGACGTGCAGATCATGGCGAAAGCCGAAGGTTTGCTGGCGCACGCCAACGCTGTCGAGGTGCGCCGATGAAAGTGAAACTGCCGGTACGCAGGGCGATTTTGTTGCGTCGCACCTACGAAGCACCCGCCGAGGGACGCGCGGGCAAAATTCGGCTCGACTTCAACGAAAACACATCGGGCTGCAGTCCGGCGGCGCGCAAGGCACTGGCCCGGCTAACGGCAAAACAAATCGCCACGTATCCTGAATACGAACTGGCGACAAGAAAGCTTGCGCGCTATTTCGGCGTCAACCGGAGCGAACTGCTTCTGACGAACGGCGGCGACGATGCCCTGCGGGTGTTTTTTGATACTTTCGTGGAACCAAATGCGGATGTGTTGATATGCGAACCCACGTTCCCGATGTACCGCTACTATGCCGAGATCGCGGGGGCCAGGGTGAAGGTGTTGCGGTACGGAGCAGGGATGGAATTCCCGTTGCATGCTGCTCTGGCGGCGCTGCGGAAAAAACCAGCGCTTTTTTTCCTGGCGAATCCAAACAATCCTACAGGCACGCTCGTTCCCCGCGCCGACGTTCGCAAACTGCTACGCGCCGCCACACATACCGTGTTGGTTCTGGACGAAGCCTATGCAGAATTTTCGCCGGAATCGGCTGTGCCGTGGATTCGGCAATATCCGCACGTGTTCGTCGCGCGGACGTTCTCCAAGGCGGAGGGAATGGCTGGACTCCGGCTTGGGGCGGTGATCGGACACCGGGATTCGCTGTCGTACGTCCGTCGCGCAATGCCTCCTTATCCGGTAAACCTGGCCGCGCTGGTCGCCGGGACCGCAGCAGTCGAGGAACGCAAAACCATCGCCGATTATGTGCGGGACGTGAAGCGCTTGCGCGGGTGGCTCACACGTGAACTCGAACAAAGGGGCGTGCGAGTGTTTCCGAGCGCGGCGAATTTCCTCTTGGCGGATTTCGGTAGTGGCGGCGCAAAGTTTTTCCAGGATCTGGCCCGACAAAATATTCTGGTGCGCGAGCGAAAGCAGGATCTTGGTGCAGGCTATGCGCGGATTACGATTGGCACACGTGCAGAATTGAACAAACTGTTGAAGGTGTTCGATCAAGGCAGGTAGAGAGTCGCGATGGCCAGAACAGCACACGTCCAACGACACACCAAAGAAACGCGCATCGATTTGCGGTTGAACCTGGATGGCCGCGGCCGCTCCGAGATTACCACTGGCATACCGTTTTTTGATCACATGCTGGACCTGGTGACTCGCCATGGCGGGCTGAACCTGAAGCTGAAGGCCAGGGGTGACCTGGATGTCGACCAGCACCACACGGTGGAAGATGTGGGCATCTCTCTCGGTGAAGCTGTAAATCTGGCGCTCGGAAGTAGACGGGGCATCCTTCGTGCGGGGTATTTCCTGATGCCGATGGACGAAACCCTCGCCGTAGCCGCGATTGATTTTGGAGGGCGTTCGTTTTGCGTGCTTAAAGCGAAATTTTCGGCGCGATCGGTGGGGGGACTGCAAACTGAACTGATCGAGGATTTCTTTCAGGGCTTCGCGCAAGCTGCTCGGGCCAACGTGCACTTGCGGCTGCTTTACGGGCGTTCTTCGCATCACCAAGTGGAAGCAATCTTCAAAGCCTTTGCACGGGCATTGCGATTCGCGGTTTCTCGCGATAAGCGCCTGCGAAAAGTGCTGCCCAGCACCAAAGAACTCCTGTGATCGCCACGCTCATCGACTATGGGGCCGGAAACGTCACGTCCGTGGAGCGAGCGTTGCGGCGCCTTGGGGCCGACGTGCGAACTACCAACCAGCCGGAGGAACTAACGACGGCACCGTGCTTGATTCTCCCCGGTGTGGGACATTGCAGTGCCTTGCTTCATTCGCTGGACAATCATGGGCTGCGCACCCCGCTGTTAACGGCTATTTCCCGGGGCACGCCATTTCTGGGGATTTGCCTTGGATTACAGGTGCTGTACCAAAGCAGCGCGGAGGCTCCCGAGCTTTGCGGCCTCGGCTTGCTACGCGGACACGTGGAGCAGTTGCCCGGAAATGTGAAGCTGCCTCATATGGGCTGGAACCAAGTACAGCCGCTTCGGGACAGCCGGCTGCTCGACGGTATTGGGGCAGATGAATATTTCTATTTCGCTCACTCGTATGCGGCATCAGCGGATGGGCCCGCCACGGTGGCGACCTGCAAGCATGGGCGCGAGTTTACGGCGGTGTTGGAAACGGAACGTATTTTCGGCGTGCAATTTCACCCGGAAAAGAGCGGCGCCGCTGGCGCCAAGCTGCTCGACAATTTTCTAAGGATGGCGGGATGAGCCTGGCGCACCGAATCATCCCGTGTCTCGACACGGACGGGTCGCGTGTGGTGAAGGGCGTGCACTTCGAAGGCTTGCGCGACGCTGGCGATCCGGCGGAACTGGCAGCGCGGTATAACGATGAAGGCGCGGACGAACTGGTGGTTCTGGATATTGCGGCGGCTCGCGACAGCCGGCCCACGTTCCTGGAGACGATTCGGCGCGTTGCTGAACAGCTCAGCATTCCTCTTGCGGCGGGCGGTGGTATTCGCAGCCTGGAGGACGCGCGAGGCGTGGTGCGTGCCGGGTCGGACAAGATTACGGTGAATACTGCGGCTGTGGAACGCCCAGAGCTGATCCGCGACCTTTCGGGGGAGTTCGGAGCGCAGGCGGTGGTGTTGGCCATCGATGGTAGACGAGAAGAGAACACGTGGCAGGTGCGCGTGCGGGGAGGCCGGGTGGCAACCTCATGGAATGCGCTGGATTGGGCGCAACGAGGTGTGGAACTGGGTGCGGGAGAAATTCTGCTGACCTCCGTCGATCGCGATGGTACACAGTCCGGCTTCGATCTGGCATTCACCGCGGCCATCAGCCGTGCCGTCAGTGTGCCGGTGATTGCGTCCGGCGGCGCGAAACTGCCTCAGCACTTTTTTGAGGTGTTTACAGAGGGAGCGGCAGATGCTGCGCTGGCGGCGTCCATTTTTCATGACAATGTGCAATCGATTCGCGGATTAAAGGAATTCCTGCGAACGAACGGAGTGGAAGTGAGACTCCCATGCTAATTCCCTGCATCGATCTGCAGCGCGGTCAAGCGGTGCAACTGGTTCATGGCAGGAAGCGCGAACTCGCCGTCGCCGACGTATTGGCGTTGCTGGAACGTTTCTCGAAATATGAATGGCTGCACATCATTGACTTGGACGCCGCGATGGACAAAGGGAACAACAACACTCTGGTGCGAAAACTGTGCGGCGAAGCGCATCGAAGATACAAGATGAAGGTGCGAGTGGGGGGGGGTATACGAACGGTTCGACGCGCTGAAGAATTGACCAAGCTGGGCGCTCGGCAAGTCATCATCGGAAGCGCGGCGTTCCGTCAAGGACGCCCGAACCTAGGTTTTTTGAAGAAGCTGGGGACGGAAATCGGCAGAAAACACGTCGTGGTCGCGCTAGACACGGCGAAAGGGAGAGTGGTCACGCACGGCTGGCGTACCGCGCTGGCCGTCGAGGCTACCGATGTATTCCACGCGATGGAACCGTTTTGTGGCGGATTCCTTTGCACGGACGTGGATCGTGAAGGAACTATGACGGGAGTCAATCTGGAGTGGTTTGGCAAGCTGCGAAAAGCAACAAAATTTCCGATTGTTGCGGCTGGTGGGATCTCCACAACCGATGAAATACGCGAACTGGAGAAGATGGGGATGGATGCCGCGGTGGGCATGGCGCTATATAAGAACCGGGTTGCTTAGGGGTGATTTGCCTTCGGTGCAATCCATGCAGATTATCTAGGCGCTTTTCGTTCCTCTGCTCCTGCAGTAGGATATTCGACAAAGCGAGGATCTATGCTGGTTACCTTCCGCCCGTGCGGTCCCAAAGACCACAAAACGTTGCTAAAATTGATTGTCGCGTATTACCGGTTCGACAAAATTTCCTACAAATTAAGTTCGCTGAGCCGCGGCCTGGACACGCTGCTGCGAAACCTTTCGTTGGGTCAAGCGTGGCTGATGGAGGCGCACAAGCGGCCGGTGGGATACACGCTACTGACTTATAACTTTGACCTGGAATATGGCGGGATTGAGGGGATGCTCACGGAAGTGTACGTGGAAAAGAAGTTCCGGAACCGGGGAGTGGGCACACTGGCGCTGTATGAAGTGGAAGATTTTTGCCGGGAACGAGGAATCCGCAACGTCGAACTACAAGTGCTGAATCACAACAAACATGCCGAGAAATTCTATCGTAAGGCAGGATTTAAGAATCTGCCGCGCAAAGTCATGTTGATGCAGGTGCGGTCCGAAGAGACGAGGCCTCCGCGGCCGCTTATCGCAAATACGCATCGGTGATGTACTGCTGCACCATGCGCTGAGTGTTAAAAAAGGACCCGTTGATAGCAATGGCGTGTTGCATGATGGAAAGATAACGGTTGCGGTCCTCATAAAACATCGGAAGGATCACGCTTTCCAGTTTCGAATACAGGCTCTCGGCGTCGACCGCATTGTCTGCGACGGTTTCGGGGGATGGATCCCGGCGATGCGATTCTGCAATGGACCATCCGGTGACGCCTTCAATGTGACCTTCCACCCACCAGCCATCGAGGATGCTCAGGCTGGGGACGCCGTTCAGAGCCGATTTCATGCCGCTGGTACCGGATGCTTCCAAAGGATACTGGGGAGTGTTAAGCCATAGATCGCCGCCGGAAGTAACCTTGCCGCCGAGATCGAGGTTGTAATCGTCCAAAAATACGATGTTCACCGCTTTTTTCAGGGCCTTCTTTGCGCGAAAGATCCGCCGGATGATTTCTTTGCCGCCGCCGTCTTGAGGATGCGCCTTGCCAGCGAAAACAATCTGGAAACCACCGACGCTTTTGGCGATGCGGCGCAAGCGATCGAGATCGCTCAAGATCAGATCGGCGCGTTTGTAGCCGGTGGCCCGGCGGGCAAATCCGATGGTGAAGAGCTCCGGGTCGAGCCGTAAACCTGTTTTGCGGCGCACGGCTTCCAGGAGATCGTGTTTGGCCAGTAGATGGGCGGCCCACACCTCCTCGGGAGGCAAGCCAAGTGCACCGCGCAAACTGTAGTTATCTTCCCGCCAGGAAGGAATGTGGCGATCGAACAGGTCGCGGAACGGCGGGCAAGTCCAGGTGGCAGCGTGAACTCCGTTGGTAATAGCTTCAATCGGAACATTCGGGAACATACGGCGCGAAACTTCGCCATGCAGTTTTGCGACGCCGTTGATGTAATTGCTCAAACTCAACGCCAGATAGGTCATATTCAGAGATGCGCCCTTGCGAGCCGCTTCCAGCAAATTGGGATAGTCTTTCTCGACTTGCAGGATGCTCTTGACCAGTTCCGCAGAGGAGGGGTCCTTTTCGTCAAAAATACGAATCTGGTCGGGATTGACGCGGGTCAGAAACTCGACGGGAAATTTGTCGTGTCCGGCAGGCACCGGAGTGTGCGTGGTGAAAACGCATTTACTCCGAACGCGTTCGATATCTTCGCCTTTGATGGAAGTTCGGCCGGCGTGCTTAGCTTCTTCCTGCAACAATTCGAGGGTCAAAAGAGCTGCATGACCTTCATTCATGTGGTAGCGCATCAGCTCGGTGTGGCCCAGAGCGCGCAACATCCGAACCCCGCCAATTCCCAGAAGCATCTCCTGAGAAAGCCGATAATAGGGATCACCCCCGTAGAGCGAACCGGTTAATTCCCTGTCGCGCGGATCATTTTCCGGCAAATCGGCATCCAGGAAATAAATGGGAACTTCATAACCGCGCACACCCTTGGCTGTATAGCGCCACGCGCGAAGCTCCACCTGGCGGTCCTCGAGGCACACGCTGACCCGGGGCGCTTCTTCCACGAGGAATTTCTCAACATTCCATTCCACCGGCTCTTCGGTTTGCGACCCGTCATCCGAGAGTCTTTGCTTAAAGAAGCCTTTGCGATACAACAGCGAGACAGCCACCATCGGTAGACGAATGTCCGCCGCGGCGCGAATCGTATCTCCCGCAAGCACGCCAAGACCGCCGCTATAGCTGGGCATGGCGTTTTCCAAGGCAATCTCCATGGAAAAATAGGCGACAAATCGTTTTGGTGGCTGTGCCAGAGTGGCCATTACTCGCGGGTCTCCGTCCAAGGCATCGTTCGTACTTCAGTTATCGATTCGTGTGTTTCCGTAAACTGTATATTGTCTGAGAACATCCCTCGGCAAGCAAGCTGAGTTGAACAACGGCGTTCCCTTGCGTGCGCCTCAGGCGGGCTTGGCTTCCGCTATAATTCTTCTCCATGCCCACGCTTCTGCAGGGAATCCACGTCGTCGAACTGACGGAAGCGCTCGCCGGCCCATACTGCGCAATGCTCTTGGGTGACATGGGAGCGGAAGTCATCAAGGTCGAACGACCGGGTTTGGGCGACCAGTCTCGGACATGGGGTCCACCGTTCATTGGGAATGAATCAGCGTATTTCCTGGCGACGAATCGCAACAAGCGATCGCTGACCCTGAACTATGACGACCCTGCAGGCGCGGAGATTTTGAAGAAACTATTGGCGAGGGCAGATGTTTTTATCTGTAATCAGCCATCGCTGGCATCCTTGCAGAAGCGTGGCATCGACCCCGCCACGCTGCGCGCCAGGCATCCTCGTCTCGTCTACTGCTCGATCAGCGGCTATGGTCTTACCGGCCCGCGAGCTGGCCATCCTGGTTATGACATCATCGCGCAGGCGGAAGCCGGGGTGATGAGTTTTACCGGGGAACCAGATGGAGAACCGATGCGATTCCCGATTGCCATAGCGGATATGACGACCGGTATGTATGCAGCGATGGGAATTTTGGCCGCGTTGTATGCACAGGAACGCAGCGGTCAGGGTGACTTCCTGGAGGTGGCGTTGTTCGATTCACAGTTGACGTGGCTGGCAAACATCGGCAGCAATTTTCTAAATGCCGGGATTTCCCCGTCGCGATGGGGCAATGCACATCCAAGCATTGTTCCGTACCAACTCTTTCAGGGAAGTGATGGGCGCGCATTTGTGCTTGCGGTAGGCACGCAGTCTTTGTGGGAACGGTTGTTGTGCGCTTTGAATCTGAAAAGCCGGCTGGCCAAGGATGCACGATTCGAGACGAATGCCCATCGCATTCGGCATCGTGCTGAACTGGTGCCGATCCTGCAAGAGATATTTAAGACAGCGCCGAGCTCGGTGTGGATCGAAACGCTGGTGCGTGCGGACATTCCGGCAGCTGCGGTGCAAACGGTGGGTGAGGCTCTAAACAGCTCTCAAGCGCAGTCTCGCTCATTGATTGTGGAGCTTCAGCACCCGACTCTCAAAAAGGCACGCAGTATTGCCAATCCCATTCGCATGGAAAACCAGGCGATGGTTTACCGCCTTCCGCCCCCAGTTCTTGGCGAGCACAATCGCCAAATCCTTGAAGAACTGAAACTGCCCGAAGCTGAGATCGCGGTTGCGTTGAAGACCGCGTGCGCCACTCACGGGAAAGATCGAGGATAAAGTGGGTTGGGCTAGCACTCTGTGCTTCCATATGTGCATACGCTAAATGCAATTCTTGCCAGTGTGAAGATAAGGGGAAAGATACCTGGTGGTGGACCCGTCCTTCGGTCACATCCTGTTGATTGTGATAGTGGCAGTCAGCATTTTGCTGATGTTGGTGCGCCCGCGCAAGGTTGCAGAAGTTTACTGGATCGGGGCAGGCGTGTTGCTTTTGCTCATTTTGCGGCTCATTCCATTGACACTGGCGGGGAGCGCGGCGGCAAAAGGAGTAGACGTTTATTTGTTCCTCATCGGCATGATGCTGTTGTCCGAACTTGGGCGAGAGCACGGTGTGTTTGATTGGCTGTCGTCGACAGCGGTTCGCGGGGCTCACAATTCGAAGGCAAGATTGTTTCTTCTCGTTTATGTGGTTGGAACAGCAGTCACCATTTTCCTGTCGAATGATGCCACGGCGGTGGTTTTGACGCCGGCAATCCTGGCAGCAGTTCGTAAGGCGCGTGTCGAGCCGCTTCCGCACTTGTTTGTGTGCGCGTTCATCGCAAACGCAGCATCTTTCGTACTGCCGATTGCGAACCCCGCGAATCTGGTTGTGTTCCGTAGTCAAATGCCGCCACTCGGACGATGGCTGCTTTGGTTCGCGGTGCCGTCGGCTGTTTCGATCA
>Ga0335076_10000523_pt1 | contig 35933 bp, 36 predicted proteins | sample Lox_Sample_25_FD_206717 | JGI IMG/M metagenome (GOLD analysis project Ga0335076, IMG submission 206717) | Soil microbial communities from Loxahatchee National Wildlife Refuge, Florida, United States - Lox_Sample_2.5 | ecosystem: Environmental > Terrestrial > Soil > Wetlands | place: USA...
GAGCCGACGCGCGTAGTCGCGCTCGCCCAGCGCGGTCAGCACCCGCTCCACATCGGCAAGCGAGTCAAGCGGCGCCATCCGCTCGGTCCGGGCCTTGAGCTCGCCGGGCGTCTGCGGACCGCGGAGCAGGAGCACGGCGAGTACCGCCAGCTCCTCGCGATCGAGTCCGAGCGCCTCCTCGGCGAGGTGGCGGTACTTGGTCGCGCGGCTTCCGTGGCCGCTCGCCAGCCGCGCGAGCCCGTACAGGCACAGCCTCTGGGCGGCCTCCCGCACGGCTGCCTCGTCGTAGGCGGTCACCGGATCCCGGTTGGTCGATTGGTTGCAAGCCAGCCGGAGCGCGTTCAGCGACAGCGGATACTGGTCCGGCGTCGTCCAGCGCTTCTCGATCAGGCACCCCAACACCCGCTGTTCGGGCGGGGTAAGCTCGGCCAGATGCATTGGGCCGAGCATAACGGCGACCCGGACCGCTGAGGGGCGCGCGATGGATCTCGCAGGCAAGCTCCAACTCAAGCCCGGCCAGTCGGTCTCGATCGTCAACGCGCCCGCCGACGTCGCCCTCCATCTCGGTAGCGCGCACCGCGCCGTCGATGACCCGGGCGAGGCCGATGCCGTGATCGTGTTCTGCACCGATCGCGCCGAACTCGGCGAGCTTCGCGACCAGTTCGTCCCGCCGGCCGCCCGCGACGCGCTCACCTGGATCGCCTATCCGAAGAGCGGCAACCTGGGGACCGACCTGAATCGCGACGTGCTCGCGGAGCTGGTCAAGCGCGAAGCGGTGCGCCCCGTGCGACAGGTCGCGCTCGACGACGTCTGGTCGGCGTTGCGACTGCGCCCGGCCTGAGCCATGACCGCCGACGACGCCCGCCGGGTGGCGCTGTCCTTGCCCGAGGCGGTCGAGCAGGATCATCATGGCCGCCCTTCGTTCCGCGTCGCCGGCAAGATCTTCGCCACGCTCTGGGACGAGCAACACATGAACGTGATGGTCGACGAGCCGGGCATCCTCACCGCCGTCGAAACCCATTCGGGGATCTGCGGCGAGGTGATGTGGGGGAAGCGGCTCGCCGCGGTCCGGGTCGACCTGCGCGCCGCGGACGAGGCCCTGCTCGCCGACCTGCTCGCCGACGCGTGGGAGCGCAAGGCTCCGGCACGCCTGTCCCGGAGCTAGCCGTCGGCGACTTAACCGGGAGCCGGCTCGAAAAAACGTCCTCACAGGACGCTTTCTCGAGCCCCTTATGGCGAGCGGGTCGCGATCGGGGGCGGCGCCTTGACATATGTAGCGGCTCGATATATCTTGCCGTCATATGCCGGACGGATATATTCCCTCGCTGAATGCCACCGCCACCGTTGACACCGACAGGCCGGGTGATCCTCGGGATGATCGCGCTCGGTAGACAAAGCGGCTACGACATCAAGCAGTTCGTCGACAAGTCGACGCGCCACTTCTGGGCCGCGAGCTACGGCCAGATCTATCCGGAGCTGCGCCGTCTCGAGGACGCCGGGCTGATCACCGGCCAATCCGAGCCGACCGGCGGCCGCGCCCGGACGGTGTATGAGCTCACTCCGGCGGGGCGGACCGCGCTGCAGGACTGGCTCGAACCGGAGGCCGACCCGATGTTCGAGGTCCGCGACGAAAGCATGCTGAAGCTTTTCTTCTCGGACATCGGCACGCCGGAACAGCGGATCGCGAACATCCGCGCGATGCGCGAATCCCACGAGCGGACGCTCGCGCAGCTGTGCTCCCACGAGGAGCAGGCGGCCGAGATGCCGGCCGGCCCGCGACTCACGCTCGAGCTCGGGATCGGCCTGCACCGTGGCATCGTCGAATGGTGCGCCGCGACCGAACGCCGGCTCGCCGAGGAGACAAACCGTGCTGACTAGGCTCGCCGGCTTCATCTACTCGCACCGGCGCGCGGTGCTGTACGTCACCGTCCTCGGCGCGGTCATCGCCGGCGTGTTCGGCAGCTCGGTGGCGAATCACCTGAGCCCGTACGGCGCCAGCGACCCGGCCACGCAGAGCGTCCAGGCCACGAACCGCTTCGAGAACGCCACCGGTCGCCAGATCGATGCCGGCGTGGTGGCGCTCGTCCAAACACGAGCGAGCGTCGGCACCAAACCCGCCGAAGACCGCGTCGACCAGATCGCGAACCAGCTCCGCAAAGGTCCCGACGTCGCCACCGTGGTCACGTACTACGACTCCCACAACCCGGCGATGGTCTCGCGCGACGGCCGCGCGACTTACGTGCTCGCGTACTTCAAACCGAAGTCGGACACGACGCTCAAGGACGACGCGCAACAGATCGTGAAGGACTTCGCCGGCAACCATGACGTCAAGCTCGGCGGGCAGGAGGTCGCGAACGCCCAGGTGAACACTCAGGTCAGCCACGACCTCGAGCACGCCGAGCTGCTCGCGTTTCCACTCGTGTTCCTGCTCTCGCTGCTGTTCTTCCGCTCGCTGGTCGCCGCGCTGCTGCCGCCGTTGCTGGGCGGACTCGCGATCGTCGCGACGTTCTTCGCGCTGCGGATCATCGCGAGCTTCGTTGACCTGTCGGTGTTCGCGCTGAACCTGACGACGGGGCTCGGCCTCGGGCTCGCGATCGACTACAGCCTGTTCATGGTGTCCCGCTACCGGGAGGAGTCGGCCAAGTCCGGGTTCGGCCTCGACGCGCTCCGGCGCACGGTCCAGACCGCCGGCCGCACGATCATGTTCAGCTCGCTCACGATCGCCGCCGCCGTCGCCTCACTGGTGATCTTCCCGCAGCGTTTCCTGTACTCGATGGGAATCGCCGGCGCGCTCGTGGCGCTGCTCGCCGCGACCCTCGCGCTCACGGTGCTGCCGGCGCTGCTCGCGCTCCTTGGTCCCCGCGTCAATGCGCTCGCGCCGAACTGGCTGGCCCGCGCCGCCGACCGCGACGCCAGGCCGGCGAGCTCGGGCGCCTGGTACAGGCTGTCGCGGTTCGTCATGCGGCGCCCCGCGCTGATCGCGCTAACCAGCGCCTCATTCCTGATCGCGCTCGGCATTCCGTTCTTCACCCAGGTCAAGTTCACCTCGGTCGACGCAAGCGTGCTGCCGGCAAGCGCATCCGCCCGGCAGGTGAGCGATGCCCTCAACACCCAGTTCCCGCCAAACCGCGGCGCCCCGCTCGACGTCGTCGTCGGCGCACCCGCAACTTCCTCCGCGGTCAATGCGCTCGAAAGCCGTATCCAGACCCTTCCAGATGTCTCAGGCGTCGCGCCCGTGCAGCCTGCGGGATCGAACATGTCGCTGATCGCCGTCGCCCCGCTGAACGCGCCGCTGTCCACCGCAAGCCAGAACCTCGTCCGCGACGTTCGCGCCATCAAGGCCCCCTTCTACGTTGGTGTCGCGGGCGAGACCGCCGCCTATCTCGACCTCGAGCACAGCCTCGCCGTGCACCTGCCCGCGGTCCTGGCGGTCGTGGTCGCGACCACCGTGATCATCCTGTTCCTGATGACGGGCTCGGTGATACTGCCGATCAAGGCCGTGATCATGAACGCGCTGGGGTTATGCGCGATGTTCGGGATCCTCGTCCTGGTCTTTCAGGACGGCAACCTCGAGGGACTCCTCTCCTACCAGAGCCGGGGCGCGCTCGACGCCACACAGCCGATTCTGCTGTTCGCCGTCGGCTTCGGGCTCGCCACCGACTACGGCGTGTTCCTGCTCTCACGGATCAAGGAAGCGCGCGACGCCGGCGCGTCGGATCGCGACGCAGTCGCGATCGGCCTCGAGCGCACCGGTCGCGTTGTGACGGCCGCCGCACTGCTGTTCGCGGTGGCGCTCGGCGCGTTCTCGACCTCGGAGATCGTGTTCGTCAAGGAGCTTGGACTGGGCGCGGTGCTGGCGGTCCTGATCGACGCCTCGATCATCCGTGCGTTCCTTGTGCCATCGCTGATGATGCTGCTCGGCCCGCTCAACTGGTGGGCGCCGAAGCCGCTCCGCCGGCTGTACGACCGGATCGGTCTGCGCGAAGAAGGCGGACCGCCGATCTCGCGACCGGCGACCAGCCACGGCTAGAGGGGTGCTTCACTAGCCGAGATGGCGGACCCGGACGCGGCCGGGCGCATCCGTGCGGTCGTGTTCGACCTCGGCGGCGTGCTGCTCGACTGGAACCCGCGCTACCTCTACCGGAAGCTGTTCGACGGCGACGACGCCGCGATGGAGCGCTTCCTCGCCGAGGTGTGCACGATGGAGTGGCACCATGCGCACGACCTTGGCGTCCCCCCCGAGCGCACCTCCCCACCGCTGGTACAGGCGCACCCCGAGCACGAACACCAGATCTGGGCCTGGTCGCAGCGCAGCGAGGAGATGATCGCCGGCCCGATCGACGGGACCGTCGAGATCCTGTCCGAGCTCAAAGCGGCGGGCGTGCCGTGCTACGCGCTCACGAACATGGAGCGCGAGACATACCCGCTCCGGCGCGAGCGGTTCGAGTTCCTCAAGTGGTTCGACGGCACGGTCGTGTCCGGGTTCGAGGGCGTGGCGAAACCCGACGTCGCGGTGTTCGAGTTGCTGCTGGACCGTTTCGAGCTCGACCCGGCGACGACCGCGTTCGTTGACGATTCGGCGGCCAACGTTCGGGCCGCCGAAAAAGCCGGCATACAGGCGGTGGAGTTCAGCTCGCCGGATCAGCTCCGGCGCTGGCTCCGGCGCGCGGGACTGCTCGCCGGCGTCACTCCTCTTGCTCCCAGTTCTCAGACCGCGGATCCTTGCCGGTCAACAGGTCGACGAAGTGCTTCCAGTGACTCGGCGTGACGCCGGGTTCGCGCTCGCGCCACGCGGGCGCCCCGCCATGCGGCGGCTCGAGCGCGGCGGCCGCGGCGGCGTCGATGCGGAGGTCCACGCCATGCTCGTGCAAAGACGCGACCTCGTCCGCCGGGACGAACCGCTGGGTGCCGCCCGCGCTGATCACGAGACCGTGGAAGATGTCCTCTTCAGGCGCCGCGACCACGTGGTCGACCGTCCCGACCTGCTCGCCACCGGACGCGTACACGGGCACCCCGCGGTCGAGCACCTCATAGGCGATCGGCAAGCCCTCGTCCACGACCGATCACACTACAGCCATGACGCACGTCGGTGTGGTCGGCCACGTCGAATGGGTCGACTTCGTATCGGTGCCGCACCTCCCGGTGCACGGGAAGATCCTGCACGCGAATAGCGCGTTCGCGCGCGCGGGCGGGGGCGGGGGCGTGGCGGCATCGGTCCTCGCCGAGCTCGGCGCCGAGGTCGACTTTTACTGCGCACTTGGGCGAGACACGGACGGTGAGGCGGCCGTGGCCCAGTTCGAAGACCGCGGCGTTCGCCTCCACGTGGCCTGGCGCGACCAGCCGACCCGGCGGGCGGTCACGTTCCTCGAACCGGGCGGCGAGCGCACGATCATCACGCTCGGCGAACGTCTCGAGCCGTGCGGGTCGGATGAGCTCGACTGGGAGCGCCTCGCCGCCGCCGACAGCGTGTACTTCACCGCCGGTGACCGCAGAGCGCTGGAACGCGCAAACGCGTCGAGGTTCGTCGTCGCGTCGCCGCGCGCCAGGGGCGTGCTCGAGGCCGAGGGCGCGCACGTCTACGCGCTTGTCTTCAGCGAAGGCGACGAGGACGAGAGCGCATGGGCCAACCGGGTTGCGTCGCACGCGCACCTGCTGGTCGCCACCGAGGGCGCGCGCGGCGGACACTGGTGGGGCGCGTCGGAGGGCCGCTGGGAGGCGGCACCGCCGCCCGGGACGCCCCGGGACGCCTACGGTGCCGGAGACTCGTTCGCGGCCGCGTTCACGCTCGGGCTCGGGCGCGGCAACTCGATCGCGGACGCGGCGAAGCTCGGAGCCGAGGCCGGCGCCCGCGCCCTGACCATCGTCGGCGCGCCATAGCCTCACTGCCTACGCGTCGATCCTCGTCAACAGCAACCACGCGCTCGCGACGCCGCCGGCGAGCGCTGTGACGACGGGGAGCACGAGGATGTAGAGCCCGGCGTGCACGCCGGCGGCGATGACCCCGCCCGCGATGAGGACGAGGACCGACGTGACCGCGTTCGGCGCGATCACGTCGAGTATGCGCCCGATCGTCTGCCCACCGGTCGCGCCCGTGCCCGACCGAGCCCGGCGATCCAGCGCGAGCATGCCGGCGCCGGCCATCGCGCCAAGCGCGATCACCTCAGCCCCAAGCGACCCGTACGCCTGGCCCGGAATCGCGAGCGCGATCGAGATGAACACGACCGTGCCGAACAACAACAGGATCTGCGCCGCGCGGTTCCTGAGCTCGGGCGACCGTGCGATCACGTCGATCCGGATCGAGACCGCGACGAACAGGAGCCCGGTCAAGCTGGCCGCAGCCGCTCCGGCGACCGTGGTAAAAGTGGCCCAATCCTCCACCGATAAGTAATCGTGCCTGTCACCGCAGACGGACCGACCTTACATCCCGACCTCGCGGCAAGCGACGTCGCGCTCGAATGGCGAGGACACCGACCACCGTCCCCGGTGCCAGATGATCCGTGTTCCGTCGGCGAGCCGCGCGACCGATCGGCCGGTCCGCGGCGACCCCCACAACGTCGCGACCAGCGGACGCTCGCCCTCCGGAACGTCCCCCAACCCCCGCGCCACGTGCGACGCCGGATACGTGACCACGATCGCCCCCGCGCGCACCCACACCGGGATCCGCTCGAGCGGCGCCTGCACCACCGTCTCGCCGCCCCCACGCACGCGGAGCGCCGACCACGTCTCGATCCACTCGCCCCGCGGTAGCGCCACCTCCCGCTCGCGCGTCTCGTCGTCGAGCACCGGCGCGACCCACAACGCCGGTCCGAATCCGTAGGCGTCGCTGATCTCCCAACCGCGCGAATCCGACGGATCGGTCAGGCACAACGGCCGGATGATCGGCAGCCCCGTCCACGCGGCGGTGGCGGCGGCGGCCCTGATGTAGGGCACGAGCTGCTCGTGAAGCCGCACGTACGCCCTGTACAGATCGAGGACGTGCTCGGAGTAGTTCCACGGCTCCTGGGGCATCCGGCCGTGGGCGTGCATCAGCGGCGTGAAGCAGCCGAACTGGAGCCACCGCACGAGCAGCTCGGGCGGGCAGCGCTCGACGAGCCGGTGGCCGAGATACCCGCCCACGTCGTGGGACCAGTTCGAGAAGCCGCTCGCCGCGGCGGACAGCGTCGCGACCACGAGCACGCGGAGCGACCAGAAGTCCGACGCCTGATCACCGGCCCAGGTGTGGCCGACCGCGTGCTGACCGGTCCAGCCGCTCCGGCCGAACAGCACGCCCCGCCCCGGATGAACCTCGTCCAGAGCGCGCTGAAGGCATACGCGATGCAGTCCCCCCATCGTCCATGCGGCCTCGGCGCCCGTCCGCCCGTCGGCGAGCTGCACTTCCTCGGGCATGTAGTAGCCCTCGCCGTCGTCGGCCTTGATCCCCTCGACGCCAAACGCGAGCAGACGCGACGCCTGCTCACGCCACCACCGCTCGCCGTCGACGCTGGTGAAGTCTACGGGCGACCCGGTTCCCATCCACCACTGCGTGACAAACGGCTCGGCCTCCGAGCCCGACCCGAAACTGACGAACGCGCCGGCGGCCGCTCCGGGCGCGTAGTTCGACGCGGGGGCGTGGTGCAGCCGCTCTGACTCGGGCTGCGGAGGGATCTGCCCGTCGCGCGAATCCGTGTTCACCCACGGTGTCACCCATACCACCGTCCGGACGCCGTCCGCCCGCATCCGCCGAACGAGACCAACAGCATCCGGGAACTGGTGCGGGTTGAACTCCCAGGTGTTGTACTGGGTCGCCCACGGCGAGTCGAGCACGATCGCATCCACCGGGATGTCGTGGCGCCGCAGTCCCTCGTAGTCGTCCACCACGTCGTCCTGGTGGGCGTACACGTCGCGGCTCTTCCAGAACCCGTAGCCCCATTCCGGCAGCAGCGCCGGGAAGCCGGTCAGCCGACAGAACGAGCGCAGCCGCGAAGCCGGCGTGGGATCACACAGGAACTGCATCCGGAGCGGCCCGGCACTCCAGCGGGTCGATGCACTCACCCGATCGCCACTCAGGTCGAACTGGGTGCCGTTCGCCTCCGACTCGACCCAGACCGCGTAGCCACGGCTCGAGACGAACCACGGGACCGGCGCGCAATCGCCTTGCGGGATGCCGCCGCCGGCGAGCAGCTCGGCCGGGCAGTCCGGTCCGGTGTAGCGGCGGTCGGCGCCGAGCTGGATCAGCCTTCCGGCCTGGTCGAACTGCGTGTAGTGCCGGGCCCCGAACCCGACGAACCGCTCGTCGGCGCGGCGACGCCAGTCGAACGCCACCCGGAGCGGATCTCCTTCGGGCTCCAGCACGACCGAGACCCGATCGTCGGGCAGGACCCGCGCCTCGAGGCGCGCATGCCGGCCGCCGCTCAGCTCGAGCGCCAGGACCGCGCGATCGGCGGCGACGCGCCGCACGATCGCCCAGCGTGCCCGCTCGACCGGTGACAACTCCTCGGCCGCGACAACGCCCTCGGTGAAGTGGATGAAGCGGTCGCGGACGGTTCCCTCGGCGACCCATGCCCCCATCGACCGGACCACCCGACGGCCCCCGCGGCGGATCGTCATCTCGAGCGGACGCAGCGCGACCTCGACCTGCAACGAGCCACGCCGCAACACGACCGTGTCCGTCTGACCGACGGCCCGTGGGCTCGACCTCGCCATCCCGGGAAGGTTCTCCGATCCCCGGGCGATCCCATGCCCCGTTAACCAAAACGTCACAGGACGTGACCGCCTTCTTCACTAACCCCCTGCTTTGCAGGGTGATCCTGATCCACATGAACGATATGAGTCGCGCCGACCTGCACGTCCACTCCTCGGCCTCGCAGATCTCGAAGCTCGGCGTCCAGCGGTCGCTCCGGATTCCGGAATGTGCCACCGAGCCAATCGAGGTGTACGAGCTCGCCAAGCGTCGCGAGATGGACTTCGTGACGATCACCGATCACGACACGATCGACGGGATCCTGTCGCTCGGTCACCTGCCCGACGCGTTCATCTCCGAGGAGCTGACCGCATCGTTCAAGGGCGAGCCTCAGGCCGTGCACGTCCTGTGTTACGGCATCACTCCGGACGACCACGAATGGCTCCAAGCCAACCGTGACGACGTCGAGGCCTGCGCCGAATACCTGCACGACCGCGAGATCACGGCAGCGCTCGCGCATCCCTTCTACGCGGTCGCCGCGCCGCTCACCGCGCGCCACCGGCGGCGCCTGGCCCAGCTGTTCCCGATCTGGGAGACGCGCAACGGCTCGCGCGCCAAGGAACTCAATCTGCCGGCGTTTGTGTACATCGAGACCCACGGGGGAACCGCCATCGGAGGGTCCGATGACCACGCCGGAATCGATATCGGCCGAACGTTTACCGAGACCCCTCGGGCCGGCAACCCCGGGGAGTTCCTCGCGAACGTCCGCTCCGGACGCGCGTCCGCGCACGGCCAGCAGGGCAGCGCCGCCAAGTGGGCACATGCGGCGATGGCGCTCGCGATTCGCTCGCTAGGTGGCGAGGACGCCGATGCGCCCTCCCGACCCGATCCCGCGAGCGTGCTCAAGATCGTCGAGCGGGTCCTCTGCGAAGGGGATGTCCGCCGCGGAAGCAGCAGCAAGGACCTTGACGCGGAAGATCCGCTCGCGCTGCTGCGCGCGTGGCTGCTCTCGATGGCCCTCGACGTCGACGAGCACGGGCTCCTGACCGCACTCCAAGACGGAGGGCTCGGTCACGCCGACCTCGACCGCCGCGCGCGTCGCGTCCACGAGAAGAAGCTCGCGGCGGTCGTGCACGACACCGTGGCCAGCCTCGAGCAGGGCAAGCTCGACGGCGCGGGTAGCGCGCTCGCCCTGTTCGACGCGTGTATCCCGGCGATACCTTACGCCGCGGCATCGGCCTTCCTCGGCCGCGAGAAGGCCAAGCTGACGCGCAGCGACGGGGATCGCCCGCGGGTCGCGCTGGTGGCCGACGGCATCGGCTCGATGCACGGCGTCACGCACACGCTCCAGCAGATCCGGGCTCACGGCGTCCGTGGGTTCGACGTCGAGGTGATCGGCACCGACGCGGACGTCGACCGCCGGCTTAGCGCAGTCGCCGAGATTGACGTCCCCTTCTACCCGGGGCTCGAGATCGGCGTCCCGACCGTCCCGGCGGTGGTCGACGCGCTCGCCGAGGGTCGCTACGACATCGTCCACGTGTGCTCCCCGGGCCCGGCCGGCATCGGCGCCTGGCTCGTGGCCCGTGTCCTCGAGCTGCCGCGAGTCGGCAGCTACCACACCGAGCTCGCCGCCTATGCGGCGCTCCGAACCGGACACGCCGAGTTCGAGATGCTCGGAAACATGGCGCTGGGCATGTTCTACGGGGCCTGCGACGTCGTGTTGTCGCCGAGTCGCGCCAGCGATCTGCGTCTGAATGAGCTGGGAATCCCCGGCGAGCGGATCCGGCGATGGGATCGAGGCGTTGACCTGAAGCGATTCGATCCCGCCCACCGCGACGTCGATCTGCTGCCGGGCGAGATCAGCGTGCTGTACGCGGGACGCCTCAGCAAGGAGAAGGGAGTCGACCTCCTCGCCGATGCGTTCCTCGAGGCCCGCAGGCGCGATCCGCGCCTGCATCTCTCGCTGGCGGGGGGCGGTCCTGAGGAGGAGCTGCTTCGCGCCCGCCTGGGCGAGCACGCGACGTTCCTCGGCTGGCTCTCCGGAGACGCGCTCGCTCGCGTCTACGCGAGCGCCGACGCGTTCATGTTCGCGAGCTCGACCGAGACGTTCGGACAGGTGGTGCTGGAAGCGCAGGCAAGCGGGCTCCCGGTGGTCGCGGTCGACCGCGGCGGGCCCGCATGCCTGATCGAGCATGGTGAGACGGGGCTGCTCGCTGCCCCCGACGTCAATGGTCTCGCAGACGCCGTGGTGTCAGTGACAGGTACTCCACTTCTATCCGAGCGCATAAGTCGCGGCGCGGTGGCGGCGGTGCGGGGACGCAGCTGGGAAGCTGCGCTTGACCGGCTCGCCGCCGCCTATCGCATCGCGCTCTCCGCGCATGGCAATCAGCAGCTCGCGCGTGGCGTCGCATAGGCGTCCCTCAACGGGTCAATACGACCAGCCGTAGACATATACGCCGCCGTCACCATAGCCGCCGTAGCCGCCCTGGCCGTAGCCGCCATAGCCACCGGTGCCGTAGCCGCCGTCACCGTAGCCGCCATAGCCGCCCGGGTAGCCGCCGTCGCCGTAACCGCCGTCGCCATAGCCGCCGTCGCCATAGCCGCCGTCGCCGTAGCCACCGGACGATCCACTCGTCTGTGACGATGAGGATCCCGCGCCGCTCTGCTGCCAGGCCACCGAGAACGACGACCCGTCGGAGGAAAGCGACGAGGGCGTAGCGCCGGCCGTGTTCTGGCTCGAGCCGTAGCCGATGTCATACGTTCCGCCCGAGCCGAGCGCGACCGGGGTCGCGGACCAGTTCGGGTCCGAGATCGTGCCGGTGTGTCCGCCGGCGGTCGCCGTCGCGTTCGTGAAGTCGACCGTGCCGAAGTCAGACAGTGCCAGCGGCGTGCAGCCACCAGAACCGTCGCATTCTGACGGTGCCTCGGCGATCCACTCGGCACTCGAGGTGTCTGGGTTGGGCGACGCGACCGTCTTCGTGAACGACTGTCCGGTGGTCTCGTCGGTCAGCGAGAAGGCCGTGCTGTCGCCGTTCACCTCGACGCTCGCCGAGACCTTGTCGCCCGGATGGATCGTGACGTTCAGTTGAACCGGGGCCGCGGGCACGAGTTCGTACCACGCGTAGTACTGCGTCCCGTCGCCGGTGCAGTTCCCCTCGGTACCGATCTGCTCGAGCGACGTCGACGACCCGTCTCCGAGACCCGACCCGTACGACGAGCCGCCGGAGCCGGAGCCGCCGATGCCGACCCAGAAGGCGGCGTCGTCCTGCCCGGTCCCGCATTTCGACGCAGGCTGGACCCAGCTTCCGGAGACCTTCGAGAACTGTGTGCTCCCGTCAGAGCTCCCCGCCACGTACCCAGCCCAGTTCTGGCTCACCTGAGCATCCGAGGCGCTCGTCGCGGCGCTCGCGGAACCGGCCGACACGCCCAAGAGCGCGGCGCCCGCAGTGAGTGTTGTCAAAGCCATGCGTAATTTCATGCGCCCCACTCTCGACACCGCGAGTAAGAGCGGCTGACGAGCTCACGAAGAGCTCCTTATGGACTTGGGAAGAGCCCGATATGAGCCCGGCCGGCGGATCAGCTCGCCCGCGCGCGTTCCCCGAACTCGAAATCGTCGTCATCGTCGTCGAGCGCGGGCAGCGGCTCCAGCTGCGGCGTGGCGACGGCGGTCACGCCGCCACCCTGGCCCTTGGCGGCGTATAGCGCGAGGTCGGAGCGACGCAGCAGATGCGGTAGCTCCTCCCGGCGGTCCCAGACGGCGACGCCGGCCGAGAAGGCCTCGGCCTCCGGAGTCGAGTCGCGAAGCCGGTCGATCGCGGTCAGCGACCCCGTCAGCGTCGAGTTCGTCAGCAGCGCCACGAACTCATCGCCGCCGAGCCGCGCCACGACATCGCCGGCGCGGAGCGTCGCCCTGATCCGCTCGGCCGTGTCGCGCAGGGCACGATCGCCGTGGTCGTGGCCGAGCTCGTCGTTGAGCTCCTTGAAGTTGTCGAGATCGAGCGTGACCAGCGTGATCGGATTGCCGCTGCGCGCCGCCCGCGACAGCTCACGGGGCGCGTTGTACCGCCAGCCGCGGCGATTGAGCAGTCCGGTGAGGTCGTCGACCACGGCCTCGTGGGCGAACCGCTCGGCGAGCGTCGCCAGCTCCCTCGTCACCGCGCGCAGCGATCCCGCCACCGCGACGCCGACCAGCGTCAGCAGCGCGGCGTGACCCCAGCTCTTCGGGTACGCGGGGGCCCCGATCAAGACCATCGGGAGCGCGCAGCACGCCGCGAGCACGACCATCCCCGCAGCCAGCTCGACGTCGGTCCCCTCGAGCCCGAACCACACCATCGCCATGATCACCAGCACCGAGTAGCCGGACGCCGCGCCGCCGCTGTAGGCCTGCATGAGCGTGAGCGAGGGGATCAGGCCGAAGGTGGCCGCCCAGAAGACCAGCCATCGCCGGCGCGGGACGACGGCCACGATCAACGACGCCAGGCATGCGGCAACCGCCCCGGCGAAGAACACCGGATGATGTGCTGTTCGATCGGTCGCGGCCGCGATCGTCACAGGCAGGACGTTGCACACGACAGCGAACACGATCAGACGCAACCTGCCGTGCGGACGCAATGATCTGGATCCCATTCAGTACTCGCATCGGCGCGCCCGGCAGAAACTTGAGCAGCAATGGTCAGGTTTAGGGTGCTCTGCGCGGCTGTTTTAGGGTGCTCTGCGCGGCGATTTCCACCTCGAGCGTCGGGCTACAGGAGCCACCGGGCGCACGGCGAACCTGTCGGGCGTGAGCACGGGCCGCCTCGAGGCGTTCTCCGACGGGGTCATCGCGGTGGCGATCACGCTGCTCGTCCTGAACATTCATGTGCCGACTCCGCCATTACTGCCGGGCCGCACGCTGGCCCACGAGCTTGGCGCGAACTGGCCCGTTTACGCCGCCTATGTCACGTCGTTCCTGACCATCGGGATCATCTGGATCAACCACCACGTGATGATCCGGCGCCTGCGCGAGCCCGATCACATGATCCTGTTCCTAAACCTGCTGCTGTTGATGAGCATCGCGGTGCTTCCGTTCGCGACGAGCCTGATGGCCGCTTACCTCAAGCAGAGCCGTGGCCAGCACCTCGCCGCCGCGGTCTACAGCGGCGCGTTTCTGGTGATGGCGCTGTTCTTCGCGACGCTCAACCGCCACCTCCTGCTGGTCAAGCCACAAAGTCTCCGCGAGGAGATCCCGGTCGAGCGCCGGCGCCAAATCCTCGCCAGGAGCATCTCCGGCGTGATCCCGTATGCGATCGCCACCGTGCTGGCTGTCGTCTCGTCCTACGTGACGCTCGGGATCTGCGCCGCGCTAGCCGTGTTCTACGCGTTGCCGATCAGCAGCGGCGGAGCGGCTGCCGAGACCTGACGCGCCTCACGCGTCCGGGCCCGCTCCTTTCGGGGCCGGATTCTCCCGCCACCACGCCCCAAGTACGCGGCGCCAGTTGTCCCAGGCGACCTGCGCCACCTCGGCCTCGTTGAACCCGGCGTCGGCAAGCGCCGCGAGCAGCTTCGGTGTGCCTGCCACATCCCCAAGCGGCGCCGGGATCGTGGCGCCGTCGTAGTCGGAGCCGAGCGCGACGTGCGCCACTCCGATCCGGTCCGCGACGTAGCGCGCATGGTCCGCGATCAGCGATATGGGCGTGTCCGCGTCATCCTCGAAATCCGCCCGCAGGAACGGACAAGCGAACACGATCCCGACCAGGCCCCCGGAGGAACCGATCGCATCGAGTTGCGAGTCCAACAGATTGCGCGAAGTTGCGCACAGCCGGTGCACACCCGAATGGCTCGCCACGATCGGACCCACGTCCAGACGAGCCAGATCCCAGAAGCCCGCTTCGTTCAGGTGGCTGACGTCGACCACGATCCCAAGCTCGCCGCACCGCCGGACGAGTGCCCGGCCGGCCTCGGTGAGCCCCGGTCCCGTGTCCGGTGAGCTCGGCGAGATGAACGGGACTCCATGGGCGAACGCGTTCGGCCGGCTCCACACCGGCCCGATCGAGCGCAGCCCCGCCCCGTACCAGAGGTCGAGCGCCTCGAGCCCGGGGTCGATGGCCTCGGCACCTTCGAGGTGAAGCACCGCCACGGGCGGCTCCCCGTCGTCGTCCACGGCACGATCGAGATCGGCGGCCCTGCGTGCGATCCGCACCTTCCCGGCCTGCTCGAGCGCGTGCAGCCGGCCGGCGGCCGCGCTCGCGTCGGCGGCCGCCACGCCATGAGCCACCGGCGGTGCGAGCTCGAACTCGAGCACCCCGTCCTCGCGCGGCACCGGGATGTCCCGCGCGCCGCCGTCCGAGGGCGTGAACACCGCGAAGATCGCCCCGCGCACCCCGCCGGCGCGCATGCGGGGCAGGTCGAGATGGCCGCCGGAGCGGCCGTCCGCGATTCCAGCGTGGTCATCCCTCGTGAGGGCATCGTTGTGCCCGTCGAACACCGCGCGCACGGCTGTCACTCGGGCACCCGCGCCGGCAGATCGACCGCCGGGAGGCCGTCGATGCTGCTGGCGTTCTTGTCACGCTGGTAGTCGAGCAACGCTTCGGGGCCGCCGACGCGGACCTTCTTCGCCGCCCACAGATCCATGTGCGGCCGGCGCCCCTCCTGCTTCATCAGCGAGACGCCGTAGCCGCACGAATCGGCGATTCGTTCGACTTCGACGAGCACAATCGCGCGGCGGGCCTCGGGCGTCGGCGGCTCGGCGAACCCGCATAGCTCCATCAGCTCCTCGAACCGCGGATCCGACGCAGCTACCAGGTCTCCCCGCCCGTGCAGCCGCAAAATCCGCGGCGGCCCGTCGAATGCACACAGCATGATCACGATCCGGCCGTTCTCGCGCACGTGGGCGATCGTCTCGGCGCCGCTCCCGACAAAGTCGAGATACGCCACGCTCGTCGGCGTCAGCACGCGCAGGGTGTCGATCGGGCCCTTCGGCGAGACATTCACGTGGCCGTCCGCGTCGAGCGGGGCGGTGCCCACGAAGAACATCGGCTGGCTCGCGATCCAGCTCTCGAGCCTGTCGTCGATCGCGTCGAAGATCTTGCCCATCGCTTTCTAGGTTACGGATCCCACTACGATCGGTCCGTGGCGACGACCGCGTCCACCTCACTCGAGCGTGATCTGACCGCGCTCCTGGGAGACGGCGCTGTCCTGCCTGGCAACACGCGCGCGTACCTCGCCGACGCCACCGAGAGCCGCAACCTCCGCGGCAGGGCCGACGCGATCGTCATTCCCCCAGATGCCGAAGCGGTCGCAAAAGCCGTCGCCTGGTGCTACGACCACGATGTCGCGATCATTCCGCGCGGCGGCGGCACCGGGTTCACCGGCGGAGCCGTCCCGCTAGACGGAGGGGTCGTCCTGAGCCTCGAGCGACTGACGAAGGTCAGGCACCTCGACCCGGGTCTATGGCGCGCCGCGGTCGAGGCGGGCATGGTCACCGCCGACCTGCGCCGCCGAGCCCGCGAGAACGGGCTGCTCTACCCGCCCGACCCCGGCTCGCACGAGCAGTCCCAGATCGGCGGCAACATCGCCACCAACGCCGGCGGCCCGCACGCGTTCAAGTACGGGGTGACGGGCGCCTGGGTCACCGGACTCGAGTTCGTGCTCGCCCCGGGTGAGCTGGTCCGGGTCGGCGGGCCGATCCGCAAGGATGTCGCCGGCTACGACCTCAAGTCGCTGATGATCGGCTCGGAGGGCACACTCGGCGTCGTCACCGCCGCGTGGGTCAAGATGATCCCCGCGCCCGAGGCCGCACTGCCGCTGGCCGCGCTCTACCCGGATACCGAGACCGGATGCGCTGCGATCGAGGCGGTGTTCGCGAGCGGCGTGGTCCCCGCCGCGATCGAATACCTCGACGAGGGCTCGATCGAGGCGACCCGGGGCGCGTTTCCGGCCGAGCTGCCCGGCGACGCGAGGTTCATGGTGATCGTCGATGCCGACGGGACCGAGACAGAGGCGGCCCATATCCACGCAGAGCTGAACGAGGTCCTCACCGAGGACGCCCTGCTCGTTCACGCCCCGACCGACCTCAAGGAGATCAACGCGCTGTGGCGCTGGCGCGACGGGGCTTCGATCGCGGTGACCGCCCAACGCGGCGGCAAGGTCTCCGAGGACATCGTTGTCCCGGTCGACCGCCTCCAAGAAGCGATCGACCGCACGATCGAGATCGGCCGCCGACACGACCTGCCCGCCTGCAGCTGGGGCCACGCCGGCGATGGCAACCTCCACTCGACGTTCATGATCGACCTCGACGACCCCGCCGAGCTCGAGCGAGCAGAGCATGCGGCCGAGGATCTGTTTGCGCTCGCGGTGGAGCTAGGCGGATCAGTGTCGGGCGAGCATGGGATCGGCCTCGTCAAGAACGGTCAGCTCGCGCACCAATGGGCTCCCGTGGCGGTTGCGATGCACGAGGCGATCAAGCGCGCATTCGATCCGAAGGGCCTGCTGAACCCCGGCAAGAAGCTGGGAAATCCGCCGCCGAGACGTGTGCAGCTCCAAACGTGACCGTGCCGGATTCCCTTAGGGAATCCGGCAGCAAGAAGCGTGCAGGTCCGAAACCTGAGAGCCGGATTCCGCAAGCTGGGAGATCCGCCGCCGAGACGTGTGTAGCTCCAAACGTGACCGTGCCGGATTCCCTTACGGGAATCCGCCACCAAAAACCGTGCAGCCCCGAAACGTGACCGCGGCGGATTCGACGGCGTGCTCCCCCGCCCCTAAGACCTGCAGTGCGGGTCAACGTAGAAGTCGTACAGGCGGAAATCGCTGTTCTTTCCGCCGGCGACGAACGTGAACCGGACCGGCTGCCACCCCGGCGCCCCTGCCGGCTGAACGTTGACCGGGGCGGCCAGCGTCCAGTTCGTCTTGTTCCCATGGACCTGGCCGGTGTTCTTTGGCGTGTTCCACGTTTTCGTTCCTTCATAGGACACGTAGAAGAACACCCCTTCCGCCCCGACAACATCCTGCACCATCGCGCGGGCTACCGGGTACTGGGAGGTCACGCACATCGTCGGGCTGACTGCCGTCGCGCCGCTCGGCAGATCGAGAACCGAGCCGACCGATCCATCGGCGAGTGTCGTGGTGATGATCCGCGCGCCGCCCGTGAGCTGCCAGCCGGCGGCATCGAAGTTGTCGGCGCTCTCGCCGGGCGCGAGCGTGTACCAGCTGTTGTCGTGCGCGGACGCGAACGGCTGCGAGAGCAGCGGGTCCGAGCACATTGAGGTATCCACCGGCGTGGTGGTTGCGGCCTGGGCCGTGCCGCCCGCGACCGCGACTATGCCGAGCGCGAGTCCGATCGCGCGTCGAGCAAGGACTCCCATATTCATTTCTTGGCACTCACCTTCCGTGGTGGTGCTGGCGGCCGAGCTATCTCACCCGGGTGTGAGACCTCTGGCTTTGCGTCCCCGGCTCGCGCCGGGTTTGCCCCTGCAGCTAACTGAACTGCGCGAAGCATCGGCGCTTCCGTCGCGCCGTTGAGCGGTCGGGCTCGCGGCTCGACGACTGTTTGAGCAAACACATGCGTCCGAGCGCCGTCGCCCCCGTCAAGCCACGATCACCCGAAGCCGATCACTCCCTGAGATGTCGTCCGAGCTCACCCTCGAAGACCAGCGCTTGCTGGAGGAGACCCTGCACCGGGCGGCCTCCCGGATGACCCGCCGCGAGGTCCTCGCGGGCGCACTTTCCGCGCTCGGGCTCGCCGCGGCGACTGGCGGCTTGTGGTTGCTGCGGCCGCCGGGAGCGTTCGCGGTCGGGCCGGCACTGGCGTGCTTCCTCGTGCTCGTGTTGTCGACAAGGGTTCGATTCGACACTCCGCTCGGATACACAGTCCCTACTCAGCTGGCATTTGTCCCGCTAGTTTTCGCGATACCGGGGGCGATCGTCCCGATCGCCGTGACGGCGGCGTTCATGCTGGCTGGCGGGCCTGAGCTGATCAGGGGCGAGGTGCCGCCCAGCAGGCTGCTCATGAACCTGTCCAACTCGTGTTTCTCGATCGGCCCGGTCGCCGTCCTGGCGATTGCTCACGTCCAGCCTGAGCATGCCGGGGCGGCGCTGCTCATCGCGGCGCTCGCCGCGCAGTTCGTCGTCGACTTCTCCGTCTCCTCGCTGCATGTCGCCATCGCTCGAGAAGGGAACTTCTCTTCACTCGTCCGGGCCAGCTGGGTACATGGGATCGACGCCGCGCTGGCGTGCGTCGGCCTGGTCGTCGCCGAGGACATCCACTCGGCACCGATAGCCGCCCTGGCGGTGGTGCCTCTGCTTGGCTTGCTCGCGACGTTCGCCCACGAGCGCCACCGACGCCTGCAAAGCATGCTCGAACTCTCAAGCGCATACCGCGGCACCGCCCTCGTCCTCGGCGACGTCATCGAAGCCGACGACGGCTACACCGGCGAACACTGCAGAAGCGTCGTCAGCCTCGCACTCGAACTCGCCCAAGCACTCCAACTAACCCCCGAACGACAACGCAACCTCGAATTCGCCGCCCTCCTCCACGACGTCGGCAAAATCGCCATCCCCAAAGAGATCATCAACAAACCCGGCAAACTCGACCCCCACGAATGGACGATCATCAAAACCCACACCCTCGAAGGCCAAAAAATGCTCGAACGCGTCGGCGGGTTCATGCGCCAAGTCGGACAGATCGTCCGCTCCCACCACGAACGCTGGGACGGCACCGGCTACCCCGACGGCCTCACCGGCGAACAAATCCCACTCGAAGCACGCATCATCACCTGCTGCGACACCTGGAACGCCATGCGCACCGACCGCCCCTACCGCAAAGCCCTCTCCCACGACATCGCCATCGCCGAACTCGTATCGAACGCCGGCGGCCAGTTCGACCCGCACGTGGTGGAGACGTTCGTTCGTCTGATGACACCTGCCGAGCAGCCCGACGGGCTTCAGGCCACCGCCTCCGGGGCGATTCGCGCGCCGACGCCCCTTGTCGCCGGGCCGGCGAAGGTCTGAGCGCGGCCCCCGCAGCCTGCGCTGGACCGCCGGCCGCGGCCCCCTGGCCCCCTCATAACGCAGCCCCAAGGCTATCCCACAGCCCGCTGCGGACCGCCTGCCGCGCCCAGGAGGCTAATTTGGAATGATTCCAGTGATTCTCGAGAATCTCTGATGATCCCTGACGCACCGTTTTGTGGTGTAGTTGTGTTAGTCTGAGTATCTCCGGAGGTCTGCCGCCCGTCCGGAGGGTCTGCACCCCGCTCCAGGGATGAGCGGCCGCTCCCGCAACCGGGAGCAGCAATGGCACGGCGACATGTCCGAGAACCGGCTCGCGTGGGTGAGAAGATGACCGTGACTCTGACAACAAGCACAGGCGCGAAGATCCTCGTGTGGCGCGAGAAGGACATGTTCGCCGCGTTGCGGGCGGGAGGAGCCGAAGAGGCGCAGGTTTGTCTGGGTGTCGATCTGTTCGAGGTGATCGCCGAGCTCGCGGACCTCGAGCTCGACGATCAACGGGACGCGGCGGAGGCGACCGGGCTGGCCGACGAGGCCCGGCAGCGATTGTCGTCCCTGCCCTCCCACCGACCGCGGTAGCGACCACGGGCGCGCGTGCCATGCTGGTTCGGTGACCCGCGCATCTCCGCGGCGGTTAGGCTTGCTGGCCCCGACCGGGGGACACCCTTCGAATTCGGGTAACCGTGACGCGTGATGGACTCCGTGAGAGGACAGCTGCTGGTCGCCGGTCCGGCCCTGCTGGACCCGAACTTCTGGCGCACGGTGGTGCTGGTGGTCGAGCACAACGAGGAGGGCGCGCTCGGCCTCGTCCTCAACCGCCCGTCCGAGACCAGCATCGCCGAGGCCGTTCCGCAGCTCGAGACGATGCTCGATCCCGAGGAACGGCTGTTCATCGGAGGTCCGGTCCAGCCCTCGGCGGTGATCGTCCTGGCGGAGTTCGAGGAGGCGACCGATGCGGCGTTGCTCGCGTTCGACGACGTCGGCGTCCTCGGCACGAACTCCTCGGAGGACGAGCTCACCGCCGGCGTACGATCCGGCCGCGCCTTTCTCGGCCACGCCGGCTGGGGTCCCGGCCAGCTCGACGGCGAGCTCGAGCGCGGGGACTGGATCCTCGAGCCGGCACAGGTCCGCGACGCATTCTCGGCCGATGCCAGTGGACTGTGGTCAGACGTGCTGACCCGCAAAGGTGGAAGCTACGCGCTACTCGCCCGCATGCCGGCGGATCCCTCGATGAACTGAAGTCTGCGTCCGCTCGGATCGGGTCTACGATCCGAGCATCGCCCACGATCACTCACACGTGCACCGCGACGCCGACCGGCGCGCGTTGAAGATCGCGCTGGCGCTGATCCTCGCGTTCATGGTGGTCGAGATCGTCGCCGGCGTGCTGGCGTCCTCGCTCGCGCTCCTGTCGGACGCCGGGCACATGCTGACGGACGCCGCGGCATTGGCGTTGTCGCTCGCGGCGGCGCGACTGGCGGCGCGGGGCGCGTACGGGTCGATGACATACGGCCTCGGGCGGGCCGAGATCCTCAGCGCCCAGGCCAACGGCCTGACCCTGCTCGTGCTCGCCGGACTGATCATCTACGGCGCGATCGGACGGCTCGTCTCCCCGCCGTCGGTCCACGGCGGCGTGGTGCTGGCGGTCGCACTGGCCGGGATCGTCGTGAATCTGGCGGCGGCCCGGGTCCTGGCGGGCGGTCACGGCGCGCAGCGCAGCCTCAACGTCGAAGGATCCTTCCGGCACATCCTCACGGACCTGTACGGGTTCATCGCGACAGCGATCGCGGCCGTGATCATCATTGCGACCGGCTTTAACCGGGCCGACGCGATCGCCTCGCTGGTGATCGCGGGGCTGATGCTCCAGGCGGCCTACACCCTGCTCAAGGCGTCCGGACGGGTGTTCATGGAGGCCGCTCCGGCTGGCCTCGACCCCGAAGAGATCGGCCGCGCGCTCGCAGCCCAACCGGGAGTCGTCGAGGTTCACGACCTCCACGTTTGGGAAGTCACCTCGGGATTCGCGTCGCTGTCGGCCCACGTCGTCGTCGGCGCCGGCGCCGACTGTCACGAGCTTCGCCGGTCCCTCCACGACGTGCTCGACGAGCGATTCCACATCCACCACACGACGCTCCAGGTCGACCACGAGACGGGCCCGCTCCAGATCGAGGTGGCGGCCCAGCCCGGCGGCGATCGCGAGCGACGGTAGACTCGGCCCACATGCCGGTCGTCGAGTCAGCCCTCGTCCGATGAAGGTCGTCAAGCCGGGCGCGGACCGTGAGGTGCCGCGCGGCGTGGTCGGCGGATCGGAGATCTCGCAGGCGACCACGGGGGCGCATAACATCTACATGGCCGTGTTCCGCGTGCCGCCGGGCGCGCAGTCCCGGCCCCACTACCACGAGAATTGCGAGAGCGCCGTGTACATGCTGTCGGGCTCGATGCGGATCAAGTGGGGTGACCACCTCGAGCAAGTTCTCACAATCGAGCCACGGGACCTCGTGTACGTCCCGCCGCGCGAGACGCACGTTCTCGAGAACGTGTCGGACACCAAGCCGGCCGAGTACGTGGTCGCGCGCGACTCACCGCTCGAGGACGCCGTGATCGTCCCCTGGGCCGAGGCGCCCGAGACGAGCCTCCCGGGCTAGTCGCGGGCGGGCTCCAGCACCACGAAGTTCCCGTCCTCGAGCACGAGCGCGCCACCGTGCACGAGGATCCGCTCGGCGCGCGCCGGCCCGATGAGCAGTGCCGCCTTGGACCGTGCCTCGGCCTCGGTCGCGGTCGGCGCCAGCGCGGTGACCTGCACGATGCCGGTGAACGCGGGCCGGCCGCTGCCTGGATCGAGCAGATGGTGCGCAGGGCGTCCGTCCCGGTCGAGCCAGCTTCGCCGGCCGATCCCGCTGGTGGCGACCCCGCCGCTCGCAACCGCGAATGTGTGCAGGATCGACTCGTCGAACGGGCTCGCCACGTGGACCTCGCGCGGGAGCGCCAGCCGGCCGCCGATGTGCATGTCACCACCGCAATCGACGACGAACGCGCCGTAGCCGGTCAGCAGCGCCGCGAGTTCGTCGGCGAACACCCCCTTGGCGATCCCGCCGGGATCGATGCGCACCCCAGGCGGCCGGGTGACCGTCCCGCCGCGACGGTCGACGATCACCCGCCGCCAGTTCGGGTCTCGCGCAGGCGCTCCGGGCGCCCTTCGCGGCTCGAGAGCGAGCGCGACCGCGAGCGGCAGGCCCTCGCCCTCGAAATGCGAGTCGTAGCCGGCGCGCTCGATCTCGGACACGAGCGTCGGATCGACTAGCCCGCCGGTCTCGCGTGCGGCGCGCACTGCCGCGTCGACGACGCGGCGCATCATCGGCGAGACGGCCACGGTCTCCTCGGGCGCGCGGTTCAGCCGGGTCAGCTCGCTGCCGGCCTCGAACCGCGAGAACTGCTCGTGCCATTCGAGCAGCCGCCGGCGCGCCTGCGCCACCGCCGCCCGCGCATCGGCCGCGCGGGCGTCGGCCACGATCACAGTGCACTGCGAGCCGAAGCACGCGAACGCATCGCGTTGCTCGACCGGGACCTCTAGCGTCGCGCTCATGACTGGCTCGTGGTCACGCTGCTAACGGTCCCGCTCCCGGAGTCGCTGCTCGAGCTCGAGGAGCCGGTCGACTGCGAGCTGGAGTTCGAACTGGAGTCGGAGCTCGAGCCCGATGACGAGCTGCTGCTCGGCGAGCTCGATGCGACCGTGGTCGCCGATGAATGCTTGGCGAGGGCGGGGTCGTTCCCGGATACGAGCACGATCGTGATCAATAGCCAGGACGCGACGAAAATCGCGAGCGCCCCTGCGATGATGCGCCGGCGGATCATCCGGACGCGGGCAAGGCGAGCCGCTCGCATCGCCTGCCCGCGCGCCTGAGCGTTGGTGTCAGTCATGGTCAAGTACCTCGGTGTCGGTGCTAACGCGTGCCGGTAGCTTCGACCCGGCCCCTCTCAGCCGCGTGTGAGCGGGCTAAGAGCTGCGTATGAGATCGCCAGCGCGCCCGAGCTCGAAAACACATCCCGTGAAGTACTCGCCCGCCGGCGACACCAGGAAGCACACGAGCTCGGCGACCTCGTCGTCGGTGGTCGAGGCGCCGGGCACGATTGCGACCGTCCCGACGCCGTACCTCGCCCATTCGACCGACAGCGTCCGCGCCAGGTTCTCGAGCGCAGCCCGCGCCGCGGCGGCAAACGGCCCAGCGTCCGGCCGCGGACCGATCAGCACGACCTTGCCGGCGCCGGTCGGGATCAGCGCCCCCGTCGCGGCGTCGTGGACCGCGACCCACGCTTGCTCGAGGCACTCGCGCAACCGGTCCTGGCCGCCGTCGGCAAACGCCGGCCCGGCGTCGTAGACGAGCGCCTGGACCGGCTGCCTGTCAAGCCGCGCGCCGAGGGCGCTCAGCGCGCCGCCGATCGTCGGAGAAACCCCGCCGGCCAGGGCGACGGCTCGCCCTTCGAGGAGCCCTTGACGGAGCGTCGTCATCGCGTGAACCGTACCCGTGACGGCGCCACAACCGGCCAGTAGCATCGGTGCCGTCACTGAGGAAGGAGTGGAGATCCAGATGCTGTCCTACGCACACGGAGCTTGCGCGGATCCATTGCTCGGGGAGACGATCGGGCACAACCTGAAGCGGACGATCGCGCGCGTTCCCGACGCTGAGGCGCTCGTCGACCGCGGCCACGGCGTCCGCTACACGTATGCACAGTTCGGAGAGGCGGTCGACCGGCTCGCGGGCGGAATGCTCGCCGCGGGCCTGCGCAAGGGCGACCGGGTGGGCGTGTGGAGCCCGAACCGCGCCGAGTGGGCTCTGACCCAGTACGCGACCGCCAAGGCCGGCGTGATCCTAGTCAACATCAACCCCGCCTACCGGGTCAGCGAGCTCCAGTACGCGCTGATGCAGTCGGGCTGCCGCTGGATCGTCGCCTCACAGCGACTGAAGGACTCCGACTTCGTCGAGATGGTCGACCAGGTACGCCCCCAGCTGCCCGAGCTCGAGCGCGCGATCTTCTTCGACACGCCCGACTGGGAAGAGCTCGCCTCGGGTGCCGGCTACACGGGCGACCTCGAGGCGCACGGCGACGACCTCGACTTCGACGACCCGATCAACATCCAGTACACGAGCGGCACCACCGGCTTCCCGAAGGGAGCGACGCTCACCCACCACAACATCCTCAACAACGGTTACTTCGTCGGCGCGATGCTCGGCTACACCGAGCGCGACACGGTGTGCATCCCGGTGCCGCTGTATCACTGCTTCGGGATGGTGCTGGGGAACCTGGCATCGACTTCGCACGGCGCGTGCATGGTCTATCCCGCCGAGACGTTTGACCCGCTGGCGACACTCGAGGCATGCGCGTACGAGCGTTGCACGAGCGTCTACGGGGTGCCGACGATGTTCATCGCCGAGCTCGCCCATGAACGGTTCGGTGAGTTCGACTTCGGCCCCCTGCGCACGGGCATCATGGCCGGCTCGCCGTGTCCGGTCGAGGTGATGAAGCGCGTGAGCGACCAGATGGGGATCGACGAGATGAGCATCGCGTTCGGGATGACCGAGACCTCACCGGTCACGACCCAGGTGCGCTGCGACGATACCCTCGAGCACCGCTGCGGCACGGTCGGCGAGGTCGGGCCCCACGTCGAGATCAAGATCATCGACCCGGAGACGGGCCAGACCGTCCCGCGCGGCCGGCCAGGTGAGTTCCTCGCGCGCGGCTACGTGGTCATGCGCGGCTACTGGAACGACGCCGAGCGCACCGCCGATTCGATCGACGAGCAGCGCTGGATGCACACCGGCGACCTCGCGACGATGGACGACGACGGCTACGTCCGGATCGTCGGCCGGATCAAGGACATGGTGATCCGCGGCGGCGAGAACGTCTACCCGCGCGAGATCGAGGAGTTCCTCTACACCCACCCGTTGGTCGCGGACGTCCAGGTGATCGGCGTGCCCGACGACCGCTACGGCGAGGAGCTGATGGCGTGGGTGATCCCGCGGGCCGGCGCCACCCTGACCGAGGACGACGTCCGCGACTTCTGCAAGGGCCAGATCGCCCGCTTCAAGATCCCCCGCTATGTGAAGCTCGTCGACTCTTTCCCGATGACGGTCACCGGCAAGGTCCAGAAGTTCAAGATGCGCGAGACCGCGATCGAAGAGCTTGGGCTCGCTGAGGCTGCGGCGGTAGCGACCGCATGATCAGAGCGGCATCGCGACCGCGTGATCAGAGCGGCATCGCGACCGCGTGATCAGAGCGGCACCGCGACCGCGTGATCGGAGCGGCATCGCGACCGCGTGATCAGAGCGGCACCGCGACCATCGCCGGCCGCGTAGCCGGCTACGCGGCCCACCTGCAAAGCGCGCCACCGGAGCGGTTCCGCCGGGACCGTGGCGTACTAAGCACGTATGGCACGCCTTACACGCCACGGTCAGCGCAGTCGCGCTCGATAGTCGTGTTATGCAGGTGACCCGAGACCTCGGCGTCCACGTGGTGCGCCTGCGGATCCCGTCCCGCCCTCCCCCAGATGCCCGCCGTTAATTCGGCGCGCGACCAGCCGCCGCCCTGGCCGCGCCCCGCCGGCCGAGCCGGGACAGCTCGCCGTGCAGCTCCCGGATGCGGTCGAGGATGTAGTCCGCAACCTCCTGCTGCTGCTCACGCGTGGACCCGCGAACCACGTCGAACCGGAACGGTTCGCCGTACTGGACGGTGACCTTCGGGAACTGCAGGCGCCTCCAGTTGCGGACCGTGTGTGAGCCGAGGATCGCCACCGGCACCACTGGCGCACCCGAGTCGAGCGCGATCCGCCCGATCCCGGGCCGAGCCTCGTCGGCGATCTTGCCGGACCGCGAGCGTCCGCCCTCGCAGTACATGACGACCGCGCCACCACGAGACAGGATCCGATCGGCGGTGATGAACGCCTCCTCGTCCTGGTATCCGCGACGTACCGGAAATACGCCACCGTGGCTGAAAACCCACCCCGGGAAGCCCTTGAACAGCTGCGACTTGCCCATGAACTGGACCCGGCGGCGGACGAACGCGCCCGCGAAGAAGTGGTCCATGAACGAGGCGTGGTTGGGCGCGAGGATCACCGGCCCGTTGGGGACGTTCTCGCTACCGATCCCGCGCGCCCGGTACACGATGAGCGCGTTCAGCTCGGTGAAAACGCGAACGGTCTCGTACACCTTCGACTCGGGCGGCCGCGACCGCACGAGCGAATGGAAGTGGTCGAAGTACTCCTTCGGTCGAGGGTCCTTGTAGACCTGGGGCTTCAGCTCGACGTCGGGCATGGCGCCGATAAAGCTATCCAGTCAGCGGCAGCACCATCGCCGGCTTCTCGATCTCGTGGTCCTCACTGGTCGCGACCACCGCGGTCCCGATCGCGAAGAACTCGATCACGTGCGATCCCCACCCGTGCGAGCGCTCGATGATCCGCGCGCCGACGATCCCACCCGCCTGCAGCTCGTCGGCCTCGTTCTGCATCCGCTCCATCGCGAGCTCGCGCGCCTCGTACAGCGCCTGGGTGTAGTTGGGCATCTCCACGTTGCGGCCCACCTGCTTGAGCGACGCGAGCATCCCCTGGCGGCCGACGTGATAGACGCAGTTGCCCATCACCATCCCGACGGGGCGGTAGCCGGCCCGCAGCAACTTGGCGAAGTCCTGACCGCTCAGATCGCTCGTGAACGGGCGGCCGGTCGGCGCGCGATGCAGCTCGCCGCCGCGATGCTTGACCGCCGTCCCGACCGAGATGAACTCGGCCAGATCGGCGCCCCATTCGTAGCGTCCGATGTCGAGCCGGACGCCGACGATCCCGTCCGCCCCGAGCTGGTCGGCCTCCTCCTCCATGCGCGTCATGGCGAGCTCGCGCGCGTGGTACATCGCCTGGGTCAGCACGCCGAGCTCCTGGCTCTGATTCCACATCGCCTGCTGGAAGCCGATGTGATAGATCGAGCTGCCGAGCACGAGCCCGAGCGGCTCGAACCCGGCCTGCTTGACGAGCAGGAACTCGTCCACCGACAGATCGCTCGTGAAGAAGCCGCGAGCGACCTCCTGCTTCATCCGTGCGATCCGCTCGCGGCCGGACTGCGGGATGCCCGCCAGCGACCCCGCCTCGTAGCTCGCCTGGTGCGGCGCCTCCTCGGTCACACCGGCAGCGGGCGGCCCCCCGGCGGCCGCGGCTTGGTTGTCGTCGTCACGTTTCAGGAATCCCATCGATTTCTCCTCACTGCATCAGTAGGCGCTCGAGCGCCTTCCTGGTCGTTTCGCTGCGTTTTGCCTCGTCGGCCAGCGCGTCGCCGAGCGCCGCCAGCCACTCGTCCGTCTCGAGCACCTCGTTCTTCAGCACGATGCCGCCCGACAGCCGGGCGCATCGAGTCTCGACCCTACCCCCGTCGGTCCGCAACTCGAGCCTCCGATCGCCGAGGTCGACCGCCACGCCGCGGACCGCCTTGGGCCCGAACATCCCGGTCCGGCGCCGGTCGATCCGGACGCGAGCCGGGACCGCCTCCTCAAGCTTGGCGGCGAGGCTTTCCACGAACGCGTTCAGATCGCTCGTGTCCGCGCGCAGCGACGCCGCGAGCAGGTCCATGTCGACGGCGGGGCGATCGATCTCATCCACGACGTCAGGCTACGACATCTGAAACAGTGTGATTCGCGGGAGAGGCTCTGGGAAACCTCTCCGTATGACAACGAAGACGACATTGGTTCCAGACATCAGCCTCAACGACGGCAACCACATGCCCCAGCTGGGCTTCGGGGTGTTCCAGGTGCCCCAGGACGAGACGGCGGAGGCGGTGGGCAGCGCGCTGACCACCGGGTATCGCTCCATCGACACCGCGGCCGCGTACGGCAACGAGGCGGGCGTCCGCGACGCCGTTCTCACCAGCGAGCTCGACCGCGGCGACCTGTTCATTACCACGAAGCTTCAAAACTCCGATCACGGGCGACACCGCGTCTCGCGCGCGTTCGAGCAAAGCCTCGAGAAGCTCGGCGGCGATTACATCGACCTTTACCTGATCCACTGGCCGATCCCGCAGAAGGGCTTGACCGTCGAGACCTGGGAGGCATTGGTCGAGCTGCAGCGCGAGGAGCGCGTCCGCTCGATCGGCGTCTCCAACTTCAGGGTGGAGGACCTTGAACAGATCATCGACGCCACCGGCGTGGTCCCGGCGGTCAACCAAATCGAGCTGCACCCGCACCTCCAGCAGCTCGAGCTGCGCCGGTTCCACGAGGAGCACGGGATCGCGACCGAAGCGTGGAGCCCGCTCGGGAAGGGCCAGTTCCTCGACGACGCGACGATCGATCGGATCGCTTCTGCGCACGGCCGCACACCCGCTCAGGTCGTGCTTCGCTGGCACATCCAGCTCGGGAACATCGTGATCCCGAAGTCGGTCACGCCGAGCCGGATCGAGGAGAACTTCCGGATCTTCGACTTCGAGCTGAGCGACGACGACATGCACGCGCTGTTCGAGCTCGATCGCGAGGAGCGCACCGGTCCAGACCCCGCCACGTTCGGCTAGTGGCGACCGCACCGATCCCAGCTCGGAGGTGTTCGTACCCACATGCGTAACGCAATCAAGATCATGATCGTCCTCGGCCTTCTGGCGGTCCCGTCGGCGGCGGTCGCCGCAAGCACCAGCCAGCCCCAGGCGATCAACTGCATGCAGCTCAAGTTCAAACCGAAGCGGATCACGCTGTCGTGCGGGGACGGCGGAACCTGGCTCGGAAAGCTGAAATGGTCCAGCTGGAGCTCCACGCAGGCGGTCGGCACCGGCAACTTCACGGCGATCAACTGCTCGCCCGACTGCGCCGCCGGCCACACGCACTCGGTCGCGGTGAAGGTCACCCTGTCGAAGCCGAAGCTCTGTGCCGATCAGGTCAACCCGGCGTTCAAGCAGGCAGCGATCGTTTACAAGGGCAAGCGACCTAAGGGCGCCCCGCTCAAGGTCAGCTTCCGCTGCCCGCCCGCGCTCCCCGGCGCGTACTAGCCGCCGGCCCATCGTGGGCCCGACCTCGTTCGTCGCTTATCCTCCTGCCGTCCCACGAGACAGGAGGCTGACTTGCCCGAGGTCGAGGCCCACATCACGGGCACCGTCTGGAAGATCGAGGTCGAGGTCGGTGACAACGTCGCGGAGGGCGACACGGTCGTCATCCTCGAGTCGATGAAGATGGAGATGCCGGTCGAGGCCGAGGATCCCGGCGTGGTCAAGGAGATCCTGTGCGAGGAGGGTCAATCGGTCTCCGAGGGCGACACGCTCGTTGTCCTCGAGTAGCCCTTCCGGAGACGACCCCGGGCCGGCGACCGGCGGGCGGCTGCTGGTCGACGAGCCGGCGCCCGGCGTGACGCGACTGACGATCTCCAACCCGGCCAAGCGCGGTGCGCTCGACCACGCGATCCTCGATGGCTTCACATCGACGCTGGCGCAGATCGACGCCCGTTGTGTGATCGTCACCGGCCAGGAGACCACGTTCTCGGCGGGCTACGACATCGGCGACCTGCGCGCCAACGATCAGTTCGCAGACCAGGCCGACCGGCTCGTGGCCAACCCATTCGCGGCCGCGCTCGACGCCGTCGAGGCGTATCCGTATCCCACCCTGGCCGCGCTGAACGGTCACGCGATCGGCGGCGGACTCGAGCTCGCGCTCGCCTGCGACCTGCGGATCGCCGCCGGGACGATCGCGCTCGGCATGCCACCGGCGAAGCTCGGGCTCGTCTACTCGCACACCGGGATCCGAAAGTTCATCGACACGATCGGTGCGCCGCGGACGCGCGAGCTGTTCCTCGTCGGGCGCCGGATCGATCCGCGCACCGCGCGCGAGTGGGGGCTCGTCAACGCGATCGCAGAGAACGGACGCCTCGCCGAGGAGGCGGTCGAGCTCGCGACCGAGATCGCATCCAACGCGCCGCTGGCCCAGAAAGGGAACAAGCGTGTGATCCGCGCGGTGCTGGACGCTCAGGCCGCGCTGGACCCCGAGACCGAGCGCGAGCTGATCGAGCTTCGCCGTGCCTGCTTTCAGTCGGAGGACTTCAGAGAGGGCATCCGCGCGTTCGCAGACAAGCGCGCGCCCGAGTGGCGCGGACGCTGAGCGGGCGAAACACGAGGTCCGTCCGGGCTTCCGCTTACGCTGTGGGCCCAGATGCCGCCACCGCCAACGCGTCTGGGGAGCGCCACATGATCGAGATCGAAGCTCGCCTGGGCGAGTTGAAATCGATGGGCCTGGGTCGTCGCTTGCGCATGGTCAGCGGTCCGCAGGGCCCGCACGTCGTGCTCGACGGCAAGCCGGTGTTGCTGCTGTGCTCGGACAACTACCTCGGCCTTGCCGATCACCCGCGCGTGCGCGAGGCCGCCGCCGAGGCCGCGATGCGCTGGGGCGTCGGCTCGGGAGCCTCGCGGCTGGTGTCAGGGACGATGACTGTCCATCGGCGTCTCGAGGAGCGGCTCGCGGCGTTCACGCACCGCGACAGCGCGCTGCTGTTCGGCTCCTGCTTTCTCGCGGGTGCCGGCGTGATCGCTGCGCTGGCGCGCCCCGGCGACGTCGTGTTCTCGGACGAGCTCAACCACGCGTCGCTGGTGGACGGCTGCCGTCTGTCGCGCGCCGAGGTGTTTGTCTATGACCACGGCGACGTCGAGCACCTTGCCTGGGGGCTCGGCCAGGCACAGGGTCGCGCGTCGCTGGTGGTCAGCGAGTCAGTGTTCTCGATGGACGGTGACGTGGCGCCGCTCGAGGACATCGTCGAACTCGCCCAGCGCCACCGGGTGCGGCTGCTGATCGACGAGAGCCACACCACCGGCGCGCTCGGCCCGGACGGACGCGGTCTGCTCGCGGAGCTTGGACTCGAGGATCACGTCGACGTGATCCTCGGCACGCTCGAGAAGTCGCTCGGCTCCTACGGCGCGTTCGTGGCGTGCGACCGCACGATGACGCAGTACCTGCTCAGCGCCGCCCGGACGTTGATCTTCTCGACCGCGCCGTCGCCTCCGGCGATCGCCGGCGCGCTCGCCGCGCTCGGGTTGCTCGAGGAGCGGCCGCGGCTCGTCGCGCGCCTGCAGTTGAACGCGACGACGTTGCGCGACTCCCTCGAGCAGGAGGGCTTCGGTCTGAACGGCTCCAGCACGCACATCATGTCCGTCATGGTTGGCGAGCCCGCGCTCGTCCTGCGCATGTGCGAGGTCGCGCTTGGTCGCGGCCTGTTCGCCCAGGCGATCGTCCCGCCGGCGGTGCCAGCGCTCGGCTCGAGGCTGCGGCTGTCCGTGATGGCGTCCCATCGCTCCGAGGAGCTCGAGGCCGCCGCGCGACTCCTCGGCCAGGCCGCGCGTCAGGTCGGCTTCGATCCGAGTACGACGATCGCGTACACCGAGCCCGATGCCGAGCCTTACGACGACATCGAGCTACCCGAGACCTACGAGGACGTCGACCCGAGCGTCCCGTATGACTTCGAGCAGATCCCGTACGCGGCTTAGGCGTACGACTACTCGTCGTAGGGCTCGAAATCCCGCTTGCGCGCCCCGCACACCGGGCAGAACCACGTCTCGGGGATGTCCTCGAACGCGGTCCCAGCGGGAATGCCCCCGTCCGGATCTCCCTCGGCGGGGTCATAGATGAAGCCGCACGATCCGCAGATCCACTTCACTCGGAACAGGCTAGTGGGTTGAGCCGAAACGGACCGCCCGGAACGCCGAACCCGGGGTCCGTCACGCGAGAACGCACGATCTGACGCGTAGCAGTGCCGCGCGTGGATCCGAGGACTCCGGACGACCGCGGGCGCGGCCCATAAAGCGAGGCCGGATGCCGAGGGGGCCGCAGGCCCGCGCTGGCGGTCATCCGGACCGGCATTACGGGCGGAACGTTGAGGTGAGACCCACCAGCTACGTACGCGTCGTGGAGAATGCGGCTACGCCATGAGCACCGATCACCCGGGTCCCGAACAGCCGCTCCACTCCGGCGAGCTCACCGTGCCGCGGGCCGCGGGCACCGTGATCGTGCTGCGCGGCGGCGCGAGCGCGCTCGAGGTGCTGCTCGTGCAGCGCAACCCGAACGCCCGCTTCATGGGTGGCGCATGGGTGTTCCCGGGCGGCGCGGTCGACCGCGAGGAGGGCGAAGGCGACCCGGCGCTGCGCGCCGCCGCGATCCGCGAGCTCGAGGAGGAGGCTGGGATCTCGATCCGCGATCCCTCGGAGCTAGTGCCGTTCTCCCGCTGGATCACTCCGGCCGAGGTCAAGATCCGGTTCGACACTTCGTTCTTCCTCGCGCCGCTCCCCCCGGGTGCGCAGGCGCAGGCCGACGGCGGCGAGATCGTCGATGCCCGGTGGTACGAACCGGCGGCGGCGCTCGAGGCGCGCATGCGCGGCGAGCTGTTCCTGGTGTTCCCGACGATCAAGCACTTGGAACAGCTGTCGGCCTTCGAGTCTGCCGATGCGCTGCTCGCACACGCGCGGGGACGCGAGATCCATCCGGTGCAGCCGCAGGTGATCAGGCAGGGTGAGACCGCCCGGATCGTCCTCCCGGGCGAACCGGGTTACTCTGAGTGACGCGTCGTGACGGCATCTCTCCCACCTGACGTACAGGCGGTGTTCGACCGGTTCATCACGACCGAGCTGACCACCGTCGATCGAACCGGTCAGCCGATCACCTGGCCGGTGACACCGTACTACCGCCCCGGCGAGCCGTGCATCGACGTCACGACCGGGCTCGGCTACCCGAAGAAGGCCAACGACGCGCAGGCCAACCCGCTCGTCTCGCTGCTGTTCTCCGACCCGACCGGAAGCGGCTTGGACGATCCACCGACGGTGCTTGTCCAGGGCTCGGCCGAGGTCGACGACAAGAACCTCGAGGCCAACCGCAAGCGCTACGCCCGGGAGTCGGCCGAGAAGCTGCCGGGAGCCGTCCGCCGATTGCCTCCCGAGCCGCTCCGCCGCTTCTTCGGCTGGTACTTCGACCGGATCTACGTTCACGTCCGTCCTGAGCGGGTCTACGTGTGGCGGGCCGGAGCGCCCGGCGCCGAGCCCGAGCTGTACGACGCCCACATGGAGGAGGTCCGCTCCGGCCACTCCGAGGAGCCGAAGCGGTTCCACGCCGGCCCCGAGGGCGGCGGAACCATCTGGCATCCGCGTATGCTGGAGCTGGGCAAGCGCTTCCCGACGGCCGTCGTCGCGATCGTCTCACCCGACGGCTTTCCGTTCTCGATGCGCGCCCCCGTCCACGCCGACGAGGCGAACCGGTCCATTTGCATCGACGCGCCCGCCGAGGGTGCGCCACTCCAGCCCGGGCTGGCCTGCCTGACGGCCCACCGCCACGAGCCGGGGCTGTCGTGGATGGAGAACTTCCAGGTCCGCGGCGACCTCGTTCAGCGGGACGACGGCTGGAGGCTCGTCCCCCATCGGCTCGTCGCCGGGTTCGAGGCGCCGGCGTCGCAGGTGGCGATGCTGCGCGCCAACGCCGGCAAGGCGCTGCGGTTCCGCCGGACCGCCAAGCGCGAGCTGGCCCGCCGGCGCTAAGCCGTCGACTCTTCGTGCGAGATCACGTGCATGACGGCGTTGATCAGCGCCAGGTGCGTGAACGCCTGCGGGTAGTTGCCGAGGTGGCGCCCGGTCCGTGCCTCGAGCTCTTCGGCGTACAGGCCGAGCGGCGACGCGTGCGCCAGAAGCCGCTCGCACAGCTCCTGCGCCCGGTCGCCCTCTCCGATCTCCGACAGCGCCGAGACCAGCCAGAACGAGCAGATCAGGAACGTGCCCTCCTCGCCGGTCAGCCCGTCGTCGGTCTCGTCGACCCGGTAGCGCAGGACGAACCCGCCCTCCTGGAGCTCTGACTCGATCGCGAGCACGGTGGCCTTGACCCGTGCGTCGTCCGAGGGCAGGAAGCGAACCAGCGGGATCAGCAAGGTCGAGGCGTCGAGCGCGTCGGTCTCGTAGTGCTGTCGGAACACGCCGCGGTCGGACACGCCGTGCGTCAGGATGTCCTCGCGGATCCGGTGGGCCGCCGCGCGCCATTCGGAGGCGAGCTCGGCCTCGCCCTCGAGGTCCGCCAGCCGGGCGCCGCGGTCCGCCGCCACCCAGCACATCAGCTTCGACGAGACGTAGTGCTTGGGCTCGCCGCGCGCCTCCCAGATCCCCTGATCGGGCTTCTGCCAGACGTCGAGCGCGCACCTGACCTGGTCTTGGAGGATCGGCCACAGCCGCTGGGGGATGTGGCCGCCGGCGCGCGTGTGCAGGTAGACCGAGTCGAGCACGGCGCCGTACACGTCGTTCTGGCGCTGCTTGTAGGCGCCGTTCCCGATCCGGACCGGCGAGGCGCCCTCGTAGCCCTTCAGGTGCGGCAGCACCTGCTCGTGCAGGTCGCGCTCGCCGCCGAGGCCGTACATGATCTGAAGCGCGCCGTCGCCGTCGCGGCCGAGGTCGGCGACGAACTGCATGAAGTCGTCGGCCTCCCAGTCGAGGCCGATCGCGTGCAGACCCCACAGCGTGAACGTCGCGTCGCGCATCCAGCAGTACCGGTAGTCCCAGTTGCGTTCGCCGCCTGGGGTCTCCGGGAGCGATGTGGTCGCGGCCGCGACGGTCGAGCCCGTCGGGGCGTACGTCAGCCCCTTGAGCGTCAGCGCCGATCGCTGGAGGTGCTGGCGCCACCGGTGATCGGGGAAGCGGCCGCCGGCCAGCCAGTCGCGCCAGTAGTGGAACGTGGTCTGGAGCCGCTGCCTGGCGTTGGCGCAGTGCTCGGGGCCGTTCAGACCGTGCCTCCACCCGAGCGCGACGAACCGCTCCTCGCCCTCGGTCAGCGTGTGCCGGGCGCGCGCCCGGTTGCCCTCGATCCCGATGCGCAGATCGGTGATCAGGCGCAGGACGCTGTCCCCGTCGGTCGCCTCCGCCGCCGACCAGTCCTCCTCGACCATCTCCCATTTCGCGGGCGTGCGCCCGTAATCGAACATCGGCTCGCACACGGCTTCCACCTGGACCGTGCCCTGGATGCACTCGACCACGCGCACCAGCATGTGATCGGCGTCGTGGTCGGTCGGCGGCCGCGTGTGCGAGGTCTCGTCGGCGTGGTCGTCGTGCCACGGCCCGATCGTGAGCCCGTCGTGGACGAGGAGCCAACCCGACGGGGTCATCCACGTCGTCTCGAGGATCATCGTGCCCGGCACGTAGCGCACCGACAGCGGCACGACGGTCCCGTACGGTCCGACGCGGAACGCTCCCGCCCGCCGGTCGAGCAGCGCCCCGAAGATGCTCGGCGAGTCGAACCGGGGGATGCACATCCACTCGATGCTGCCGTCAGGCGCGACCAGCGCGCC
>Ga0335076_10000524_pt1 | contig 35888 bp, 31 predicted proteins | sample Lox_Sample_25_FD_206717 | JGI IMG/M metagenome (GOLD analysis project Ga0335076, IMG submission 206717) | Soil microbial communities from Loxahatchee National Wildlife Refuge, Florida, United States - Lox_Sample_2.5 | ecosystem: Environmental > Terrestrial > Soil > Wetlands | place: USA...
GCCAACGCCGGAGCTACACACGTGCTAGCCGTTCATTTCGCGGCCCACGCCGAAGTGTGGCAGTACGACTCAGGCGTCCCGCTGTTCGACGGGCTGCATGTCCATGTGTACGTGGCCCGCGGGGGTCATGCGTCGTATCCGCGGCCGTGCGGTCAATCAGTCTGCCTAGAGACAGGCACGCCCCTTCCGGAGGGACGGTACAACGGCCACGATCCGTGGTTCAACAACGACACGGCGCAATGCATGCAACGGTGCGTTCGACTCTTCCCCGAAGCGCCGTCCGGCGCGCCAGCATCGTGGGATGCGTGGAACGGACTCTGGGGAGCGCCGCGCCTCCCTGCCTTCCCGCCCCCGCGAACCCCCGCCTTCCAGACGCGCTTCCAGCAGCCATTTGCATCCCAGACGAGCCATCGACATCACTTCTGAGCGGTGCCCGAAGGAACAAGTCGGTCACGCGCAGTACTGGCGGCAGGCGCCGCCGCTCCCTCTCTACCGCTTTCCATACGACGGCGGAGGCAGCACGTGGTCCCGGGTGCCTCGGCGACAGAGCGGTGGGCCGCGGGCTGGCGGTCGGTCGCAAAGCGGATCGTTAGGCGAGTCTCATGGATGGTGGTAAGCGACTCATGCGGATCTGGATGATCATTCCGGTGTTGGTCAGAATATGCGGAGGTGGTGAAGAGGTCGGCGAGCGTCGGTAGGTGGGTACGGCGCGAGCAAATGCTCGTTGCTGTTCTTGGCGTCGCCGCGGCTGCTGCGGCGCTCGCCAACCCGCTCGGCTTGCGCTGGCTCTTCGTCGTTGCCTTGGCGGTTGCGTTGCTCGGCGCGATCGCCCGAGTCCTGATCGTGATCCAACAGGAGAGGGTCGCGGGAGTCCGTGAGACCGTGGCTCTCAAGCGGCGGCTGCGCGTGCCTGAGACCGTTATCAGCGAGGTCAACCCGCAGCGGGTCGGCATCGACCCCGCAGCGCAGAGCGTTCTGCCCGGTGGCAGTATCCCGCAGTACGTCCCTCGCTTGGTGGACGAGACGATTCGTCGCGCGATCGAGGACGCGGTCGACGGGAGTGATCCTTGGATCATCGTCGTCAGCGGACCGTCGAAGGTTGGCAAGTCGCGCACGCTGTTCGAGGCGCTGCAGTCGTGCCTTCTACACGAAAAGCTCTGCCTCGTAGCGCCCGTGGACGGCGACGCGTTGCGTTCACTCCTCGACGACCCGCCTGTGCGACTTCGGGAAAGCAAACCGATCCTGTGGCTCGACGACTTGGAGCCGTTCGTGGCGCAGGGCGTAACTCTCGACACCCTGCATGAGTGGCACGAAGCGACTGGTATGCCTGTACTTGCGACGTACGGCGGAAAAGGAAGCGAGCGCGTCGGTGAGAGCCCGGGGATGCGCGAGCTGACCGAGCTAACGAGGACGCTTCTGCAGCACGCACGCGAGATTCTGCTCGACGCCACGACGAGTTCCGAGCTCGCCCGGCTGCCCTCGGCGGTCAGCCCGGGCGTCCGGAGCGAGATTGCGCGACACGGGTTGGCGGCTTATCTAGTCGCGGCGCCAGCTCTTGAGCGCAAGCTCGCTACGCGCCGGCACGGTCCCGGCGATCCGGAGTCTGTGGGAGGTGCCGCCGTGGTCTATGCGGCAGTCGACTGGTCGCTGTGCGGCCGCACGGACGCGATCCCTGCCGAAACCCTGCGTCGTCTGTGGTCAGCGTATATAGAGGATGGCATCGCGGACACCGACGGCGCCTTCGAGGAGGGAGTCGAGTGGGCGTTGCGTCCAGTGGCGGGAAGCATCGCCCTGCTCCGCCGGGCCGGGGGTTACGTCGCGTACGACTACATCGTGTCGTTTGTCCGCGGACGCCCAGACGCAGTCGATCCGCGCGATGAGGCGTGGGCGTGTGCGACTGATACGCTCGATCCGGGACAGGCGTTTGCGGTGGGAGTGAGCGCGTGGGCCTACGATCGCGTTCGCTACGCGATCACTGCGTTCGAGATCGCCCGAAGCGGCGGAACCCGCGAAGTGGCTGGGCGAGCCAGCTTCAACTTGGCGCTCGCCCATCGCCGCCGCGGAGAGGTTGCAGAAACCGCCGAGGCATACCGTGGAGCTGTCCGCTCGGGACATCCGGACGCTGGTCCGCGCGCGGCCGCAGCATTAGGTGTTCTGCTCCAGCAGCAGGGCGACCTCGAGGGCGCCCGGGAGGCCTTTCAGACCGCGGTCGATTCAGGCAACCTTGAGGCGTCCACTACGGCGGCCGTCAGCCTGGGCGTCCTCCTCGAACTCCAGGGGGACCTTCGCGCCGCGCGCAGGTCATACGAATACGCGAGCGATGCACCCGATCAGGACGTGCGGGCTGTCGCCCTGCTGCAGTTGAGCGCGCTGCTCGAACGCGAGGGAGATCACGTCGGAGCGCAACGGGCGTACCGCGATGCGGTGGCCACTGGCCCCGACGAGACAGAGGTCACGGCAAGAGCCGGTTGGCGAGTCAGACCGAGCGCAGGATCAGCCAGCTAGTCATTCCCTCGGACTCCTGGTGTGAGCGGGATTTCGCGAGGTGAGGTCGGGTGGGTGTGTGTGATGTTGTCTGGCGGGTGATGCTGATTTCGTTGTGGGGTTGCGGACGTTCCCGCGGGAACGTTTTTGGCGGTTTGTGGGTGCGGTGAGGGTGCCGCGTGGGGGCGGCGGGTTGTCTGGTCGTCGTGGTCGTGCGCCCGGGGTCAGGGCCTGGTCTTTGAGGTCGCGGATGGTGAGCTCGACGCTCGCGTGGTCGCGATGGGTGGATGTCCGCTGTGAGCATCGGGACGGTGCGGTTGGTAGCGAAGGTGTGGTAGCGCCAGTCCGGCCACAGCTCGGCCTGGTCGCTCACCAGTCGAGCGCGGCGGACGATCAGCCGCCAGCCGGCGAGGGTTGTCTGGGCGATCTGCGCCTGCCCGGTCTCGGGGTAGTCCTCGATCGTGACCCACTCGGTCTCGGGGATGTGGTCGATGAGCGTCCGGACCTGCTTGCTCTGCTTCACGCCAATCGAGAACTCGACGCCGCGTTGGTCGAGTGCGCGCATCAGCCTGTGGTTCTCAAACCCCGAGTCCGCCCGGAGCACGATCAATCCGCGGTGACCGGCGCGGTGCACACGGGCGAGCAGCTCCTCTACGAACCGCTCCGCGCCGCGCTGCGTGTTGGCCCGCCCCTTGCGATTGCGGATGTGCAGCACCTCCCCGGTAGCGGCCCGGGTAGCGATGATCGATTGATACCCGTAGGTGCGCGTGTACCCGTAGCCGGCGCCCTGCTTCCCGTATCCACGGACCTCGCCGATGAAGCTGTCCAGATCCACCACCCGGCGGCAGCTCGCCGGGCCCGGGCGCCGGCCTCCCACGCGCGCGCGAGCGCCACGTCGAGAACCCGATCGAGCTGGCGCGCCCAAAGGCGAACGCGCGCAGGAACGTTCCCAGCGTCAAGGGAGCCATCACCCGGTGGCCGAGAATTACCTGCGCCGATCCGGCCCGCAACAGGTTCATCTCATCGATGCTGTCCGCGCCGGCGAGCATGCCGTGCACCATCGTCAGGACCTTGCGTCCCGGCAGCGCCGCGCCCGGCGTCCGGTAGCGCAGCCAGATCGACTCGTTCACCAGCCCCTCTACGCCCAACCGCTCAGCGAGCGTCGCAGCGATCAGCAACCCGGCGTCACTGATCAAACGCTCCTCGTCGAACCGCACCCCAACCCAATCAAGCCCCCGTGGCCCGGCCAGAACGTCCGCCGCGTCATGCACCATTCAAGTGAACCTCCTGACAGCACCCCGGCGGCCGCGAACAGCCCGACAAAAACCCTGCTCAGAAGGACACCTAAGACTCACGCCCGGACGGAACCGAGTACGGTGCACGGTAGATCAGTCGATCCAGGCTCAGACGGATCAGGGGCTCGCGAGGGCGATCGCGACCGAGCCATCCGCGTCCAGCCGTCGCCGTGCTGTTGGAGTGCCTAATGACGCGCGAGGGCGAGAGCTCCAACCGAGCTCCGCCCGCGGCGGCAAATCAGACCACTGACCGAGCGGCATTACGTGTGGCGGCGACCGCCAGCAAGTCGGCCCGCTCGTTGAGCGGGTGGCCGATATGCCCCTTGACCCAGTGCCAGCGAACCTGCTCGTGGTCTGACGCTGCAGCGGCGAGCCGGACCCAGATCTCCTTGTTCTTGACCGGGTCCCCCGAAGCGGTCTTCCAGCCCTTGCGCCTCCAGCCGGCCATCCAGGACGTCATGCCGTCGTGCAGATAACGCGAGTCGGTCACGACGCACGCGCGCGACCCCGGCGGCAAGGCACGCAAGCCCTCCAGCGCCGCGGTCATCTCCATGATGTTGTTCGTCGTATGGGCCAGCCCACCGCTGTACTGCTCGACGACCCCATCCTCCCAGCAGACCAGCGCAGCCCACCCCCCAGGCCCGGGATTGCGCTGGCATGCGCCATCAGTCCAGACCAGCACCTCCCCTACCGCTGCCACCGGAAGGTGGCCGGGCAGTGACTTGGATCGACGACGCGGGCTGACGGGCATCCGAGCATTCAACCAAGCCCGGAACCCGGAAAGCCCTGGGGCGATCCTGGCCGCCGGCTGCCTCCCTCGAGCCTCCGTTTCGGGGGAGCTACGGTTGCTGCGCGTGCGCACGCATCGCGCCTCCACGCCGGCCGGGCAGGCGACGCTGGCAGACTGTCGGCCCGCAGCAAGCGTGACACCGCGGGGGTCGAGATCGGAGCACGATGAAGGCAGTCCGGTTCAACGAGTTCGGGGGCGCACGTCCTCGAGATCGTGGATCTCCCCGATCCGCACCCGGGTCCGGATTGCGGTGCGGGCGGCCGGCGTGAACCCAAGCGACTGGAGGAAGCGCAAGGGCCTGATGGGTGAGGAGCTCCCGCAGACGATCGGCCATCCGGCGGCGGGCGTCGTCGACGAGCTCGGCGAGGGCGTCGTGGACGCAGCCGTCGGCGATCGCCGGCGCCGAGAGGTATGGGGTGAGGTTCAGCCGGGGCGACGTTGGCCGCGCGGTGCACGCCCTCGGCGAGATCGGTGAGCCTGATCGAGTCCGGGCGCTTCTCGCTCTCGGTCGCGCAGACCTTCCCGCTCGCCGCGGTTGCCGACGCGCACCGCGTGTGCGAGCAAGGCCACGCTCGCGGGAAGCTCGTGCTGCTGGTGGGATGAGCACAAGCACCCCCGCCCGGGTGAGCAAGCTCGCCCGCACCGCCGGCTATCCACGTTCGTCGAGTTGATCGGGGAACGCCGCTGCAGCGAAACACTCGCCAACGCCGCGTCGATCTGGTGGGAGGGCGGTTCGAATTCTTTACGAGGTGGGACGGTTTCCAAATACCGCAGGACAGCCGATCGCGACCCCGTCAGGCGGGACGTTTATATAGCGGGCCGCCCCCTTGTGTACATCGGGCCCGATTCGTGACTTCAGTCGCGGGCGACGATCCCGAACGCCTGCTCCTGCGGGTTTGCCGAACTCGCCGTGCGCGTATGCCCCGATGGTGCGGTAAGGGCACGTGGCTAGCTTCGGTTGGACTTGATCGAAGGAGGCTATATGTCGACTGAACCGTCAGATCCGTCCTACACGAGCCTCACGCACGCGTTTCGCGGCTTCGACCGGTCCGTCGAGCGCGTCCTGGGCGTGGACGTTCGGCTCCTGTACGGAATGATTGTTCCGATCTTGATGGTGAGCGGGCTGATCGTGCTGCTCGCGCTGTCGCCGCAGACTTGGCTGCAGATCGCGGTCCTGCTGGCTGAGATCGCGGCGCTGGGCGTGGTAGTAACGGGCTTCGTCGGAATCCTGAACGACAACGGCGAGGACGACACCAACGACCTGGGCGCTCGGCCCTGACCGCGAGATGTCCAACGGCCTATCGCAACTCCTGACCAACGCGGGCAGTCGGTACGGAAACCGCCCCGCGCTGAAGCTGGATGAAGCAGTCGTCACTTACGACATGCTCGAGGAGAGTGCGTCCCGTGTGGCCGGCCTGCTCCGGGCACGAGGGCTGGAGCCCGGCGACCGCGTCGGACTGATGCTTCCGAACGTGCCTCACTTCGGGCCCCTCTACTACGGCATCCTCCGAGCCGGCGGCGTTGTCGTACCGATGAACGTGCTGCTAAAGGCCCGCGAGCTGAGCTTCTATCTGTCCGACTCCGGCGCACGGTTCGTTTTCGTGTGGCACGGGTTTGCAGACGAAGCCCTGAAGGGCACTCGCGGGATCGCCGCAGAACCGATCGTCATCGCGCCCGAGGAGTTCGAGCAAATGCTCGCTCATTCTCCGAGGGAGCCGGAAAACGTCGAGCGCGACGACGCTGACACAGCGGTGATCCTCTACACATCGGGCACGACAGGCACGCCCAAGGGTGCCGAACTGACACAGCACAACATGGTCGAGAACTGCCGCTGCAGCACCGAGCTGATGCGGGTCTCCGAGCACGACGTGATCTTCGGCGCGCTACCACTGTTCCACTCGTTCGGCCAAACCTGTTGCCTGAACAACGCCGTCAACGCCGGTGCATGCCTCACCATGCTCCCGCGATTTGATCCGGGCAAGGCACTGGAGATCATCCAGCGCGACATGGTCACGCTGTTTGAAGGCGTCCCCACCATGTACCACGCAATGCTCAACCACCCGGGACGCCAACACTACGACACAACCTGCCTGAAGACCTGCGTCTCCGGCGGCTCCGCTATGCCGGTGGAGGTCATGCGCGGCTTCGAGGAAGCCTTCGGTTGCGTGATCCTCGAAGGCTACGGCCTGTCGGAAACCTCGCCTGTGGCCGCCTTCAACCATCGGGAGCGCGAGCGCAAGCCGGGTTCGATCGGGACGCCGATTCGCGGAGTGGAGATGAAGATCGTCGATGACGACGGCCAGGACCTCGCTGCTGGTGAGGTCGGCGAGATCGCGATCCGCGGGCACAACGTGATGAAGGGCTACTGGAAACGCCCCGAGGAGACCGCCAGCGCGATCATTGACGGCTGGTTGCTCACGGGCGATATGGCCTGGAGGGACCAGGACGGCTTCTTCTTCATCGTCGACCGCAAGAAGGACATGATCATCCGCGGCGGCTTCAACGTGTACTCCCGCGAGATCGAGGAGGTGCTCTACGAACATCCCGCCATCCTCGAGGCAGCCGTGATCGGCATCCCCGACGAGATCCTAGGCGAGGAGGTCGGCGCTGCCCTCGTCCAGCGACCTGGGGCCAATGCGGACGCGGGCGAGGTTCGTGCGTTCGTCAGGGACCGAGTCGCCGCCTACAAGTATCCGCGGAAGATCTGGTTCGTCGACGAGCTTCCGAAGAACACAACCGGCAAGGTCCTCAAGCGAGAGATCACAGTGCCCGAGGTCGTGATGCGCTGAAGCCCGCGTCGCCTCAAGGCTCCGGCGAGCCCACCGCTGAGCGGTGAACAGCGCGAGACTGCTGGTCTCGGCGCGTAATGTGACAGCCAGACTCGACGACCGTCACTCAGGCGGGACAGCACGTCCTTGCGTGTATCCCACGCGTGACCGGACCATCGCCGTCGTCGTCATCGATGTTGTTGTGCTCGGTTGACCGGGCAGCCGAAGTGGGTTAGCCTCGCGACGCGATCACGCGGGGGCGGATTGGGCGCCGCACAACATCGTTGAAGGAGACCTAGATGAGAGCGAGGCCCTGCGCCCGGATCCCCACCGCCATTTGTCTGGCCGCGATCGTGGCCCTGCTTGGCGTGACGGCGGCAGCGCTGGCGGCCAAGCCGATCAAAGGCGCGGCGTACCAGGGCAAGCTCAAGCTCACGCACGCCTCGAGCGTGACGTACCCGATCAGCTTCAAGGTGAGCGCCAACGGCAAGCGCGTGAGCGGCTTCAGCTTGCCGCACGGCTACCCGGTCTACTGCCAGGGCGGGGGGTTTGGCCAGCAACAGGCCGCGTCGAGCACGATCAGCAAGACAGGAAGGTTCACAGTCAAGCTGCCGATCTACTTCGCGCCCGCCCATCAGCATCAAGGGTTCGTGATCATCACGGGTGCGTTCGCCAAGCACGGTAAGGAGTCCGGCACCGTGAGGACCGATTTCACCAAGTCCCCAGTGTGCAACGGAACAGCCACGTACACGACGACGGGGTGATCGCTCTCGGCGGAGCGCCACCAGCACCCAGCCGAAGGATCGCCCAAAGCGTCAACCACGGTGCGGGCTCGGATGCCCGCACCTCGACGGGGCTTAAGCCCGCGGCAGCCGACGTTGGCAGCGCGAACGCGCCTCGGGCCGCTACAGCCTCTGCCCCCGCTGACCGTACGAGGGCTGCGATAAGCGGACGTACCCGGACACGAAGCGGTAGACATCTTCCGGATTGTGGGCGGTGAGCACCGGCGCGACCACGCGATGATCGGGCCGATCGTCGCGACAATCCCGTAGAACACGTTGTAGAACAGCGGCGGGATCGCGGGGAACGCGCGGAATAGCTGCCGGCAAACGGAAGAAGGCTCCCACCACCTGCGATGGGTGTTGCGCGGCGTCCCCCAGCCGAAGGCGATCGCCGGGGGCGTGCTCGGCTCCCACGGATCAGATCAGGAGAACGCGCCGCCGTGAGGTGGCGCGCTCTGAGTTCAGCCACTCTCGAGGGCCCGCGATCTGGCGGACGTGTCATCAAACCAGACGCGCGGTGGCCGAGCCGATGATGCGCTGCCGACCATCGGTCGTCACGCAGACTCGTCCGTCCACTTGCAACCGGCACTCCGCTTGCATTGTCGCAACGCGACGGCACGTAGTTCCATGCAGGTCATCTGAGGACTACCACCCTCCCGATGAGGACACCGTTCGGCGATCCTGAAGCGACAGCGATTTCTGCGTCTGGCACGACCGCCTCCGACGAGGCGTGGCTCTGCTCGGACCGACAGCAAGGACCAAAAGCAATGGTTGATCGGCCTTATCATGATTACTCGACAAACGCTCTACGTGAGCTGAGCAGGGATCTAGCCTTGAGTCAGATCCAGCTGGAGGATCAGCGTGCCGACTATGTGAAGCCGGGTGGATCAGACAATGACGACCTGCGTCAGTTTGACGCTCTCATCAATAAGCTTGGTGACCAACTCGCCGCCGTGGATCAGGAACTTGTCACGCGCGATCGAGAAACCACGGCTGCCGCGGCGGGCGGGCATCGCGGTCAAACTCGGCACCCAAGTCACGTCCCGACACACAGCCCACAAGTGATGGGGGGAAACCCTAAACCGCATTGTCGGGCGAAGAGGTTCCCAGCCCGAGCACGAACGCCACACTGAGCTCCCTGGCGGCGTCGACCTCGTGTAAACCCTGGCGTTCCCGGCAGGCATCGCGCTCGCCTGCTTCGGGATCTTCGCCATCGTAGGGCCGATGACCCTCGCCGTGATCCCTTGAACGGGCTCCTGGCGGCCATGATACGTACGCGCCAGGGAGGCGTTCCGCGCCCAGTCGCTCGGCGTCCGTCGCGCCAGGCTGGGGTTCGTCTGTTCCTCCTTAGCTATCAGTTGCTCATGTCGCCCGTCGCGGTCGCTGGCTACGCGCAAGAGCTTCTTCGGCTGCGCCGTCGGTGGTAGCCGCAATCGCCGAACCCATGCGAATCCTCTACGGCCGATGGTCGCCGGCAAGTCTCAGTTCGGCTTGAACAAGCCCGCCAACGACCGCTCGGAAGAGGGCCTTACGCGGAAAGACGCTCCAGCTCCCCATTTGAGGAGAACATGGCGGCGATCACCAGCGCAGCAGGACCCGTTCCGAGTGCCGAGCAATCCAGGCTGCGCCGTAGGCTCCCAGCTGCATTCGCGCCGGGCGGAGGTTGCTCACCTCATTCGGGGATTTCAATGACGGCGCGTATTGGCAGCGAGGGAGCGGTCGGCTCACCCGCGTCAGGATCCCGGCGAGCGCCAGGAGCAGAGGTGACTCAGATACAGGTTCGATCCATGCAGGCTCCAGCCGGATCGGGGAAGCGCATCTCGTTTTTGGGGATGGACCTGATCTGGAGATCACCTCGGAAATGAGCCGCGGGACGCTGGTCAGCTTCGTCCATGTCGCAGCGCCCGGCACCGGTGTGCCGATGCACATCCATCCCAAGGAGGAAGAGAACATCTTCCTCGTCGACGGCAATCTGGTCTTCCGGCTCGGAGATGAGACCTTTGACGTATCTCCCGGAGACATCGTCAGATGCCAAGGGGCACCGCGCTCGATCAGCTCGCCGCCAGTCCGGCGACCGTGTCCGGCACGCCATCGAACTCGCCGACCGGCGTGAGCTCGCCGCCCTGCCCGACAGCCCAGCCGAACACCTTCTGAGCATCCGCGTCGATTGCGTACAGATACCGGCCATCGCTGGAGATCGCCTCGTCGCGAACGCCCTTCCGGCCGTGCCGGGTTGCGCCAGCCACCGGCTCGCGCAGGGTGAGGCTGCCATCGGGCCCGATCGCATAGCTCGAGACGGTGCCGTCGCCAAAGTTCGTCACGAAGGCAAACCGACCGTCGTTAGTCACCGCGGCCCAGCAGACCTCGCTCCGCTTGTCACCAACAGAGCCGCTCACCGGCATGAGCTCCCCCATGCCGGTCACGGTGTAGGAGGACGCAGCCGCCGCTCCGACCGTGCCACCGAAAGCCTCGGTGACGATCAGCGACCCACCCGGGGTGAAGTCGAAACCGTACGGTGTCTGACCCGAGGACCTGATCGTCCTGGGACCCTCGGCATAGCCGTGATCGTCGACTACGAAGCTGCTGATGCTGTTGGTTCCGCGCTCGGTCACGATCAGGGCGTGACCGTCCGCTGTGAACGAGATCTGCGCCGGATCGGCGTCCTCAGCGCTCAGCGAGCGAGTCGATTCCGCCAACGCGGTCAGCTTCCCGTCCACGAGATTGAATCCGCTGATGCTCGGCGTACCGTTGTTGAGGACGTAGACGAGCGCACCGCGGACGGCCACGCTGGTGGGCCTGGTCCCACCCGAAGCGACGCGATCGGTGAGTCGCAAGCCATCCGGCTCGACCGCGAACACCGACAGTTCGTCGCTCCCCGGATTCACGACCAGCAACCACCGGCCGTCCACGCTCACGACGACTGAGCTCTGCGAGGGCAAGTGGGGCGCACCGGTCCCCCGCCCACCCGTGGAATAACGCCCCAGCGGGGCGAGCGCACCATCGTCGGCACGACGGAAGGCAACAATCTCGTTTCCGGCGTCATCGTTGGTCTGAACATAAACAGCAGCGTCCATCGCTCTTCTCCTGGTCTCGAGGGTCCCGGGTTTGTCAGGCCAGCGGCGTAGGCGTTACAGCGCCCCCTCGAAGAGCCCTGTCGGGACGCGGGCCGGCTTGTCCCCGTGCGCCAGCATCGTGGTGTGCCGGTCGAAGGTTCGCCGGTCAATCACGATCGCGGCGATGGCCGCGCCGATCATGGCGAGGAATGCGGCGACGGCCAGCCCGGGGGGTGTACCCGCTCGCGAAAAGGTGGGCCCGGGGCCCTCCGGTCGGCAGCCCCCGGCACAGCAAGGACGCGCCAGCCGACGCGTAGGCCGCTGACCCGCAGCGACCGGTCTCGAACCGGTAGTTCATGCCTTTCCCGAATCCCGCCTCGTGCGCCGCGCTGACATCGGCGACTGATAATCGTGCAGGGTCGGGAGCGCTCGGCTCCCGACCCTGGCTCTCTGGAGATCCGTCAGGAAACGGCGACGCCGGCGGGTGCGGCGCCAGTGGGAAGCGCCACTGTCCCCTGCTCGGTCAGCTGACCTCCGTCAACCGCGAACACGCCGAGGCTGTCTAGTCGGCTCTCGTCGACGTAGAGGGTCCGGCCGTTGGTGCTCAGCCGGGCATCGACCGCGCCGACCCCTGCCTGCGAGCTGACCTGGGTGGAGCCCAGCAGCGTCAACGTGCCGTCGGGAGCGATTGCGTAGCGGGAGATGTTTCCTGATCCGGTGTTGACGGTGAACAGGAACGCGCCGTCGTGGCTGATCTCGACCCAGCATGGCGCGGTCTGCTGGTCGGCGAACGGCGAGTTCCCGATCGATGACAGCGTGCCGTCACGGGCGACCCGGAAGGCGGAGACCGTGCCGTCGCCCGCCGCGTTATGGGCGTTGGAGACGAACAGCTGGTGGGGGTTGGTTGGCCGGAATTCGCTGCCGAACGGGCCTACGCCCTGCGCTGCAAACGGAGATCCCGAAGCCGGGATCAGCCGGCCGTGCGAGGTGACCGCGAAGCTGTCGATCTGCGAGGTGCCTACTCTCGTTCCGATCACGCTGGTCCCTGTCCGGTTGAAAAGCACATCGCCAGGCTGTGCTGTCGCGGGCAGCGGGATCGTCGAGCCCGCCAGCGGCCGCAGATGACCGCCGTCGGTGAGGGCGAAGCCCGTGTAGTTCGAGTCGGCGGCGCCGGCATTGGCCACGTACACGAGCCCGTCGTGTTCGGCGACGCTCACTGGCTGTGCGCCGCCGGAGGGGACGACGCCGCCCGGCACGAGCTCAAGTGCGCCGTCGCGCCCGATCCGCAGAACCGAGATCTCGTTGCTGCCGGCGTCGACGGCGAGCACGTACCGGCCGTCGCTTGAGACCTGGATGGCGCCCTGCGAGGCAAGTGCGGCGCCCGATCCGGCGCCGCCCGCGTTGAACGGCGATCCCGGCACCGGCGTCAGGCCGCCATCGGGGTGTCGGACGAACGCCGCCACAGTGTTCGTGCCAGCGGCGTTGTCGTTCACGTACACGAAGCCGTCACGGCTTGGATGCGCGGCCGCGACCGCGGGCGCGGCCACCGCCGCGCCGAACGCGATCATTGCAGCGGCGACGGTTCGCCACTTCCTCGGCTGGTAACGCATGGGGCTGCTCCTTGGGGTTGGGGGAGTGAGCAGTGACGGCGTTGCATCCCGGCGCCGCCGATCACTGTTGGACTAATTAGTCCAACTCATTCGACCACCCGCCGTTTGCGCTTTCAACCCCTCGTCCGCGGATGACACAGAATCGTTAGATCTGCCGATGCCGCATTAAGACTTCTGTAAGCTTTTCGTAATCAGTTATTGGACCGCTGCGTCCAGCCACGAAAGCAAATCGGAACATGAGTGCCAGCCCGACTACGAACCAGGGACGCGCCACGCGTGAACGGATCGTGCGGGCCGCCGCGGAGCTGATCGCCGAGCGAGGCGCCACCGGCACCAGCCTCGATGACGTCAGAGCGGCCACCGCCGCCAGTAAGAGCCAGCTCTACCACTACTTCGGCGACAAGCGCGGCCTCGTCGAAGCGGTCGTCGGGCACCAGTGCGCCGGGGTGCTCGGCTTCCAGGCGAGGGCCCTGGCCGCCGTATCTGACTGGGAGAGCCTCGAGCGATGGGCGGAGCTCATGGTCACCGGCGTCGAGCAGCGCGGCGGGCGCGGCGGGTGTCCGATCGGAACCCTCACCGCCGCCCTGGCCGACACCGACGACGGGCTGCGCATCAGTCTGAACGAGGCATTCAGGGCCTGGGGCGACGCGATCCGCGGAGCGCTTGCCCGACTGCGCGACAACCGCCTGATCACGGCCGAGGCCGATCTCGACCGCCTGACCACGATCATGCTCGCGGCGATCGAGGGAGGATTGCTGCTTGCAAAGGCCTCGCGCGACCCCGAGCCGCTGCGCACCGCCCTCGACGGCGCGATCACCCAGTTCCGGGCCAACGCCCCACCCCGGCGCCGCCAACCCTCCGCATGAGCAACATCCACCAGCGGCTCGACCAGCTGACCGCAAGATCAGCTCAGATGCTGCGGACCCTCCTCGGACCCATCCGCCTCGAACTCGTCACCCCTCACATCGGACGCCCTTCTACCGCGCCGTCACGACCCTAAACGCACTCGCCCTCACAGAAGAACCGCCCCCCGGTTCGGAGGGCGGTTCGAATCCTTTGCAAACGTGCGACAGCTTCCAGATGCCGCACAACAGGCAATCGAGGCTCCTCCGGCAGGATGCTCGTACAGCTGCCCGGCCTGTTGTGTACACCGTTAATCGCAACAATGGTCCGCGGAAGGATTTGCGCGATCACGGCGCGGGGTCACGGAAGCCGGGTAACTCGTTCGTTGGCTCGTTCAGCGGGCGGATCACGAGCTCACTGATCACCGCGCGCGGTGGCTGTTGGTAGGCGAACACCAGGCAACGCGCGACGTCCTCTGGCGTCAACGGCTCGATCGCGTCGAGCAGCGGCCTGACCACAGGGTTGTCCAGAGTAAGCGGCGTCGCGACGGTCCCCGGTTCGACCACGGTTACCCGCACCCCGTAGTTGGCTGCCTCCATCCGAAGCGCATGCGCCAGCCCGACGAGGCCGAACTTGCTCGCGATGTAGGCCGGCTCTCCCACGTACGGTTCTCGGCCCGAGACCGAGGCGACGACGAGGATGTGGCCATGACGCTGCCGGCGCATGAATGGCAGCGCGGCGCGAACCGTGTTCATCGAACCGAGGAGGTTCGTCGAGACGACCTCGGCCCAGCGCTCCGGGTTGCCGGTGGCCATGAGGCTCTGCTCGGCGATTCCGGCATTCACCACCACGAAGTCGAGTCCACCGATCGCCGCCACCGCCGAGGCGACCGCAGCCTCGACCTCCGGCGACCTCGAGACATCGCAGGCGATCGTGGTGACATGCCCGCCGGCGGTCCGAACACGACCCTCGACCCCGCTCCGGTCGCCGGAAATGTCAAGCAGCACCAACCGCGCGCCGAGCTTGCCGAACTCGACTGCTGTGGCGGCGCCGATCCCGGAAAGGCCGCCGGTGATCAGGCCCAACGGTGTACTCAAACCTCGCCGGGGTTCCCAATCCGGCGCACCGGCGAGAGTGAATCGAGGTCACCGGCCCAAACCTCGTAGTACATCGGGTGCGTGTCGAGGTAGTAGAAGTACACGTCGTCGATCCAGGCGCTCAGCAGCACCTCGGTCCCGTCGGCCGTCAGCTCGTCCTGCAGCCGGTGCGCCTCATCGATGCTCGGGGCCCAGTAACCGACGTGGTGTATGCCTTCACCGTGAGCGCTTAGCCACTCGTGGAAGATCCCGTTGTTCGACGTCGGCTGCAGCAGCTCAACGTACGTCCCGGGGCCGATCTCCACCTCGGCGCCGATCCAAGTGAACTCCGCCGCCTGGCCGCGAACGGTCAGCTCGCGGAGCCGCCCGGGTACGTACTCATACACGTCCCACGGGCCCCAGCCCATTCTCCGCTGCAGCTGGGCCACGCTTGTGTCCAGGTCTCTGACGATCGACGCGACCTGATGGATGGTCGGCTTGGCGACCGAGTTCGCCGGCGTCGATCCGCCGACTGCCTGTGCGTCCGTCAACTTGGTTCTCCTATCTCCGCCAGGCGTGCGAGGCGGTGATTGACCGATGCGAGTGAGCGCTGGAGCGGCGCGTATACGTCGTCGTAGATCTCCCGATACAGGCGGACGTTGCCGGCGTCCGGTTCGACGAGCTTGGTCGGGGGAGCGAACCGAGCCACCGCATCGCCGGCATCGCTGAACAGGCCGATCCCGATCCCGGCGAGCATGGCGGCGCCGCGCGGCGTCACGTCCGGATCCTCCACGACCTCGACGCTTCGCCCCAGTGCCTCGGCCCGGCTTCGCAGCCACAGCTCGTTCTTGACTCCGCCGCCCATGACCAGAAGGCGCCCGGCCCGTACCCCGGTCGCACGTGTCAGAGCCTCGACCGATGCTCGCGTCTGGAAGCTGAGGCCCTCGAACACGGCGCGCGCCATCGCGGTCCGCGTCGTCGCACCCGTCAGGCCGACGAAGGCCCCGCGCGCGAGTTCGTCGTGCGATGGGCCGTAGGACCCGAACAGATGCGGGATGAACACGACCCCGCCGGAGCCCGGCGCCACGCTCCCACAGGCGGCGACGATGTCAGTCCACGCGCTGAGCTCGCCGGTCGGGGTGTCCGATACGTGCAGATTTCGACGGCTCCACTCGGTCACCTCGCCCGACAGCGCCTCGATCCGGAGGGCCCAACGGCCGGGGGCGACGTGTGGGTCGCAGATCGCGCCGCTCTCGCATGCGACCTCAGTCAGGCATGGCTGGCGGGCGCACGTGAACGTGAGCTCCCATGTGCCGGTGAGAATCCCGAAGTCACCCGGCTCGGTGAGCCCGGAGCCAAATACCCCGACAAGCCAGTCGGCACCGCCCAACACGACCGAGACCCCGGCGCGCAGCCCAGTCGCCGCCGCGGCCTCCGCGGTGACCTCGCCGACGATTCGGCCCGCCTGCTCGGGAGCCGGAAACAGGTCCTCGGCGAGCCTGAAGGCGCCGAGCAGATCTGCACGCAAGGCCAACTCGGTCTGATCGAGCGCCAGCGTCTGCGAAGTGATCGAGTAATCGCTGGTCAGGACGCCCGACAGCCGGTAGGCCAGCCAGTCGCCAATGAAGACCCAGCGACGCATACCGTTGGCGAACCGCGGCTCGTGTTCTGACATCCAGCCGATCCACGCCGGAGGGTAGATTGAGTTCAGCCGGTTGCCGGCAACCGCGAACAGCTGGGCGTCTGTCAACCCGCTGCGGGCAAGCACGGCGCCCGTCCCGGCCAATGGATCGATCCAGGTCACGAACGGGAAGAGAGGCTCGCCGGACGCGTCGAGCGGGACCCCGATCAACCCCAGCTGCGCGATCGCAAGCCCGTCCACCTCCCCCGCGAACGGCCTGACGGTACGCCGCAGCAGGTCGGCGACGGTATCCCACAGAGCCTCGGTTTCCCAGATGTCCACCGGGACCCCAGCGATCTCGAGTCGCCGGTCCGGCGGGTCGGTACGCTGCTCGGCCAGCTTGACCCCGCTCTCGTCGTAGACGATCGCCTTGAACGAGGTGGTCCCCAGATCGAGGGCAAGCAGTCGTGTCATCTCATCTCAGCGCGCGGCCGGGGCTTCGACACGCGCCACGGCGAACGGCGCCAGGTGCAGCGAAGCGTGACCGCCGCCGACGGTCAGCTCTTCGCCGGCTCGGGATCGGTAGGCGAGCGGATCTGAGAGCGCCTGGTTGGCCGTGTGCTCGTCGAGCATACGGACCGACGCCGTCGCCGCCGGAAGCCCTCGCAACTCGAGGCCGACGGCATTTGGCGTCAGGTTGGCCACTAAGACCCTGAGCCGTTCACCCGAGCTCAACGCCAGCGCACACACCTCGGTTGGCCATGCCGACCGGGACTGGACGAGCGTGGTCTCGCCACCGGTCTCGAGCACGTCGGCAAACACGTGGAAGACGGCGAAAGCGCCGTGCGGAGGCGCCCCGACGAACGCCGCCGACAGCGGCAGGTCGCCCGGGACGATGCCGCGCCAGCCCACCGTCTCGTAGTAGGTCATGCTCGCTACTCCCGCGCCCGCGAGCGCTGCGATGCTGCCCACGGTCCAGGCTGCGGCAAACAGCGACGACTGACGGGGGTCGACCGAGAACGGCATGTCCCCTCCGGCGGCGACTGGGTTGAAGTGGTCGACGTGGACGACGTCGCGCGGCCGCAGCGTGACCGGGCTGACGACGACCGGCAGGCCGCCGGAGAAAGTTGCGGCCGTGCGCACCGTGTCTGGCTGCGCCTCGAGCGACTGCGCGATCGACTCCTCGTCGAACGTGTGCACCTGGGGCGTGATCGTGTAGACGAGTCCGTCCATCGCGGTTACGTCAGGCCGGGCGCGGTTGAGCTCGGCGAACCACAGATCGGTACCCCCGATCACCGGGAAACCCGCCCCACGCCTGGCGATCCCCTCGCGCGCATGGCGGGTCATCGCCGGATCCGACATCTCCTGTTCGTAGGCGAACAGCAGCAGGCGCGAGACCGGTAGCGACATGAGCCCGTCGAGCAACTCGTCGAGCTGCGCCGGTGCTCGCGCGAAGGCGGCGATCTCGAGCGGGCAGCCGAGCGACTTGGCCGTGTCGGCCGCGCCATCCAGCCGAGCCGTCCAGCTATCGCCGCCGAGCACCAGGTCGGCTCGTAGGTGAGCGGGATGAGCCGCTCGCAGCAGTGCAAGCTCGTGGTCCGAGTGGCGATCGGACTCGCGGGGAAGCGCGAAGCCGATCGGCGGAAGCGCTCCCCGCTTCCCGTGATCGAGCTCGACACAGTGAGGCTTGGGTCCGGGCGCCGGTGCGGCCCGGATCGTGCCGCTGGCGGCGGGCAGATCCCCGGTCACCTGGATGGTGACCTTCTGATGGAAATGCTCACCGGCACGAGCATCGAAGGGGTAGCCGAGCTCCTGCGGCGTGCAGTACGTCTTGAACGAGGCGTCGGTCCAGTTGCGCTGATCCTCCACCTCGAACAGATCGCCTTCGAACAGGAGCCTCAGCTCGGCATCGCCGTCGATCGCCAGGTCGAGCTCGTCGACGGAAGGGAACAGAGGCCAGTAGATGCCGCGCTCGAATACCTGCGGTCCGATCTCGAGTGGCAGCGTTCCCTCGACGAGACCGGCGGGCGAGCGGCCCCGGTATCGGTGACCCGCGCACCCGGGCGGGTGCAGGAGGCAGAAGCCGATCCGGCAGTACTTGAACGCAGTCTCGGCCGTGCCGTCGAACTCATAGCTGACCACGCCAGACCGCTCGCCGGTGATCCTCCCCCGCCAGGCGAAGGACACGGGCGGCCGGCGGTGGGTCATCGTGAACGAGACGGAGAACTCGTCGTCGCCGCGGCTGATCTCGCAGTCCGAGAGAGTGCCGGCGACCGTGCCCCACTCCTCGTCCCGGAGCGCGACGTAGACGTTTCGCAGCAGCTCCACGTCGCCGATTCGGACCGAGCGGATTTCCGCCCCCTCGAGTTCGACCGTGACGCCTCCGGCAGTCAACCGCTCCCGCGTGGCCGGCGCCTCCGCGCGCCCGTACCACAGCTCGTACCGCGACAGACCGGCCGCCGGTGTCGTGCTGCTCATCTGCCGGCTCCCCCGGTCGGGCGCGGGTTCGTCCACCCGGGCCCCCTAGCGCTTATCGGCCACACGTCGACGATCTCATCGCCGGAGGCCACGAAGTAGACGTCATGGAGATTTACCGTCCCGCCGCTGTATCCGACGACCAGCTCCAGCACCTCGCCGACGGCGGGCGGCCCGCCCTCCTCGACATCGAGCAGCGTGTGCTCCTCGTGCACCTCGCGGACCCGGCCGATCGGCGAGTGCGGCGGGGCCACATCGACCGCGACGACCTTTGTGCCGCAGTCGAGAATCGCCGTCCCGCCGTTACGGCTCACCACGGTCGCGAGCACGCTCAGAGCAGGACGGAAGGCGGGGGCCAAGCGCGCGTACGTGTGATCCACGACGGCATACGTGCCGGCCTGCAACTCGGTCACGCAAGGATGCACGCCGGTCATGTCGTAAGTGTTGGTCCCCCCGGCCGACACTATCTCGATCCGGTGCCCATCGTCCTGTAGCGCTTGCACATATGTGGCCAGGAAGTCCATCGCCTCCCGGGCGAGATCGGTTCGCCGCTGACGGTCGGGCTCGAGTACGACATGTCCTTCGTAGCCCATCACCCCGCGGAGCTCCACGCCTCGGATTCCGGCCACGACACCGGCGAGCGACCGGGCCTGCGCAATCGACCGCACTCCGCCGCGGTGCATGCCGACGTCAACCTCGACGAGCACCCCGACCGTCGAGCTCTGGTTCTGACCGGCGCGCGCAAGGGCGGATACGACATCGGGATGGTCGACCGCGACCGTCATCCGGGCACCGCGTGCGAGCCCGGCGAGGCGCTCGAGTTTGGCCTCACCGACGACCTCGTTGGCAATCAGGACGTCGTTGATGCCTCCGGCGACGAGCGACTCAGCCTCCCAGATCGTCGCGGCCGTCATGCCGATCGCGCCGGCGGCGATCTGCTCGCGGGCGATGTGCACCGACTTGTGGACCTTGAAGTGCGGCCGGATAGCAGCGTGATCCTTGCTCCACGTCGCCATCGCCGCCAGGTTGTCCCGCATCGCTGCGACGTCGAGCAGAAGTGCGGGCGTGGGCAGCTCTCTAAGCGACTGCCCGATGAACAGCCGCGCCGGCGGATCAACGGTGCCGGGCACCGCGTGGGCCTGAACATGCATCGTCTGAACCCCTCATTGCGACGGCGATTGCGGCGCGGCGATCGCCTTGGTTTCGACACTCCAGTCGCTATACATCGCAAGCGGGTATCGCTCGCTGACGACCACCGCGCGCGAGTACTCGACCACCCGCCCCTCGGCGTTGTACGTCTTCATGGCGATCTCGACCACCGGTGCTCCCGGCTTTATCTCGAGGTGTTTCGCCTCCTCCTTGGTCGCGGCCGCGGCCGAGATCTCCCCGTTGGCCCGCGCCAGCTCGATTCCGTGCTCGGCGAGCGCGTGTTCGATCGAATTGTCGGGCGCGTCGAGCTCGACTTGGGTCAAGAAACCGCACAGCTCAAACGGGAAGTAGTTGTCGAGCACGACGATCGGAATCCCGTCGGCATAGCGAACCGACTGGATGTGGAGGATGTCCCCCTCGGCCAACTCCGAGGCACGATGCGCAATCTCGGCACGCGCGTCGAGCTTCTCGACTCGAAGGGTCTTCTTCGAGGGCTTGAGCCCCCGGCGGGCGATGTCGGTGGTGAGGCTGTGCCACTGCTGCATGCGAACGACCATCAGCGGCTGCCGGGCGAAAGTACCCCGGCCGGCGTGGCGGACGACGAGCCCTTCGTTGGCGAGATCGCTCATCGCCTGCCGCACGGTTGTCCGGCTCACGCCAAAGTGGGCGACCAGCTCCTCCTCGGTCGGCATCGGCTCGTCCGCGGCCCACTCGCCCAGCCGGATTCGTTCCCGAAGCAGGTTTCGGATCTGGATGTAGAGCGGGACCCCGGTCTCGTCGCTCAGCGCGGCGTCGGTCCATGTAGTCGCGCCGTCGCCGGGGGGCGCGCCTGCTCCGGTACGGCGCTGACTTACAGACACATCTGTCCTCCGTCGACCGGAAAGTAGCCGCCGGTCGCGTAGCCGGCGTCGGCGGAGGTCAGCCACGAGATGATGCCGGCGACCTCAGAAGGCTGTCCGATCCGTCGCAGCGGGATCAAGCGCTCGGCGTCGGCCATCGACTGCTCGTCCGCAATCACGTGCGCGTTCATCCGCGTGTCGATGAAGCCCGGCACGACGATGTTGACCCGGATCCCGAGCGGCGCCAGCTCCCCCGCCATCGCTCGTGCGAGCGCGTGCACGCCACCCTTGGAAGCGCTGTAGCCGTGCTCCCCGAACGCAAATCCGTACAAACCTGTAGGCGATCCGATCACGACGATCGAGCCACCTCCCGAGGCCTCGATCAGACGGACCGCATGCTTGCAGGTCAGGAACATACCCGTCAGGTTGGTCGCGATCAGACGATCCCAGGCAGCGAGCTCGAGCTGGTCGACACGCGCGTCCCCCGTGACGCTCATCGAGATTCCCGCAGCCGCGACGAGAGCATCGAGCCCACCCCAGCGCGAGCGGACCGACTCGAACGCATCGGCGACCGCGTCCTCGTCGGACACATCGGCGACGAGCTCGAGCGCGTCGACCCCATGCTCGCGAGCCTCCGCCGCGACGGCCGCGAGTTCTGCTCCCCGCACGTCGAGGAGTGCCACTGAGGTCTGCTCGCCGGCCAAGCGGAGCGCGGCGGCTCGACCGATTCCCCCTGCGGCGCCGGTGACAAGTGCGTAGCGCCGCCCTGTCGATCGCGCGGCGGTGCTCATCGTCTCGGATCGAGCGCGACGATCGCGAGCGCGGGACCGGGCCACGGCGGGTCGATCAGACCGGCGTGGCCGCTGATCCGCACCGACCCCGGCGCGCGCTTGGCGTCGTCGACCAGGTCTCGCCACTCGACGCTGGCGCCCTCCAGCGACCTGCCCAGGTTCAGACACAGGCGGTCCTCATACGGCTGATAGACAACCGCCCGATCTGCGCCGTTGTATAGAGCGAAGCCAGTGCTCACGATGTCGGGCCGGGGGAGCATCTGCGCTAAGTCCAGCTCGGCCGCCAGCCGGCACGTGGCGCCGAGCGCCTTGCGGACGTCCTCGCGACCCGCCGGTGCCAGCGGATCCATGTGGTCGTATCCCCACGGATCCATGTACAGCGGTTGGTAACCGCGCATGAACGAGCGCCACACCCAGTCGACATTGCCGCCGACACCCCACAGGTGGTCGGTGTCCAGAAACACCACCTTGCCCACGTTCGTGGACGGCGGCTCGTACTCCCAGCGCTCGTCGCCCGGGCCCCGCCAGGCAAACGGCACGATCGCCTCGGCCGGACACGCGAGCAGGTCTTGGTTACGCGGGTAGGGCCATTGGGCGGACATGTAGACCGGATGCTGAAACGGCTTTGTGCTCAGCTCATATTCGTGCACGAGATCGATCATGTGGTACTGCCAGGAGGTGTTCTCTGGCGTGCCGTCGTGCTCGTTGCCGATCTCGTATAGGACGTTGGGAAACTCGTTGACGGCGTCGATCACGGTTTGCGCGTGTCGCTCCTGGAGCGCGACGATCCTCGGGTCGGCGAGCGTGTGAACGCGGTCATAGCCCTGCTCGTCGTCGGGCGAACCATCGATGCCGTTCACGTTGTTGTCACGGTGGAACGGGTGTGAGATCCAGGGGTTTTCGCAGTCGCTCCACGGATCGGGCTTTGGCCCGGCGCTCCACCCTTGAAACAGCATGACCGACACGTATATGCCCGCGTCGAGCGCGCTGCTGACCCGGTCACGCAGTCGTGCCAGCCACTCCTGGTCCGTGCGTTCCAGATCGAACTTCGGTCCTCCGTCACGCGCCGGTTCCCGACCGACCCGCGCCCACGGGACCGGAGCAAAGTGGTAGTCGCCCTTCCACCACGACGCCCACCGCGGGTGCTCCCAGGTCCACAGCCGCGTGAAGGTGTGACCGAAGTCGACGATCGAGGCCAGGAACGAGGACCAGTCCATTGGCGCCGGCGGCGACTCGGGCCCGCCGTCCTGCACTACCGCCCAGGTGTGGCACCCGGACAGGTACACGGGACGCCCGGTGGCGTCGGCGAAGTAGCGCGGGTTGGCGACACAGGTCACTAGGGGTCCCATGGAGGAGCGGTCGACGGGGCCGCCGCGGCCTGCTTCGGACACCTCAAACACGAGACTGGGCGGGTCCGGTCGCCAGGCGCGCGTAGATGTCGCCGAGCGTCTCGCGTCCGCGCACGAGGTCGACCAGCGCCCGCTGCATATCTGCCGGGGCATCGTGCCCGATCACGTTGCGCGCGTACGCGGTGCCGGCCGCTCCGCCGCGCAGCGCCGCCTCGGCCGCCTGAAGCGCCTCGTGCGGCTCGCGCAGCGCGCCGCCCGCGATCACAATCGGAATCTCAGCCAACTCGCAGACCGTCGCCACGGCATCGGACGAGCCCGGATACGCGACCTTGATGAGATCGGCGCCGAGCTCCCGCGCCGTGCGCGCGCCCCATGCGAGCGCCTCGGCCTGCGTGATCTCTGACTCTCCGTCAGTAGGCGGTACGTGCACCTCGGCGAGCACGACCACCCCGAGCTCATCGGCCTCCTCGCAGACTCGAGCGAACGCACGTGTCGACTCGGTCTCACGGTCGACACCCAACTCCAGATCGACGCAGACAGCGTCGGCGCCGATCTTGAGGCTCGCGAGCACAGTGTTGACGACCGCCTGAGGTGCGTCGGCGTCGTTCAGTCCGGTTGCGCCGCTCAGCCGAACGATCAGGCCGACAGCCGGACCGACGCGATCGGCAAACCGCTTCGCCTCGCCCCACCGGAGGATAACCGCGTCTACCCCGGCCTCACGGGCCATGTCGATCAGTGCTCCCGTGTTGTGCGCGCCGGGGAACGGCCCAACCGGGACGACGATGTCCAGCGGCAAGATTACGGTCCGTCCCGAACTGTCGATCAGGCGCCCGAGCCTGCGGCTCTTACCGGCGTTCATCGCAATCGGTTCCTCTGGCTCACGCGAGGCCGTATTTGTAGAAGAAGCGCTGCTGATCCTCACCACCGCCGACCGACGCCTGGAAATCACGCACTCGCGCGCTGACGAAGTCGAGGCGCACTGGATACACGAGCGGGATCCACAGAACCTCCTGCTGGACGATGATCTTGTCCATCTGCCGGTAGAGGGCGTCGATCTGCGAGCTGCTCGTGCTCCGGTGGGCGTCCACCGACAGCTGATCGAACGAAGGCGAGGAGTACCACGGGTAATTGCAGCAGCCCGCCTTCTGCGCGGCGGTGGTGAAAGCGGAGTCGACGATGTAGGAACCGCTCGGGTAGGCCAACTCCCAGGCCCACAGCAATATTCCGGCCGGGCTGTTGCCCGTGAAGCTCGTGAACGCGTCGTACTCCATCGGGATGTACTGAGCATTGATCCCAATCTCAGCCAGATCGGCCTGTATCACCTGACCGATTGCCTGGTATGGAAAGCGGTTAGAACTCCACATCTTCACCGTCGCGCCGCTGGGCACCCCGGCCTGCTGGATCAGGCTCTTCGCTTCCGATGGGTTGTACGGGTAGGCCAGGCCGTTCTGGTAATACGGGCTCAACGGTGAGAAGAAACCACCGGTGGCCACCTGGCCGAGCCCATGCATCGCCTGCAGCACCCGGGGCTTGTTGATGGCCATAGCGATCGCTTTGCGAACGGTTGGATTCTTGAGCAATGGGTCCTTCAAGCTCAACGACATCCAGTAGCAGTTGTCCTGCGGCGTCTTGACCGCTTGGTGGTCGCGGACGTAGGTCGGATTGCCCAGAACAGTCTGTACCGATCCGGCCGGAACCGGGTCGTACATCATGTCATCTTCCCCGCTCTGGATTCGGAGCATCGCCAGTGTGTCATCGATGCCCATCCGCCACTGAACGCCGGCATACCGCGGGATGCCCGGGTTCCAGTAGGACTTGTTGCGGTTCAGAACGATGTTGCTCTCGCGGTTTACGACGTTCGCGGTGAACGGCCCGGTTCCGATCGGGGACCAGTTGTACTTGTTGAACCCCAGGGACTCGGCGGCCTGCTTCGAGACGACACCGGCCATGTTCAGTCCGATCAAGTAGACAAAGGTACTGTCGGGGTAGTCGAACTCAAACACCACGGTCTGTGGGTCGGGCGTAGTGATCCCACTTAGCGTTTTTGCCTTCTCATTGACGACGTCCGAGATGCCCTTGATCGGGAGCGCCGCGTACAGGCTGCCGGCCTCGGCTTCGAACGAAGGGATCACAAGACGCTCGAACGAGTACTTCACGTCCTCGCTGGTGAGCGGGGTACCGTTGGTGAACTTGATTCCGGGGCGGAGCTTGAACGTATACCTATGACCATTGTTCGTGACCGTCGGTAGTCCGGTTGCGATCAGCGGTACCAGCTTCGATGAGTAGGGATCGATCGTCAGCAGGCTCTCGTAGATCACGCATTGGCCGCAGGCTGCGGCGCCGTTCCACCACTTCTGTGGGTCGAGCCCCGGGATGGTCGTACTCATCGAGAACTTCAACACCCCGGTCGAATCGAGGCTTGTTGCAGCCGTCTTCGTCGTGCTCGACGTTCCGCCGCACGCGCTTACCACCGCGCCCAGGCCGAGCGCCGCGGCTCCCGCCAGGAACTCCCGGCGCCTCACCCCGGCCACGTCCCAGTCAAGGGGAATCCGACGTCCCGATTGTTGACTCATCCGAGGCTCCTCACTTCACGTGGCGTGGGTGGCTCGCCGGTCGCCTGGGCAGACCAGCGCCGTCGCCGGAATTCCTAATGTCGGAACGTTACGACAAATGCCCTTGTCGGTCAAGGTCCCCACGTCCTGCTCGTCGGTCGCGAGGCACGCCCGACGGTCTGCGCCAGGTCCTGCCCCACCTGCGCGATTGCCTCGGCGGCGCGGTCGAACACACTCACGAATGGGAAGAACGCATGTGTCATGTCTCCGTAGTGACGGTGTGTCACCGGTACGCCGGCGGCGTCGAGCCGCGCGATATAGCTCAGGTCCTCGTCTAGCAGCGGGTCGAGCCCCGCGGTCACGACGACCGCCGGCGGCAGGCCCGCCAGACTCGGCGCCCGTAGCGGCGACACGTCCGGAGACTCGCGTTTCTCGGGGTCCGGAACGTAGTGATCGAAGAACCAGGCCATGTCTTTCTTAGTCAGGAATTCCTCATCGCCTCCGTACTCCTCATACGACGCGGTCGTCATGTCGCAGTCGGTCACCGGATAGACCAGGACCTGAGCGGACAGCGCGGGGCCTGCGCGGTCGCGGGCGCGCAACGCGCACACGGCGGCGAGGTTCCCACCCGCGCTGTCGCCACCGACGATCAGCGGCCGCGACGAGGCTCGGTCGGCCACCCACTGCAGAGCCCGCCAGCAGTCCTCCAACGGAATCGGGAAGGGGTGCTCGGGCGCCAGCCGGTAGTCGACGCTGGTGACCGTGCAGTGTGCTTCGTTGGCAAGCGTCCGGCACATGGCGTCGTGGCTGTCGAGCCCCGCCACCACCCACCCGCCGCCGTGGAACCAGACGATCTCGGCCTCGGATCGGGTGGGCGCATACACCCAGGCGGCGATCGTCTCCCCGCCCACGTCGATCGCCGCCTCGCTTACCCGTGCGACGCTCGGACCAGGAGCGATCGCCTGGACCTCGAGGTCCACCTGAGCGCGCGCCTGCCCCGGAGTCAGGCTGTGGAGGGGCGGCCACTCGCTCGGCAACGCTTCGTCGAGGAACGCCTGGACTTGAGGATGCGGATGCTCGGCCAAGGGGCGTATGACGGCTGGGCGCTGACTCATGGACGTCTCGGTGGGCCGGTGTCCGTGGGATCGGCGTCGTACTTCTCCGGCGAGGCGAGGTGGCAGGCGACCTTGCGACCTGAAGGGAACGTCTGCACTTGCGGCACGACCGTCTTGCAGATATCGATCGCCTCCGGACATCTGGTGTGAAAACGGCATCCCGGAGGCGGATCGATCGGGCTCGGAATGTCTCCCCGCAGCGATACCTCCGCGCCGCTCCAGCCCGCCGCCGGATCCGGGGGCGGCACCGCGCGCAGCAGCGCTCGCGTGTACGGATGCGCCGGCCGCGCGAACACGTCATCGCGGGTGCCGATCTCGACCAGCTCTCCGAGGTACATGACCGCCACGCGACTGGCCACGTGGCGTACGACGGCCAGGTTGTGCGCGATGAACACCATCGTCAGCGACAGCTCCTCGCGCAGCTGAGCAAGCAGGTTCAGGATCTGCGCCTGCACGGAGACGTCCAGCGCGCTGACCGGCTCGTCCGCGACGACGAAATCGGGACTGAGCGCGAGCGCACGCGCGATCCCGATCCGCTGACGCTGGCCACCCGAGAATGCATACGGGAACCGATTCGCGGCGTCGGGTGGCAACCCGACGAGCCTGAGCATCTCGGTCACGCGCTCCCGGCGCGCGCTCGCGGAGCCGAAGCCATGCGCCCGCAGCGGCTCGGCGATGATCGCACCGACCTTCATACGCGGGTTCAGCGACGCGTACGGGTCCTGGAAGATCATCTGCGCACGCCGGCGAAAGTGCCGCAATGCCGGGCCGCTCAGCTTGCTGACTTCCTCGCCGTCGAAACGGACGGATCCGCTCGCCGGCCGGTACAGCCCGAGGATCGCGCGGCCGGTGGTCGTCTTCCCGGATCCCGACTCGCCGACGAGCGCGAGCGACTCGCCCTTTGCCACCTCGAAGCTGATGCCGTCGACGGCACGGAAGACTCGTGACCTCAGTCCCCAGTTGCGCGCCGAGACGTCGAATCGGATGGCCAAATCGTCGACCTGTACCAGCGGCGTCTGGTCGGTTCGGTCCGAGCTCATCGCGCGGACCTCCTTGTGCGTGTGTCGACCAGGCAGGCGGCTTGGTGCGCTTCGCCGCCGCCCGCCGCAGGTTCGAGCGGCGGGTCCACTCTGCGGCAGGTATCGATCGCGAAGCTGCAGCGCGGAATGAACGGACAGCCCTGCCGCTCGTCGTATCCGCTCGGCGGTGACCCGGGAATCGTCGGCAGCTCCCGGTCCAGAACCGACTCCACGCGCGGCATCGAGTTCAGCAATCCGAGCGTGTAGGGATGGCGCGGGTCGGCGAAGATCTCGGCGGTCGTGCCCAACTCGACGACGCGGCCGGCGTACATCACCAGTACCCGGTCGGTGACGCTGGCGACGACACCGAGATCGTGGGTGATCAGGATCAGGGCCATCCCACGGCGCCTGCGCTCGCGCTCCAGCAGGTCGAGGATCTGCGCCTGGATCGTCACGTCGAGGGCCGTGGTCGGCTCGTCGGCGACCAAGACGTCGGGGTCGGCCGCCAGCGCGACCGCGATCGCGACCCGCTGGCGAAGGCCACCGCTCAGTTGGTGCGGGTAGCTGGCCAAGCGCTTGACGGGATCCGGCACGCCGACTTCCTCCAGGAGCTCGATCGCGCGCCGTCGCGCGTCGTCCTTGCTGACTCCCAGGTGGGTGATGATCCCCTCGGCGATCTGGCGCCCGATCGGCATCACCGGATCGAGCGACGTCATCGAGTCCTGGAACACCATCGCGATTCTCCGGCCGCGCAAATCGCGTAACACCTTCGATGTGGCGCCGACGAGCTCTGTTCCTCGCAGGAGGATCTGGCCCGACGCGATCCGCCCGTTGCGCGGCAGCAGCCCCAGCAGCGCAAGCGCGATCGCCGTCTTGCCGCAGCCTGACTCGCCGACGATCCCGACCGCCTCGCCGGGCTCGATCCGAAACGAGACGTCGCGAACGGCGACGATCTGTCCGCGCGCGGTGCCGTACACCGTACTCAGCCCACGGACCTCGAGCGCGTTCTCAGGCGCCTCGACCGCGGACGCCATCATGAGTACTTGATCCTCGGATCGAGAAGCGCATTGACGATGTCGGCGACGAGGTTGAAGATCACGACCGCGGTCGCGGCGACGATCACCGTCCCGAGCACGACCGGAATGTCGTTGGCAGTGATCGCGTTCCACGCCTGCTGCCCGATGCCCGGCCAGCCGAACACCTGCTCGACGACCAGGACGCCGCCCAGGAAGATCCCGAAGTCGAGCCCGATCATGGTCACGGCCGGCCCGACCGAATTGCGCATCACATGGCGCGTCACCACCGACCACTCCGACAGCCCTTTCGCCCGGCTGTTGCGAACGAAGTCCTCTCCGAGCACGTTCAGCACCGACGATCGGACCATCCGCGCGTACCAGGCGGCGCCAGGCAGGCCGAGTGCCAGCGCGGGCAGGACGAGCGCCGGCAGCGAGTCGGTGGCGCCGAGCGGGAACAGTGGGATCTTGTACGCGAACAGGTACAGGAGCACGAACCCGAGAACGAACTGCGGCACGACGACACCGAGCAGCGACCCGGTGAGCACGATCCGGTCGGCGGGTCCCTGCCACTTGAGCGCGGCTAGGACGCCGAGCGGCAGCCCGATGACGACCTCGACCAGCAGGCCGGCGGCAGCCAGTTCGAGCGTCGCCGGCAGGCGGCTCAGTACCAATCTCAGGACAGGTTCGCCGGTGGAGTACGAGGTCCCGAGGTTGCCGTGGAGCAGCCGCTTGAGATAGAGCCAGTACTGGACGACGATCGGGTGGTCGAGCCCGAGCTGCCTCCGCGCGATCTCGTACTCCGCGTGGGTCGCGCGGAGGCCGGCGTACAGCCGCGCCGGGTCGACCGGCGAGAGGAACGCGACGCCGAAGGTGATGATCGTGATCGCGAACACGACCAGCACCGCCCAGCCGAGTCGCCCGGCGATATAGCGAGTCACCCGATCCCTCCCAGGTGGACCTGCACCGAGCGCTCGAGCGTCGGATCCAGCGCGTCGCGCATCCCGTCCCCAACCAGCGAGAAGCCGAGCATCGCAAACATGATCGCCAGGCCGGGAAGCAGCACCAGCCACACGTCAGTCGTGAGATAAGTCTGGCCGTCGGCGATCATGTTGCCCCAAGACGGCGTCGGTGGGTGGATCCCGAGGCCGACGTAGCTGAGCGCCGCCTCGAGTTGGATCGCGGTCGCCACACCCAGCGTGCTGAACACGATCACGCTCGGCATCACGTGCGGGACGATGTGGCGTACGAGTATCCAGCCGCGCCTGACACCCGCCGTCCGGGCGGCAAGCACGAAGTCGCGCTCGCGGAGCGTCACGACCTGGGAGTAGACGACGCGCGCCAGATAGGCGGCGAAGCCGACGCCGACGATAATGCTGATCGAGATCACGCTCGGCGAGGACACCGCCAGCACGGCGGTCGCCAGCAGCAGGATCGGGAAGCTCAGGATCACGTCGGCCAGACGCATCAAGAGCTTCTCGCCCCAGCCTCCGAAGAGTCCGGCGACGCCGCCGATCGCAAGGCCGAGCACGCCACCGATCAGCGCTGATCCCAGCCCGACCACGAGTGACACGCGCGCGCCGTACATCAGCCGCGTGAGCTCGTCGCGGCCGAGCGAATCGGTGCCAAGGAGAAACTGGCCTCCGGGAGGCTTGGGGTTGCCAGCCGCCGTCAACCCGCTCGCGAGCTGCTGGTTGACCTCATACGGAGCGACCAGCGGCGCCAGCAACGCGGCCAGCACGAGGATGGAGACGAATAAGAGCCCCGTCATTGCGAGCCGATCGTGGCGGAACTCGTACCACGCCGTCCGCCAATACCCGCGCTCGACCCCCCGGACTGGCTCGCTTCCCTCGATCAGCGGATCGGGCACCACCGCGTTCTCGCCGACCGCCACCGCGCTCAGACTTCGGGCCCCGTCGGCGGCGCCCCTCAGCGGTGACAGCGACCGCTTCAGAGCCGAAGAAAACCGTACGCGGGACCGTTTGGACGTCTGGGAGATCGAGCCTCCAATCGGGTTGCACGGAGCCGTATCGCGGGGCCCTCTGGCTGAGGCTCCTCCACTGCGGCGGCAGTTTTATCGTAATGTCACTACATTTGCAACGCAAGGCCCGTTCCCTTGCCTCACGACCCGTCCGCGCCGATCGGACGGTGCGAGCGCTGCGGTACGTCGCTCCACGGCGCGGGCCGACCTTGCTCCGTCGCGCGCTCCCCACCCGCGGCCGCGCGGTCCTCATAGAAGAACCGCCCCCGCTGGTTCGGAGGGCGGTTCGAATTCTTTGCAGAGGTGGGACAGTTTCCAATACCGCAGCTGCGGCCTCCGCCGGGGTCTAAGGCGAGTTGTTCGTACAGCTGCCCGGGCTCTTGTGTAAATCGCGTGGGGACGCCCCGGTGCCGCATAGCGGTGTGATGAGCGCCCCGGGTGACTTTCTCAAGGCCGCTTCGCGTCAGACGAGGCGGATGTGTGGGGGGCTGAGATTGGGCATGGCCTTTCATCCGTGTCGGCCGCCTGCCGCCGCGGTGCGGCGGCCGGCGGCCGCTCGGCACTTGACGAGTCAGGCGATGCGGATGGAGAGCTTGCCCTGGGTATGGGTGGTCCCGAGGGCTTGGAGCGCCTCGACGGCGCGGTCGAGCTCGTAGGTGGCCTGGACGGGCACCCTGAGCGTGCCGCTGTCGAGCAGCCGCGCGACGCGGTCGAGGTTCTCCGTCGTGGGCGCGGCCATGACCATGGTGCGGCCCGGGCCCTCGCCGGCGGCACCGGTCGGCCACGCGACGCGAGCGTCTCCGCCGAACCGGCCGGTGAAGATCGCTCGCTCAGGCCGAGAGCGGCGCTGAGACCTCGCTCGCTTGCTGGCTGGGATCTGGGTGGACCGCCGCGGCCGGGTCCGCGTCGAACGCTACTTCGACGTTGACTCCGTGGCGCAGCGTCTGAAGATCGATACACAGCCGCTCGGACGCGGCGCAGAGCTGCTCGACGAGCCGTGGCGGTGTACCGGCCCTCGCGCGGATCCGCACATTGGTAACGATCGTCTGGAACCCGACGGGCACCGAAGGGTCGATCGCCAGCGCTCCGCGGACGTCGACCCGGCCGGTGACCTCGACGTTGAGCTGCTCGAGCTCGATCCGAAGCAGATTGGCGATCATCAGCACGGTGCCCTCCAGGCAGGCGGCGAGCGCTGCGCAGAGCATATCGCCAGGGTTTGGCGCGTCGTGGAGCCCGCCGACCGCCTCGTCGATTCCGAGGGACCACTCGATTCCGTACGGGGTTTGCGGGTGCGCGACGTTCTGCGGGCAGACGGTGCTGTGAAACGGGTCGCGCAGGTCGGGCGTCGTCGTGCGCACGTGCTTGGTGATCATTGCCTCAGCAGGAAGCTTGCTGTAGAGCTGACGAAGCGGTGCTTGACGCGTTGCCACCGATGTCTGGTCGAGACCCATTCGTACTCCTCCTTCTTATACGTACGATCGTTCAATCGTGGACTGTACGGACGTTCGTATAACCTGTCAAGCGAGCACCGCGAGTCGAAATGAGAAAGAGCCAAGCAGCCGAGACCGCCGCCCCCAGCAAGCGGACGGTGCGACCCCGCGCTCCCGGTGAGCGCTCGCGCGCGCGCGTGCTCAAACAGGCGGCGGCTCTGGCGACGCTCGAAGGCCTCGATGGCATCTCGATCGCGCGGCTCGCGGACGCGACCGGGATGCCGAAGAGCAGCGTGTACGTGCTGTTCGGCTCCAAGGAGCAGCTACAGCTCGCGACGATCGACGCCGCACGAACCAGCTTCCTCGAAGAGGTCGTCACGCCAGCGCTCACCGCGCCGCCGCCCGGTCGCGAGCGGCTGCTCAACCTATGCGACGGGTTCCTGTCCTACGTCGAGCGGCGCGTATTCCCCGGGGGGTGCTTCTTCGTCGCCGCAGCGGCGGAGCTTGGAGGCCGCCCCGGCCCAGTGCACGACCGCGTCGCGCTCTACCAGCGGCAATGGCGCGAGCTCCTCGCCCAGACCGCGAGAGATGCCCAAGCGGCAAACGAGCTTCCCCCAAACAGCGACCCCGAGCAACTCGCGTTCGAACTCGGGGCGATCCTCGCCGGAACCGACATCATCGCCGTGCTCCACGCGGACAACATCGCGATCGAACGCGCCCGCCGTGCCATTCGCCACCGGATCGGCGGCTGACCACGAAACGTCCGAGCGCTGATCCCGCGCCAGAAGGCCGCTCGCGAGAGGTGCAGCGACTCGGAAAGGCCCGACCTCACGGCTGCAACAAAATGTCTGGATCGCAGCTTCCTGCTGCGAGTCAGCCGCCAGGGGATGCAAGCGTTACTCGCGAGGTGTTTTCGTCTCTAGCGGTGGAGGTGGAGGAGCCGGGGCCGAGTTCAAATCTGTTGACACTCACCGGCGGCCCGATCGGGCCGCGCCATCACCGTTGGGTACAACATCGAGATATCAGGCTGCCGAGAGTACTTAGCCGGCGGCAATTGCCCCTTGTTTGAGCAGGTCGGCGTGGAGCTGGAGCGTCTCGGTGCACGGCGCGATTCCGAGCTCGCGTCGGGCGGGAGGCGCAGGCGCAGCTCGGTGCGGCCGTCGAGCATGTTCTCGGGGAGCAGCCTGCGCAGCTTTGAGATGAGCGCGCGCAGCGCGGTGTCGGCCGCGGCGGGTGCCGTTCGGGGCCACAGAGCGTCGATTAGCCCACCGCGCCGAATCGCGCGCAGTCGGTGGAGGACCAGGTAGGCGAGCAGCAGCCGGCCCTGGCGGCCGAGTAGGTCGTGTTCGATCCGGCGGCTATCGATCTCGACCGCCAGCGTGCCGTGGATTGCTGATGGCGCTGGCCTGGACAGCCAGCTTCCGCGCGCGCCCGCTGCGCTTTCGTCGTAAGGATGGGTCGACTTAGGCCGAGTGCCGCGGCGGAGCGTGCGGGGTCACGAAAGTTCGATGGGTCGCGTCGGTGCTCCGCCCGCGCGCTTGGCGTATCGTGCTGTTCGGCAGTTGTTGCTGATGCTCGACATGTCCGTCGTCCTCCCGGCCGATGGGAGTCCGGTTCGGGCGTGTGCGAGGCCCCAATGTGGGCTGAGCTTGCGTGCCTGCCTGTTTGCGGTGCTCGTGGCCGTGATGGTCGGAATGCCGGTGTCGACAGCGCGGGCAGACGGTGATCCGGGAAGCGACGTACTGGTGTACCAAGATCTGTTCGCCGGGTCCGAGGTCGGCCTGTCGGTCAAGCACCAGGTTGAGCTGGGAGCGTTGTTGAAGGCAGCCGCAGGCCGCGGGTTCCCGATTCGAGTCGCGATCATCGGTGGCACGCAGGACCTGGGTGCGGTCACAGAGTTGTGGCGCCAGCCGCGGACCTACGCCCGGTTCCTGGGGTACGAGCTCTCATTGGCCTACAAGCAGCGCCTGTTGGTAGTGATGCCGAATGGGTTCGGCATCAACTGGCCCGGCCACTCGCCGACATCGGCGTACCGCGTGCTGGCAAGGATCTCGATCGGGTCAGGCGCCGCCGGATTGTTCAACGCCGCGGAGGCCGCGGTCGGGAAGCTGGCTCTCGCCGCGGGCGTGAAGCTCCCCTCCGGCACGGCGACGGCCAGCGCGCCGGCGGCGACGACCAACCCCGGCGCGCAACCGCCGGCACCGCGGCGCAGTGCTGATGACGTGCTCGGAATCGTCGTCTTGGCGCTCGTGGGGGCCGCCGGCGTCGCGTTCGCGGTCCGCTGGACGATGCGACGTCGGGGCTGGGCTCGCCCGCGGTCGTCGATCCGCTTGCGGTGGCGCCTGCCCCCGCCCTCGGCGGCTCGCTTGGCGATTCCCGGCGGGGCTGTCCTGCTGATCGGGCTTGTCGCGGGCGCAGTGGTCCTGGTTCGGTCGAACGCACCGGCGCAGTCCCTGGCGGACGCGCTGGCCGCGAATCCGTATCTGGACCCCGGCACTCCTGTGTCGGGCGTGGCTTCCGATTTCACGCTGTCTGACCAGTTCGGTCAGCCCGTCTCGCTGCACTCCTACCGAGGCAAGGTCGTAATCCTCGCGTTCAACGATTCCGAATGCACCACGGTGTGCCCGTTGACGACGACCGCGATGCTCGAGGCGAAGGCCATGCTGGGGAAGGCCGGCTCTCAGGTGCAGCTCCTCGGAGTCGATGCCAACCCGGCCGCGATCTCGCTCGAGGACGTGTGGTCTTACTCGGAGCTCCACGGGATGCTCCACTCGTGGCGATTCCTGACCGGCACGCTGCCGCAGCTCAAGCAGGTGTGGAAGGACTACGGGATCGAGGCAGCGATCGAGGCTGGGGAGATCACCCACACGCCGGCCCTGTTCGTGATCGACCGCCGCGGCCGACTGTCGCGGCTGTACATGACCCAGATGTCGTACACCGCGGTCCCGCAACTTGGGCAGCTGCTGGCCCAGAGCGCCGCGGCCCTGCTTCCCGGCCGCCCCAAGGTCCATGCGGATCTCTCCTACTCGCGCATCCAGCCGACCGCCCCGAGCCAGCCGGCGACCGTAGCGCGGGCCGGGGGTGGGACGGTCAGGCTCGGTCCGGGGAGGTCCGCCAGCCTGTTCGTGTTCTTTGCGACCTGGGATCAGGAGACCAGCGGTCTCGGCGGGGAGTTGGATGCACTCAACCGCTATCAGGCGATCGCAACCCGAACCGGGCTGCCCCGGTTGACCGCCGTCGATGAGGCGAGCGTGGAACCGAGCTCAACGACGCTGACCGGCTTCCTGAACCGCCTGCCCCATCCGCTGTCATACCCCGTTGCGCTCGACCAGAGCGGAAAGCTCGCCGACGGATACGAGGTCCTGGGGCTGCCGTGGATCGTGCTGGTCTCCTCGACTGGTCAGCTCCTCTACTACCGCGAAGTCTCGACCGCCGGGTGGCCGAGCACGAATGTGCTGGTCCGCTATGTCAACGCGGCGCTCGCCCGGGTCCGCGCCCCCTCGGGCGCCGCGGCCGTCAGTCACGCGCTCGGCGGTTCCCCGGCACCGCTCGCCTCGCTGCACGAGCAGGCCGACCAGCTGCTTGGAAATCAGTCCGCGCTCGCCGGCCGCATCCGGGCGCTGCGCGGCTATCCGATCGTGATCAACGCCTGGGCGTCCTGGTGCGGGCCTTGCCGGTCCGAGTTCGGGCTGTTCGCCGCCGCGTCCGCCAGCTACGGACGGCAGGTCGCGTTCCTCGGCGCCGACACCGACGACTCGGCCGGGGATGCCCGCACGTTCCTGACGGCGCATCCCGTCAGCTACCCCAGCTACCAGACCAGCACCAGCAACATGACCAGCATCGTCCCTCAAGG